>Ga0115851_100055_pt1 | contig 30270 bp, 18 predicted proteins | sample InSIn2gowninarea_FD_83865 | JGI IMG/M metagenome (GOLD analysis project Ga0115851, IMG submission 83865)
TTTTGTCATGTTGATGATCCTATTCATTTTGAAGAAGCTATTAAAGATAGGAAATGGATAGAAGCTATGGATGAGGAAATGAATGCCATAGAGAGAAACAAAACATGGGATTTGGTTGAGTTACCAAAAGGCAAAGAAGTCATTGGTGTGAAATGGGTCTACAAGACCAAGAGCAATGCTGAAGGCAAGATTGAAAGGCATAAAGCAAGGCTGGTTGTCAAAGGCTACAAGCAGCAGTATGGGAGAGATTATGAGGAGACTTTCGCCCCGGTTGCAAGAATGGAAACCGTGAGAGCAGTGCTGTCCATAGCAGCACAAAACAAATGGAAAGTCTACCAAATAGATGTGAAATCAGCATTCCTAAATGGAGTGTTAATGGAGGAGGTTTATGTGGAACAGCCTCTCGGATATGAGAAGAAAGGAGAAGAGCACAAAGTGTGCAAATTGAAGAAAGCTCTTTATGGGCTGAAGCAAGCGCCAAGAGCATGGTACAGCCGGATAGATTCATATCTATTGGATAATGAATTTGACAAATGTGAAGGAGAACCCACAGTCTACATCAAAGAAAAATATGGTAAAATTTTAATTGTTGTCTTGTATGTAGATGATGTTATTTTCACTGGAAATGATGATTATCTTATTGAGAATTTTAAATCAGTCATGAAGGATGAATTTGAAATGACTGACATGGGTTTGTTGAGATACTTCTTAGGCATAGAAGTAGATCAAAATGAAAAAGGAATTTTTATTTCTCAATCAAGATATGTAAATCAAGTTTTGGGCAGATTTAACATGCAAGAATGCAAGGCAGCCATCACTCCCACAGTAATGGGATTAAAGCTCAGCAGAGAGGACAGCAGCAAGGATTTTGATCCTAGCTTGTACAAAAGTATTGTAGGCAGCCTCATGTATTTAACAGCAACTAGACCTGATTTAATGTATGATGTTAGCTTAATTTCCAGATTTATGGAAAGGCCAAAGGAGGCACATTGGCAGGTAGCAAAAAGAATTTTGAGGTATGTCAAAGGTACCAAAATGTTTGGAATTCTATATCATGCCTCAGAACATTCAGATTTGGTTGGGTACACAGATAGCGATTGGGCTGGAAGTGTAGATGATCGGAAAAGCACTTCCGGCTATGTTTTTCACATGGGTTCAGGAGCCATTTCATGGGCTTCTAAGAAGCAGTCCATTGTAGCATTGTCTACAGCAGAGGCTGAATATGTGGCAGCTACAGCAGCAGCGTGTCAAGCAGTATGGATGAGGAGGATGTTGAGAAGCTTACGCCAAGAGCAGGCAAAAGCGACAGTGATCTTTTGTGACAATAGCTCAGCTATTGCATTGTCAAAGAATTCAGTGTTTCATAAGAGAACGAAACACATTGATACAAGGTTTCACTACATCAGAGAATTGGTGAACAATGGAGAAATTGTCCTAGAACATTGCAGGACTCAAGAACAGGTAGCAGACATCTTGACAAAGCCTTTGGATCAGAAAAGCTTTGAATTTTTGAGGAAGTGTCTCGGTATGACCGAATGCCCAGCAGTTGAAATTAAAGGGGAGTGTTGGAATGTTAATTCCAACTGCAAACTGCAGGTTGCAGGCGAACCAGAGCAGCGCCGGACGTCGAGTCAGCAGCGCAGTGGATTGGCCGTTTTCCGGCGCCAGGAAAATTTCGGAACGGTTTGCCGACGAGGGGATATTCCGGCGAGGGGCTCCGATGAACTGTGGAGGGGACACGTGGCTCCCGCATGACATAATGCAACGTCAACTCATCGGAAGCTATCGTTCAGTCATGAAATGCCTTCCGATATTGATCTCCGCCGTCCGATCCGCTCCTGCGATCTCCACCGTTGATCTTCGAAGTTGCACGGCCCGCCCGCGTCAAATCAATTTCTGCGTGGAGTAAACGACTCCTCCGTTGACCGCCGAAGAAGAGTTATGGTTTTTAATGGCTGGTCGTATTGTTTTGGTGAACGGCCCTTTAATGGTTATGGGCATATGTTACTACATATATTTTTATATATGTCTTACGTACTTTTTTTTGGTATGAGCCTTTAATATGTTATGGGCTTGTATACGTTATGATTTTTTTAATATATGTTTTTTAACTTATTACATAGTATTGCATATACGTGCGGGAAAAATATATGTAATAGGCATTGTGCTTGCGCACTAGAGTTGTGTGTTTTGTTTGTTGAGTATGTATGGTGGGTGCGCACAGCAGTGCGGGTAATTTTTTTTGTAAATGCACAGCAGTGCAAGAAAAAAAACAGAAACAGGGATATAATGTTTTATCCTGCAATGAAAAACAATGAACTATTTTGAAATTGTTTTGTGGAAAGACCAATGAGCGAGACAGAGGTCTCCCGGTGAATCCCTCTCTGCACAGAGGATGAAAACTGTAATGAGTTTTGTTTGTTTTTAATGAATAGAAACGTTTTATGGAATTGTCATGAACTGTTCTGAGTGAATTCGTTTTAAAGCTTCGCTGTGCAAAGTTCTTGGTGAAAGGTGAAACAGAGTATTGCCTCTGTGTGTTTTATTTTGTTTGTTTTTGGTATTTTGCATCAAAAATACCCAACACATAAGCACGTTCGTTTGTTGATCCACAAAAAAATTCTACCCGCTGGTAAATTCGCTCCGAAGGAAAAGCCTATCTGCCCTCAAAACAATTTTTAATTGCTAGTAAAAACACTTGTTTTTACACAAACAATATTTAACCCGCTCTGATACCATGTTATAAAAATTTTACTAGGGCAAAGGAGCTTAGAAATAGGTTGCAACAAAGTAGGCAAAGTGAACTTCAGTTGCGGCAAGGTAAATCTTAGGTTGTGGAGTGGATATTGCAACCACATAAAGACTTAATTAAAACATAAATTTCACACATAGCAAAATAGAGTAAAACAAAGGAGGTTGTCGTAAATCTACTTGTGAAGGATTAATGCCATAACGCAACCAGCCACACTTTACATTATATGTAAAAACATAAGGAAATACATTTGCGTGATAAATGGAGGAGCTCCAAGTCGGAGTAAACTTCTGTAAAACTCTATAAAACTGGTTTTCATGTGCCCACCAATATTTCCTCCACGATTTTCTCCTCACTACCTCATAAAATCTTGCTCTCTAACTTGCCCAACATCACAAATGAATTTTATATCCATATTTATTTTAACATACAAATTTGACATTAATTACATGACAGAGAAAATATTTAATATGCAACATGGGCGATTTTACATAGTAAATGATTTTCTGAACTTACAGGTATTGTGGAGTGTGGGCAACAGTCGCGGAGTAAATGTTTGCCCATATCTATTTACCAAAATTTACTAAATACCTGAACTCCTGTGCTGTGTTGCAGAATGGTTAGGGTTGTACTTCTGCTCTAACTTCAGTCTTTTCGCCTGCAAACAAAATTGCAACTGTGCAGTGGTTGACTGGGCAAGCATGGTGTTTGTTAGTGTGTTTAACGTAGTGGTTGAGATTAATATTTCCAACACTCCCCCTTAATAACAATTGCCGCCATTTATTTTCACTGATTTATGTGTATATCAACTTCATATATATCTATATATAGAAAAAAAATATAAAAATAATTTTTTTTATGGTTGAAAAGTTTATTCGAAGTTTGTAGTTGAAGAAATTTGATCCCTCTCAGCTCATGTTAGATCTATACTTAACATGGATCTATGTTGGTTTAACCAATATGATTTTATTCTTATTCTAGAAAATAAGATGTAAATATAGTATGTTAATGATTGGTCCTGGACAAAATGTAAAGGTCATGTATCAATGATTGACATATTGAATAGTGTTTAATATTCATCTTTATAGGACAGTGTCTTTCACAACTTTAAAGTCTCTTAGTGTCACAATGATACCTCAAGCTTTCACCTCTGACTTGTGGAGCATAGAGCTACTTCACGTGGACTACGCCTCACATTAAGCTTACTTATATAATCTTTATGCCATTAGTTACTTATAACATGACTCTTTGATATAGTGGAAGTAATTTTATTGTCACTTCTAATTCAATTAAACTTCCATTTATAAAGACATGAGCATTATGTTGGACATTGGATAATCCAGGGCTCCCGTGTGTTTCGTGACATCCACTCTCCGAAATCCATTAACTCTGGTGATGTGTTTGTTTACTAACACCTACTCCTTTTTGGTGCAAGGTAATGTTTTTGTTTACTAACACCTATTGGTCTTTGGTGCAAGGTGATGTGTTTGTCTACTAACACCTATTGGTGCAACGTTTGTTTACTAACACCTACTGGTTTTTGGTGCAAGGTGATGTATTTGTTTACTAACATCTACTGGTTTTTGGTGCAATGACAATCATGATTCCAGCAAATGGTATTAGAGCCAAAGGACTAAGTTCAAAACACCCCTAATTCGCGTTGGGAGAGAGATTGTTAGGCGTTGGATAGTCCAACACTCCCTATGTGTTCCGTGACATGTTCTTAACCGCCTCTCAGGGATCCATTAACTGTAGTAATGTCTCTGTAGAAGTTTTAGAATTTTAATTTAGTTATCAATAATTATTAGGTGGATGGTAGGGATTTAACCTTTATAAAATATTTTTAAGATTTATTTCCAAAGTAGTTATGTCTTTTTTAACTTTCTAACTAAATCCATTAATTTAAAAAAATTGTCATATGAACAAGTGTCATATAAAATAAACTATGATATTTTGGGCATGTAGTATTGATAAGCAACGATATTCACCATGATATTGTAAGAAAGTTTATTTACAAATTAAAAATCTCCATGATAATGTGGGGGTGATATTGTAAGAAAGTCTATTTACAAATTAAAAATCTTCATCATAACGTGGTGAATATCTATAGTTAAGAATCTTATTACATGTTTTTCTAAAATGTATATATATTTAACTTGTGTACTAATTATTTTTAATAATAATAATAATTTTTAAAACAAAGTTACAATCTATTTATTTCTTCTGTTTTTTTGAAATTTGAGCAACTTAAAATGTATGATGAACTAAGTGTCTTGATATTTACTATGAATTGATGCTTCTCCATATTTACTATGTTTTTAGGGTGATTCATAGACATTGAATGACCGCTACATCCACTAGAAAATCGAAGTAGATCAACCCGAAGGGATCAAACTAACAAGGCCTAACCCCAAGGGGATCGAGGAGATTTGACACCATAACCTCTCCATAAGAAAAATAATTAGCAACAATCTATCTCTTAAAACTACCTTTACCAAAAATTTAATTTAATTTATACAACTATACTAATTAAATTAAATTAAATATTTTATAATTTTATTTTTTCCTTTTCTGTTTTTAATATAAATATTAAAATATCTTTTAAAAACATAATTTTAAATTATTAAATTATTCTATTTTTTATATAAAAATATATTAATTTTTTATATAAAAATAAATTCAATATCCTACCATAACTATAATTGATAATACCACGTACCATGGCCACTCTGGTCTTCACTTCCTTGAATTTGTGGCCACTTCCTATATTTTCATTAACATATATAAATATCCAATATTAATAAATTATCCAAAATACTTTTACTTTCAACAAACTAATGAACATATAAAACTCTTGCAAACCTAGGAATTAAAAATAATATCTAAGATATAATTGTTCCGGATGATACACAACAAGGTCCAATTTTGCAAATGATTTTGTAGCTTGAAATATTTGTTTATGATAAAGTGTTTTTGTAGCTTGAAATATTTGTTTATGATAAAGTTTAGGTTACCTTTATAATACAAAATATCAGAAACATTCCTAATACATTATGAATAACATTTCAACATATATATAAACTTATCAGCTACAAACTCATTATATTTTGCACTTTATGTTTTATAAAAAGTGACCTATAAAATATGTTTTAGAAATACTTTATTAAATATTTACACAATACTTCTACATATTGATTTATATTAAATATTTACACAATACTTTACGTATTCTAGAAATTAGCAAAACTGGTTACAACAACTTGCCCACCATTTTCGTTAACTCACTACCAAATATTGGACTCCTCGTCATTTAAATTTCCATATGATTACCATAAACACTTTATTTCACCCATGGTCTATTTTCAATTTAATAGGCATAAATATAAAATTAATAGTGGTTATCGTTATCACTATTTTAATGTTATCATAAAATTTGAAAAAACTTATATAGAATTGTAAGGTTGTGAGATGAATGTATTTATGAATATATTTTATAATATATATTTTTAAAATATATTAAAAATAGCATATATATATATATATATTGATAAAACAAAAGTTATAATTATCAAATCCAAAAAAGATATTTACGCTAATTTTATGTATGGCAATAGTAACTTGGAGGAAGTGTCTTCCTACAAGTATCTAGGAATTGATATTCATCACAAGCTCAACTGGAACTATAGCATTGAGAAAATGATTAATGGGGATGGAAAACATCTTTTGGTGTTGAAAATAATTGTAAACAACAAACCTCGTAATGTGGGATAGAAAGAAGTTCCTCTTTGAAACTTTACTCACTCTGGTTATCTTATATGGATGTGAGGTTTGGGGTTGTAGCATCTCTAGAGAATCCCAAAGAAAGATTGAGCAAATCCAAAAGCATTTTATAACGTATAACCTCAAAATTAAAAGCAACACACCATATCCTATTCTCCTTATAGAAGTGGGTCTTTCCCTTATCGAGAGCCTAGCTATGACTAAGCTTCTGTTGTACAAGCACAAACTCAATAACATAGGAGATCATAGACTTCCTAAGCTAGCTTTAAATTCCAGCCAAAACCACCTAAGGCTCAAATGAGGTTGGTATAAAGACACGAGGGCCTGGTTAAACCATTAGGAGATTGATGAGAATGTTGCATTGCAAAAAATTAATAACATTAAAAATATTGTTACTTCTAAGTTCAAAGAAAAAATGTGGTGTGAGAAAGATTTAGCATCTAAAAGAAAATTAAGATATTATAAGGAGTCATCAACCCACCTTAAAAGATCAAAAGTATCTCTCTGTTTTAACTAGCTCAAAGAAGAAAATTAATATAGCCAAGATTAGAACGAACTCTCATGAGCTCCATAGTGAAACGGGTGGTTGGGCAGTTCCTAAAACACCATGGATGGAAAGGTTCTGCCATCTCTGTGAGAAAATCACTTCCTCTTAGAGTGCCCCGTGTACAACCACATTAGATCTCAGTTTCAAAAGCTTTGTTGCAATACTGAACTTCCTAGTCTTTTACGTTGTCAAAATTATAGTGAGCTCGGGTGGCTTCTCTCCAAGCTTTTGAGCATAGGAATAAAATCTCAAATCAAACTAAATAATTCGTTTCTTTAGGTCAGATAGACCACAATTTGGTCTCACTAGACGTTAACCACCATTATCATCATCATCAAATATATTTAGAATGAAAATATGGAAATCTATATATCTTGTAAATGGTAAAACAAATACTTTTAATCTTGATTATCAAATTCATGATCAGCAAATAACCATATTAAAAAACTTCATAACTATCACTAACCACTTAAACTAATCTTTGAAACTAAACAAAATATATATATATATATTTTTATACGTAAAAATTTAAATTCTAAATATTTTTAGGACGTATATTTTTAAATATTTCAAAAAAAAATTAAATAAAAAAATATCATCATCTAATAAAATTAATTTTAATTGTAATATTTTTATATTATTTAATATTCTTCTCTCTCTCTAAATACGATCAATTCATGACGATGACGCCCACGATTAGTTGTACCTTCTAACTTTTGCTTTAAGTAATTTCAAAGCTTTTGCTGTTGTGGTGGTAGGCATTAATGGACTTGAATACGAAAATAAGATAAATATGTTTTAATAAATGAGTGTCATTATTATTGGCTGTGATTTGGTTAAATTATACGTCTTTTCACAGAAACTCTAATTTTTATTTTTATGATTAATTATATATATATATATATATATATAATTTTAAAAATATATTAATTTAATAGTAAAATTTATTGAGTAATAGTAATATAGTGACAAGTAGTTGAAAGTGATGAGTATTTATAATTATGATTATAGTTATATAAATTAAATGGTTCATAAATTTGTATATGCATCATTTCATGATAAAGATCAAAACACTTACATCATAAAACATTTCACATTGAGGGTTTGGAGTATGCCTTAAAATTGCTTATGTTTGGCTAAGAGCTCATCTTTCTTGGACGTAAGGAAATAGGTTAACGACCCAAGATCCAGAGACATCTGGTAGGAGTGAAACCATGCCCCCTTATGGACCACCAACTGGTTATTCCAGGTGGCATGGTTTTCCTTGAGTAAAGGTGATGAGTCAATCTGCATTCATGGATAGTAGCTAAAAATAATTGTCCTCACCACTGGTTTCAAAATTGAGTTATGATAGGTTTTCCCACCTATGGAAAAAAAAAAAAAGAGAAGGAAAAAAAACAAAACATCTCACATTGCCAAAAAAAAAATTCTAAAATCTTATATATATATATATATATATATATATATATATATATGACTTAAACAATATTTTTAATGTAGATTCACCCCATTTTACCATGGAAATTTTTAACTTGTATATATTTTTTGTTGCAATACCATGGTTTATTAATACCATATGCCCAATATAACACATGTTGATATGAGATTTTCTTTAATTAATTAATTTGAGATAAATTAATTAAAAGAGCATAACTAACTTGGAGATAATAATAATATGAATATTTCAGTGGTGGAGGTTAAATCTCTACAATACACATAATAATTATTGATAATTAAATAAAAATTCTATTCTGAAATAGCCAAATCTATCAACATAATAAATATAATAAATATTGTTGTTTCATCATTATTATCCCAAGAACACTACACCACTAAAAAAAACTCTTTAATGATACATAAAGAATAAACTTGCATTTATACCGTAATGTAATCTAGTTTATATATTATTAGATATTTCATACTTTAACATATATATTATATTGTAACATTAATTAGGTGTATAATGCTTATTTGAATATATGTTATTACATCTTTACTATTTTAGTAAATATATTATATTGTATTATTGATATTTTAGTAGAAAAACAGAGAGATGCACACACAAAGTAAAAGTTCTATTACACTCTTCAAATTACACAGGTGCATCACATATTTATGGTGTTAGTGAGATCCAACTAATTCCAAAACAAGAAGATTGGTTGTTGAGAAATTATCTTAACAACTCAACCAAATCTACCTACTATAGTAAGCGTTAGTTTCAAGTCTCCCCTTTAACGCTTACATTATTACATATACCACAACAATATAACTCTGTCTCACTAATCTTCATCAACACCCGCGTTCATTATGAAATATTGCGAACATTGCTCTTTCTTCATCCACTACTTCGAGCTCTCACTTGAACTCCATTTAACACATGCTTGCCTCATACCATCATTGATGAATTTTGCAAGATCAATAATATTGACAACTCGGCTCGTTGGGGCTTCCGCGATAAGAGATGTCAAGCAATGAACCATCTTATGGACCAATCACCATTGGTCGAATATTTCACTTTTGGCTGTCCATCAGTTGTTAGGAAGACGGTATGAACACTGAATGTGTTCAAAAATTGATCAAACAAATTGACCTGTTTCATACACATGGATCTCATATTGTAACCTGTAGTCGTTGTTCAGTGGTTTCCAAGCACCAAGGACAACAAACCATAATAGTGTAAACACTACCAAACTAGTGATGTGTTCAAGGGTTTCTGAGCGCCAAGAACAATTAATTCTAATTATGTGACATTGTTCATTAATTGGTTCTGCACCAAATATAACTTACAACATACATCAATGATAGCTTAAAAGAGTCTGAGAGGATTTGCATTAAACTCATCATCGGTATCATAATCTAAGAAGTCCTCGAAGTTTTCTTCTGGAAAGTCTTCAAAAGTAGCTAATGTTAGCATATACTTTTAATTTCCCATTTAAGAGATCTTTGGCCTGAGTCTTAGAATTCAATGACATGTGTCCATGTTTTTGGCAATAAGAACATTTGATTGAGTTCTTGTTTTTATGGACCCCGCCCCTAGAGAATAGTGTCATCTCAAGTTGTGAGTTGTCCTCTGCATCACCTGTTTTTATTCTCTTTTCTTCTGCTAAAAGAGTTTCTACCATTTCATCTAATGATTTGGAAGAAAATTGACTTAAGGTAAAAATAACATTATCATAATTGGAAGGTAAATTGTTTAACAGAATAGCCTTAACATCTTCATGATCCAGGTGGATATTGGTGGCCACCCGCCAACTCCACTTGGACCCACACCATTGTTTCTTTCAGTTTTTCAGTTTCCTTAATTGTAGCACAGTTTACTATTTTTAACAGTTTTTCGGGTCCTAAACTTCCGGAGCCATTTTGAGGCCCTAATGATGTTTTTTTGGGAAAAATGATAGCAACATGGATTGATGGATTGATGTTTCTCTTCCCAGAGTTGTAGTCCTCAGATAGGTCTTTCTAATGAGGTATTGTGCGCGTCAAATGGAGATCGTATGCCAAAGTTACGACCCCGGGAAGTTGATGTACCGATTTACCCAAAACAACGCCCATAGTTTGGCGCTTCACCTCCTAGGGTTAGGTTTTTGGATGTTTAGGGTTTTCCATTGTTTCTCAACAATAAATAGGCCTTCAAGCCTCATTGTAAAATAGTTCAGAGGCATGTAGCCACCACATATATTCTCAGAGATAAGCTACCATCGCCCTAGCTAGTTTATTTCCATTTCTGTTTGCAAGCATATTTCAGTATTTTACAGTAATGAAATGAAGTATTATTTATGTTGCATCTCTATGTGTATGGTTATATATGTAATTTTTTGTGTTCCTGTTTAAATCCGGATCACTCCATCTTCTATTTTCATTCCAGTTTCCCCTAACTGTCTTATTAGTGATTTTAAATCATTTCTGTGTAGAAAATGATACCCTCTCATGCATATTAAATTTGAATAAGTGTAATTTCAAGGTGAATTTGCATTCACAGCCTTTTCCCCAAATATTTGGCTTAACTTTTCCCATATTTGTGCAGAAGATTTTTCTAGGTTTAAAAGATGAAGTTGCGAGTTTGACAAAGAGAGGCCTATAATAGATTTAGATTTATCTTCTCATTTTAGCCAATCAACTAATTGTTTTGGATCTTGGGGTGTTGGTTCTTGTCCTTTTACTAAACCACACAAATTTTTATGCATTAAATTCATTTTTACTTTAACCTTCCAGGTATAGAAGTTTGACCCATTGAATTTCTCAACCACTCTTTGCTCTATATTTAAAAAAAATAGTTACTGCAAAAATTATTACTGCATGCATTCGCTCCACTGCTTAAGGCTCTTGTGGTTGATCTAGCAGCTGTCTTTCTCACAAATATGCAGCAATAGTGATAGCCAGTGCTCTAGATCCCCTTAGACCGTCTCCTTCCCACACACAACACTTGAATAGATGGGCATGCATTTACAACATGCGGTATACCTAAATAATATCCTTAATTCTAGAAGCAAGATGATTATCCTTTGGTGCTAAATCTCCACACTCAGATTTCCATGCCTCTGCAACTTTAGGATCACATCCACAGTCAAAGGGGCATCAACATTTCCTCGAGCTTCTGGTGTGAAGCCTCTGATCTACACTAGTCTGCCTACTCAAAACAAGGCGAAAAAAATGGCTTGGCCCTCTGCTTCTGCTATGGCCTGAATCCAGGTAGAATAATACTTTGCATGCTTCACAATTTTTTCGCTGGTTGGTTGCAATACCAAGGCTAGATCTCCTTCCTTAGCAGCATTTGATAGAGGGAAACTTCTACATGTCGATCATCAAAATCACCACATACAGAATCCACACAGATTTTCCTTTCTAATTCATACAACACATATTTCATTAAATTTGGAAGTTTTCAATGGATCTAGAATTAAGAACTTTAACTAGATTAAGTTTTTTCAAAATGAGGAATTACAAAGTCACTTAGTTCACTAATTTTAATGTAGATATTCACCATTTTTTGTATAAAAATTATCATGATAAGCTTTATAAAAAAAATTATATAAACTTGCTAAAGCAAATCTTTCACATCTTAATCTTGGATTCCTTATATTATCTATTTTAATAGTTTTTATGGTTTATATTAGAAGATAAGTTTTTTAAGGTTATTTTATGAAAATAATGATGTGTATTTTACTATAATTAACCCATTTAACTATAATCAGATATAGTAAATATCATGTATGTGTTAAGCTACAATTATTACTAAGAAAGTGTTGGCACAATTTAAAAGTCTATCGCCTTTGCAACACTTATAATATGGTTGAAGATTAAAAAACTCTCATAGATCATCCAGTTTATACTCATATTGGAATTAAATTTCAAAATATTTGTGATGCTATCAACCTTCTTGATTGTTTAACTAAACAAAATTATGATGATCTTGAAACACTTCTTTTAATACTTTTTGAGCATATTAACAATACAATTCGAAATAACTTTTAGTAATATCTTTTTACCCATTTTTGGTCTTAGTGGATGATAATCATCATTATCACCATCATAATTACATACTATTGTAGGAAGTTTGCACCATTTTAGAGTTGAGGAGAAAAAAAAAATAGTATCAAATTAAATGTTGAATGTGAGTAGTAGCATAATTTATTTTTATTTATTATTTGTACTTTTATGTTAATAAAAAAGTTGATTGAGGCTTACTTAATGAATAATAGATTAATATGCAAGATACATATTAAGTATAAAGTTATTTAATGACAAATGATCTTAGTGATGTGTCCAATATATACCATTATTTAGAACTTTTAACTAAATTAATTTTTTTCAAAATGAGGAATTAGAAAGTCACTTAGTTCACTAATTTAATGTAGATATTCACCATTTTTTTTTGTAAAATTATCATGATAAAATTTATAAAACAAATTTATATAAACTTGCAAAAGCAAATCTTTCACATCTTAATTTGGATTCCTTACATTAACTATTTTAATATTTTTTATGGTTTATATTAAAAGATAAGTTTGTTAAGGTTATTTTATGAAAATAATGGTGTATGTTACTATTATTAACCCATTTAATTATAATCTGATATAGTACATATCATGTATGCGTTAAGTTATGATTATTACTAAAGGAGTGTTAGCACAATTTAAAAGTCTATCACCTTTGCAACACTAGTAATATGGTTGAAGATTAAAAAACTCTCATAGATCATCTAGTTTATACTCATATTGGAATTGAATTTCAAAATATTTGTGACGCTACCAACTTTCTTGATTGTTTAACTAAACAAAATTACGACGATCTTGAAACACTTCTTTTAATGCATTTTGAGCATAACAATAAAATTCAAAATAACTTTTAGTAATATCTTTTTACCTTCTTATATACCTTATTTGGTCTTAGTGGATGATAATCATCATTATCACCATCATAATTACATACTATTGTAGGAAGTTTGCACTATTTTAGAGTTGAGGAGAAAAAAAAATTAGGATCAAATTAAATGTTGAATGTCAGTAGCAGATTGAGGCTTGCTTAAATAATAATAGATTAATATATATCATAAAGTTATTTAATGACAAATGATCTTAGTAATGTGTCCAATATATACCATTATTTAGAACATTAACTAGATTAAATTTTTTCGAAATGAGGAATTAGAAAGTCACTTAGTTCACTAATTTTAATGTAGATATTCACCATTTTTTGTGTAAAAATTATCATGATAAAACTTATAAAACAAATTTATATAAACTTGCAAAAGCAAATTTTTCACATCTTAATGTGAATTCTTTACATTATCTATTTTTAATATTTTTATGGTTTATGTTAAAAGATAAGTTTGTTAAGGCTATTTTATGAAAATAATGATGTGTATGTTGCTATTATTAACCCATTTAATTATAATCCGATATATAGTAAAATATCATGTATGTGTTAAGTTATGATTATTACTAAAAGAGTGTTAGCACAATAAAAAGGCTATCACCTTTGCAACACTAGTAATATGGTTGAAGATTTAAAAACTGTCATAGATCATCCAGTTTATACTCATATTGGAATTAAATTTCAAAATATTTGTGATGCTACCAACCTTCGAGATTGTTTAACTAAACAAAATTATGATGATTTTGAAACACTCCTTTTAATGTTTTTTTTAGCATAACAGTAAAATTCGAAATAACATTTAGTAATATCTTTTTACCTTCTTATATACCATATTTGGTCTTAGTGGATGATAATCATCATTATCACCATCAACATTACATACTATTGTAGGAAGTTTGCACCATTTTAGAGTTGAGGAGAAAATATTTTTTTAAGATCAAATTAAATGTTGAATGCGAGTAGTAGCATAATTTATTTTTATTTATTATTTGTACTTCTATGTTTAAAACTTGAGGCTTACTTAATGAATAATAGATTAATATGCAAGCTATATATTAAGTATAAAGTTATTTAATGACAAATGATCGTAGTAATGTGTCCAATATATACCATCATAGATCCATTTTAAGTGGAGATGTAGGGATCAAATTTCTTCATGTGCAAATATTTTGAATGAAAGATACAATGTGTTATTTTTCATTGTTGAAACTGTATTTTTGAATGCTAAATAGAGTATATATATGACCAAATAAGAATTTTAACCATAAAAAACTTTTTTCTTATATATAGATATATATGAAGTTGATATTGACATAAATTAGTTAACATAAATCTTCAAATAGTTTCTCCGTGTCTCTAGCTGAAATTTTTTGAAAAGTATAAAATTTAAACATCTAATTCACACATTTTATATACTTCTAATTACTTTACAAAATATTCATTTCTTTTATTTTTCTATTTAGAACATAATTTTATTTTCCCCCCATATTGGGTTGTAAAATGAGCCTCTCGTCTCAATTATTAATCATTTTAATGATCAAAATCAATCATGAATTAGAATAGTAACAAAGTAGTACAATTTGATTATTTTCAAATACAACAAGAAAGAGAGAAAATTGACTAAGATATTTATTACAAATGTTTAGTTTATATTCCTGTAGTGTTTAAGGATATTATATTGAAAAGAACATATTAACATTCATCTAAAACTTAGATTCCTTACATTATTTCTATTATCATTAACATTTATATTTATGTACTAAATTTGTCTCGTGAATAATATTCATCTAAAACTTAGATTCCTTACATTATTTCTATTATCATTAACATTTATATTTATGTATTAAATTTGACTCGTGAATAATAGATTTTGCAAAAAAAAAAACTTACCTATAAAGTTATTTAAGAATATACTAATATTGTTTTTCTTACTATTATTGACCATTTTAAATTGACACTAACTATTTTTCCTACCTTAAGTAAAAATTAATTATACTAGTAAAATGTTGGTACCACTTCAAAATCTATAAGATGAAATATTTTATAATTCTAGTTGTGTTGTTCAATGATCAATTTTTATTTATTTATTTATTTTTTAAATTAGAGTGCAACAAGATAGTAAATTTGATTTATATCAATTATAATAAGGAAAATTAAGGAAAACTCACCTCAAACATTATATCTAGTGTCTAGCATTTATTCATTAAGTGTTTAAATGGGTTATATTAAATAGAATACTAATTAGGTACTCCATTGTTTTTTTAATAGACCAAGTTTAGAAGATGTTTTTAAGTGCATTATTGAATTTGATTATGCATATTTGATATGGTGAGAAGTCATGTTGGTCAAATAAAGCTTTGAAAACTTAAATATTTTATGGCATTTTCATGTAATTTGTATAACACATGATTACATTGAAATATTAAATAATATAAAACTCCTCCAAAAAGAATATGAAGAGAATATTTGATATACAACAAATATGAAAAAGTGTGTATGAATGTATATTAATAGATCCTTCAAAAAAATTACATTCATGAATCATATAAACCTACTCTTAAGATATTCGCTCAAGTAGATCAAGAATGGCTTCTACACCATATTTATTTATCTTGGTCTTCTTGCAATGTTCTTTCCTTGGCATCCATGCCCACACTATGGTATTAATTGGAATAGAGCCAAGTTCTGTGTCATCAGGATTTGGTACCCAATATTGCTCTTAAAATTTTCCATTGTATTTCCCTGACATAGGCTTACACCAGTCAACCTTTACATGAAGATTCTCACTTTCATTATCCCTAAAGATATTTGAGATGGATTTTGCCATCCAAATCATCTCTCCTGCATCCTCATTTCTTGATCTAACTAGCAACATCTTTCCTTTCTCAACATCAATCATCGGATTGAAAGTTGGTTTTGGCTTGTTGCATTTGGGTCCAACATATATTGGTTCTTCTATCACATTATCAAAATCTCCATCCATAATAATTGACATTACTTGGAGTGCATTACGATCAACATCAACAATGTGCCTTGTCCTGGGCCAGAAATCCTCAGAAGATGAATCACTTCCATCTATTATTCTATGATCATTATAGATTCCGTCTAATGAATCAAGAACTTTTTCCCAATACACTACTTTATTTTTCCATTCCTCTGTAACAATTGGTGAATCCTCATTCCCAATAGTGTCTTTCCACATTTTTATGTATGATGTTATCCCTTCCTTTAGTTATTTTAAATAGACATCATTCTGTTTGGAAGCTAAGAAAGATGGCTTCCCTATGGGAATTATAGGTCGGCCTTCATCATCTATATTCCATAACTCAACTGGTTCTGACCACTCAATGTCTCTAATTGATTCTTTGTACCTTAGTACTGGAACATCATTGAGTACAAGAAATTGGAAGTATTGGACATTAAGATGTCCAACTAGTGCATTTTTTCCCTCCTTGATGTATCAATAAGTGTAGGTGGAAACGCTCGATTTTCTTCAATTGTGTGATATGTATCCATCATTTCAGGTAAAGAATAAATATCTTTACTTTTTAGGTTGGAAGACATTCTTCCGTAGGTTCCATCTATGTCTTCATGGGTGTGCCCCACAGGCAAGAACCCAACCTAAATAGTGATGAAGACACCAAGTGCAGTTAAAAGTGATAGAAACATGAAAAGATAGCGATTCTTATTATCACTTGCTGCATTGTCCAACTGTAACAACAAATGTGGAGGAAGAGGTTTAAAATCAACATTTTGAATTTTTGAACTTCCATGAGATATAAAATCATCCTTGTACCCTTGACATTTTGAGTGAATAGAGGTGTCAAGTAATGCATTTGTAAGTGGGTTTCTTGAAATTCCACTTTCATAAAGTAGATCACCATACATATCCATATGTGGGTCTTCAAGGTCCCTTAAGCACTTTGCAAGAGATGTAATAGTAAATTGTGATCCCATATGGACAAATGGTAAGGAGAAATGACCAAAACCTCCTGCCTTATGCCCATGTGTAAGCATACCTGTCAATGACAAACCTAAATTTGTTGCTACAATAGATTTTGATTTGACACGTAGCCTTGGGATTGAAGTCTTTGTTTTGTCCATTTTATCATGGATAATGCTCAAATACTCCTTTGGAAACCACTCTGACATAATTCTATGGGCATAGTAGCAATATCTTCCACACATAACAATCTTGTTATGTTTCTTCAACCTACCTCGTGCCTTTTCTTCCAACTCTTTTGTAGTTGCTGACTTCATTTGTGCTTTCAACACAATACATTCATTGCATTTACTGAAGTTGGTGTTCTTTGAAAATGCCACATCTTGAAACTTAGTATTCAAAATCTTGCTCATTGTTGACTGTGATATTGATGGGTAATTGAGCTTTTGAAGAGCCTCATTGATCTCTTTTAACAAAGAATTTTGTGTGTAAGTTGAAGGAAGCAATCTTAAAGGAGCAGATGTTCCATCTTCTTCAAATTGATGTGTTTGGTTTGTTGAAAAATCTAAATTATCCATTACAATTTTGTGCAATATTTCTATGGCTGCCACTGTGTGAGCTCTTGCTTTGCATGTGTTGGTGTTACCATGAATAGCTTTGATATGTCCATGTTGGAAATAATGCTGGTAGTTATAGAATGTGCTTTGAGGAATTTTATGTATCTTAGACCTTGCTTTCTTACAAATAATATTCCCATTAAATCTCATGTCCTTTACATTTCTAGCAATAGGTGGTAAGCCATGGCCATGGCCATGGCCCTTTGACATGATTGTGTTTGACATGAGTGAATTCAAGACAAATTCTCTAATACCATTTTTATTTATTTGTCTCATATCCCTTCTAGCACCTGCAATGGCCTTCCTATCCACATGTTGAAGACAATCTTTTCTACAACATACATCTGCTGCCAAAACTCGAATTTCTCTCCCTTCATCTATTTTTGTTTGACATTTTGCAATTTTTTTTGTAGCCATAACTCGTTTAATCCTTTTATATGGCCTTGTTACATGCATATCAATTGAGTTTCTATCTTTTTCATTACAAAAGAACCCATCCCAATTGTTTAAGGGATTTGTGTCCTCTATAACATCCCATATCACCATTTCCTTGGGTGGCTCCTTGAAATTTTCCTTAATCCTTAATATCACACCTTTGTTGTCCACCAACTTATTTATTGGCCATCTAACCAAACAGTGTATAGACTTATCCCCAATTCTGCATATCTCACAATTTCCATCTATCTCTTCTAGAAAAACACCAAAATCCATTTCACCTAGTGTTTCACCCTCAACAATGTCATCCTCGCGGACATTAACTAGCATTCCTTTGGCAATGCACATGCTTTTTCCCATGCATTCATGTGTAAGAGAAACCTTTGTACATATGAATCTAACCCTATCTTGGGGAATATTTGTGGCATGATCATGACAGTGAGGCTCCAAATTTGATTCTCGCCAAATTTCATAAGATTCTAATGCACCCCCAAGTGTATGCTCAAATCCTGTTGGATGTGGTAGAGGAGCATTATGTTTTAACACCTTCTCAATTTTAACCACTATGCATCCTTTCTTTACCATCTTTCCATGCACTTTATGCCCAAGATCTGTATTGAATATGGAGCCCTCGCCCACCTTCACTCCATGTTGCAGGAGATCTACCTTGGCTCCAATAGAAAACGTGGAAGAAACATTTGCACCTATAAACAAATGTAAATAAGGTTAGTATTTACTCAAAAAAAACATTTATTATGCTATCAATAATATATAGCACATGCTTCAATATTTTGATTTACCTATGTTGTGTCTCAAATCCATGATCTTCCATGGATGTATATCCCCTTCATTAACATCCTCATCAATCAAATGTGGTTGAGTTACATCAATTATCAAAATTGTAACATAACCACTGTTAACCCTTTCTCCAACATAATAAGTTCCAGACTCTGCAGATTCGACCCTTCCTAGCCCAATGACTTGATCATTAATAAGGAGATCAACATAATCCCCTTTTGCCAAAATTATATTTTCCATTCAGTAGCTTGTATCAATTCTGTAACAACAATTAAATCGTAACTTGTAATTAAAAGGTTGAACCATGTAAAGTGTGACAGTATATTTTCACAAAAACACACAACTTACGAAAAAGTAATATAGATGCAAAAATTAAAATAGCATGGTAGTAATATTTTATGTAATGAAACATTGTTTCCTCAAATGAAAGCTAACAATCAATATCATTCCTTCTACTACAAACATAAGCATATTGCTAGAAGCAACATTAAATGGTCAAAGAAATCTAGCACGTGCTAGATTTCCTTCTAGGACAAACAAGCACATTGTCAATAAGAATATTGTAAGGCGAAGGAAATCCACCACATGCTAAATTTCCTTCTAACGTAAATAGAAGCATGTTACTCACAAAAACATTTCAAAGTAAAAGAAATCTTACACATTCTAAAGTTTATTCTAGCACAAACACAATCACATTTCCAAAAACAACATTGCAATGTGAAAGATATCTAGCATACACTTGATTTACTTATAGCACAAACAAAAGCACATTGCCAACAATAACATTGTAGGGAAAAGCAAATCCAACAACTTCTATAAAAAACACAATCACATTTCCAATAACAACGTCGCAAGGTAAAATAAATTTAATGCGTGCTAGCTTTACATGTAGCATAAATACAAGCATACTACCAAAAACAACATTTCATGCCAGAACAAATCTAGTGCATGTTATATTTCCTTCTAACACAAACAAAAGCACATTACCAAGGTGAAGGAAATCTAACACGTGTTAGATTTCCTTCTATAATAAACAACCAAATTGAAAACAACAATATTGCATAGCAAACGAAATCTAGCACAACTTCTAGCCCAAACACAAGCACAACATTTCCAATAACATTGCCAAGGTGAAGGAAATCTAACACTTGCTAGATTTCCTTTTATCATAAACAACCAAATTGACAACAATAATATTGCAAAGAAAAAGAAATCTAGCATAGTTTCTAGCCCAAACACAAGCACGTTTCCAATAAAAATATTGCAAGGTGAAAGAAATTTAATGCATGTTAGCTTTACATGTGGCACAAATACAAGAAAACTACCAACAACAACATTGCATGCCAAAATAAATCTGTTGCGTGTTATGTTTATTTTTAACACAAATCAACAAAGTGTAATGGTGATTCTTTGTTGTGAAGACCCATATTAAAAGTGGTGTAATGCTAATAAGACCAATGCAGCTACTGCCAAGATACCAATGTAAAGTTTCATTGTTCAAAAGTTTAGGGCCTCCTTGGTAAAACCATGCATGTCATATTCAGTGACTATGGCATACTCTGAGGTAGATTCAGTAATAAATTTTGTGCATCAATAGAGTTTTGGCATGTTCTAGCTAAGTTAAGGCACCAACACCACAATTGTTATGAATCACCTAGTCAAGTCTCAAGAGAGAGCTTCTTTTGTCTCATCACTATATCAATCCATGAAATGGTGGAGAGCCTAACAACCTTCTCTTTTAATCACTCAAGCTAGACCAAATTGACAAGTTGTATTCCTACCTAACCAAACATTTTCCATGTTTTTGCTTCCTCATAAAAAGATAGCAGTCTAGGGGTTATTCTGATGCAAAATGTACCTTTCGACAGACTATGTTAACACCTTGTTTTAGGAGATTAACCCACTAGCCTTTGTTCTATAATACAAATAAAATCGGTCACACTTTCATATTTTATTTGGATTTTATTTTCATCCATATGTAGTAGCATTTTGCTGAACAATACGTTGGCTTTAAAAAGTAATGCAGTTCTAATAGTCAATATTGACATGGTTGGTCAATCTTTTTCTATGGAATAGATTTATGATGATAGGAAAATTATAGAAGTATCGATAGTCATAGAAAATGAATTTGCAGAGAGACTAGGAAGACCAAATCAAGTTCCCACATCCATTGGCCTGTTGAAAACATCCCAACATGAGGACACAGATACATATCTTGGAAAGGAATCTTCAAATGGAACCCGATCCAAAAAGAAAAAGACAAACGTAAAAGAAATCGATCAAGAACCAGGAACAGATACAAAAACTCATTATGGGTATTGATATATATTGGGATAATGTGGTAAAGATGAAGCATATGGTATTGGTGGGCCACTGGGAACACATTAGGATGTCTAGTGGACAAATGAAAGAATGGGTGCAGAAATGTTGGTTCTGTATTGTTGGAAATAGACTGAAGGTAAGCATGCTCCTCAATAGTTGGTTTGGATTCCACTTCATGACAGTGGAAGATGCAGATAGGATTGGCTCAATCTTGTGTGAAAGGTAGGGGATTTTTATGCTTGTAGAATTAGACAGTCAGATTTAATCCTATTAAAGAAGATCCCCAACGAAAATACATATGGGTTAAACTCCCTAGCCTTCCTTTGGAACTATGGACCAAGAAGGAAATCATGGAAATTGCCAACAAGATAGGAAAATTCTATTATGTTGATGAAGGGAGTGCTGGCCTTCTAGAAAAATGAGTAGCATGGTTTTTCATTGAACCAGATTCCATAGAAGGTCTCTCGGCTACCCTTGATATCTATTAGAATACACAATCTATCATAAAATGAGTGGATTACTGGGGAATCCCTTTTAGATGTTTGGGATACCATAATGCCATACATATAATAGTGAAATTCCTACGTAGACTTGGTTGGGATGACATCAAAATGTATGGTAAGGCTATAGGCATAAATCAGAATCATACTTTTCCCAAGAAAGAACATGCCCCTTGGGAGCTGCCAAATGAAGTGTAGGTGCCTACGCTAGAATAAGTTCCTATAAACAATAGTAGTAGAAAGGATAACAGTATGTCGACTCTAGGAATTAATACTCAAGAGATAGATTCCCAAGAAAGGCCATATGGACGGGGAAACTTGGAAAATAATGAGAAGAGAATCTTATGACTAAGATGGAGCAATTAAGATGACAAAGTGAGCAGGAAAGAAGGATCATGCACAGAAATGAAGAACAAGATGAGTGAGAATGAAAAAGGATGAAGAAATATCAACAGATAAATAGTTGCTTAGCAAGCAAAGGTGGAAGATTTTAGATTCAAGTAATATCTTTGGTTGTTAGTTGTAATTGGTTCCCAGTAAGTGCATATATTCGTTTGCCCAAAAAAAAAAAAAAAAACTCTTATTTGTTTGCATCAATTTACTAAGCAATGGTATATCATCATAAATATATGATATTTTCCTAGAAATTTGGAGCACTTCCTCACAGATCTTGTCTGCTAGAATTTTATAATTAATATTACAAAGGTAGAGTCAAGGTTCTTATGCACCAAAGTGCCAAAGTGTACTCTGCTTATGTAGAATAACAATCAATAAATAGGAACTCATCTACAGTTATACAAGAGATCGCAATGTTCAGAGAGCCAAAAGATTTCTAAGCACCTTCCAAGCAAAAGCTTAGCATGCTTATACATCTAATGGGCATTACCATCCATGGATCATTGCTTCAACCAAACTACAGTAGTCAAACTTTCAAACCATTAGGTATGGAAGTCATAAAAACACCAAATAATGGCATGGCTTACCAAAGAAAAATTGTACTGCCATGACAGGAGAAGCATTTGGCATGTGTTCAGACACATCCACAGTTAATAGAAAGATAGTTTCCTATTCAGATTCTGGTTCTTCTGAACCCTCCTCAGTGTCATCATCATCATGATTTTTATCATCTTCTTCCCCTTCAATATCTTCTTTAGTGTCAGGGGCATTATCGTTATTTCTTTTAAGTCCATGAAGCTGCCTGAAATCAGGGGCAACAATATCAAGCATCTCATTCAAAGCTTGGTGCTCATAGCTTTGCCGAGAAGCTAACTTAGGAGGTGGATAATTTTGACTTCCTGCCACTGCATCTTCAGGCACTGTGTCTTGACACTTCAAGATATTTAATAGTAGATCTTGCCTGGACCTAATATTCTCACCTGCTGCTACAATCTGACTAGCATCAAAATCTTGATTAATTCCTTCATCACTGATCCTTCCTGTCCCTAGCTGTCTGTCATCACTCCGAAGAGATTCATTGTTGCCATGAACTGAACCAACTGTACTGAGTGCCCAACTACCAGCAACCTATGATGCTAATAGATCAATTTTTGCTATCAAATGCTTATCTCCCTTGTTTCTAGCATCTATCTCATCTCTATGCTACTGACTGACGGGAGATTGACTCTGCCTCTCCCCATTTAACAAGTTTTCAATAGGATGGGATGTTCTCACCAAATGCTGGCCATTGTTATATGTATCAGGTAATCTTTTTGGTTCAGCACCAGTCCTGGTGTTTAATGTTTCCCCTTGATTTTCACCAGCTAAGTCTGTCCTCGCCCATTCCATTGGAGCTTGTTCTTCATCTTCAAGTTGCATTGTTTCTCCTCCGAAACCCCCTTCACCATCTCCTACTTCATCATCCTCCTGAATCGTTTCTCTTAGATTCTTGTTTGATTTGGCAGGCTCATTCCCCATAGGATATGTACAAAACTTGATCCTTCTACATCCACTTTTGCTTTCAAGCAACTGAGTTGCATCTACTTCTGCCCCAAGGAATTTTAGTTTCCGATCATAATGCAATCTTTTTGGAATGGAATGATGAACAAGAAGCCAAGGAATTACCATTCAAGTTCAATCAAGTATGGCTACAAGATAAATATTTAGTGGACCTGATTAAGATATCTTGGATGGGGCCTTTAGGGATAATGAAAAATAAAATGATGTATCAAGTCACTCAAAAACTACACAGGCTAAAGTCAAAGGTTAAGACATGCATCATCAAGTGCAAGAAGACACTCTCTTGGGAGTTTTCTATTATAGATGAAGAGATTTCAGAATTGATGGACCCTACAAGTCCTAATTTCCTATCTGAACAAAGCAAAAATACAATATTGGAGCTCTCTAAATTATCAGGCAGAGGAATGGAGACAAAAAATAAAAATGACACGGGTTTCTAGGGGAGATAATAATACTAAGTACTTTGATAAGATAGCTTCCAAAAGAAAAAATTCCAACACAATCTGGTAAATTAGAAATATGGACAATATAATACTAACTACTCAGAAAGACATCCTACAGGAAGTTGTAAGCCATTTTAGTAATCATTGGATTGGCTGGGAATCACATTCTTCCTCCCCCAATCATCCAGTTTCTTCACGGTAATGAGCTGTTCACTCTTGCTGATATTGGCTGCCAACAATCTGTCATTTCCTCCTCTTCCAGTTGGCCACATGTTAAAAATTTGGCTCTTCTGATGGAGCTCAATGTCAAATGGGAAAATTACAGATCTCATCTCTATCATGTAGATATTGCTCTGTCTAAGAGGGCAGATAGGCATTCTTTGGGCGGTCTTTCTCATGGAGGAGAAATCTCTACCAAAGAAACATACAAGTACATATACAACATGCAAAGGTAGGGGAAGAAAATCAACCATATGAAAAGTATGGTGAAGATCACGCTTTCCTTGCTGATAATTTAAATCCTAAAAACACTTTTGAGGTCACAGAAATACAGTTCATTAAACTAATCCTATTTTCACAGACACTGAAAGTAAGGGAGCTGTAGACTTTCATGGTAATACACTTGGCACCTCAGCATTTCATTGTGAGTTTGAGTAGGAGTAATGTAACCCCCATGTTGCACTTTGATGTAGACCATGACTTTGTCTTTTCTTTCTTTTGCTTAAATATTTGGTTTTCCTTTCTTTCCAAAGCATCGACATGACAAAACTACGGGAAATAAGCCACTCTCTATTTTGAATTGGACTATTAAATATGTTGGATCTATGAGGGAGTACAAGTATAAAAAAATGTTGAAGTTACAGTACAAGGATCCAAAAGGCAATCAAATATGCATCCAAATATGTTCAATGGAAGGACATACATTCAATATATGCTCCATAGAATATTCATAATTCCAACATAAAGTACAAAGTCAGGGGCCCTAAAATCCAATTTTCCTGATTTGATCCCATGTGAGGATCTTACGTCATCCAACTAGCCAAAGGAATTGAGGACCATGGGAAAACACCATTCATCTAGATTTTCTTCCAAATGGGATCCTAGTGGATGTCTTGATGACCAACTATAAGAGAGTAGGATTCCTTGAGAGTAAACATCCCTCTGGCTTGAGAACCTCACCAGAGTTTGTCTTCATCCTGAGCATTGGATATTTTTCATTTTTGAAGCTCATGAGCTAAAATAGGTCAGGGAGAGAAAGATGGATGTGATTGCCAATCTTCAACTGTTTTCCATTCCTTCCATAGCCTAGGGGATTGAATCAGTTTATAAAATTATTCTACAGTAAGACCCTGATGCTTTGAAGTAAATGTTATTAAATCTCTAAGATTAACAATCCCTCAATTATAGCATCTATTGCCAAGAATCTTTTGAGAATAATGTAGTCACTAGTGTGACCATTCCAGGTCTCTCAAAAAGCATGACTTTGAATTAAGGTCTAGTTGGCCTTTGGCAAATTTCATATGGAAGATCTTAGAGGATGCTTGGTTGCTTGCAACTTTTTCGATTGAGAAGAGTGGCCATATTTCATATCCCATATTTGTTTCTAGAGTTCATCTCTAACCCGAAGTCAATCCCAACATAATTTCTCTCCCAATGCTTTGTTTAGGATCCCCAAGTCTCTCAATCCTAAAGCCCCACTCAATTTAGGATACAAAGCTTCTCTCAGGATTTATATCAAAATTTCTAAAATATGGGCAACACCTACCATTAATAACTTACCTTTTGCAGTGACCACTATCTTTATATCCCTCCAGACATGAATTCAAGATAGTTTTTGAACCCAAATTTTGACAAAATCAGATCAATAGATAAGTATAACTATGCACCCAATCACAGGAGAAGAAACTATTTAAGAAACTAAAGCAACTACAACTGATACTGGAGTTTAAAAATTCTTTGACATCAATTATAAGACCATCATATGACTAGAGGTGTGTCCTTTGTGATGCCTAAGGTCTATTTTTAGACATACATTATTGGTTCTTGGTCCAATCATGTTGGTATTCAAGACCATAACCTTGATTTTCCTACGATCCAAATAGGAGCATGCTTAGAGAATGTGCAACCCCAACAAGAAATCACAGAGTTTCATTCATTGTGGACACTTGTAATATTATGGCAAGACATATAAGATCAAAAAATCAAAAAATCCACACACAAACAATAATTTGTTTGGGAGGCAAATCAACTCTGAATTTTGTTAGCAAAGAAATTCTACACCTACAGCACATGAACAGTTTGAAGCAACCAAATAACAACAACCCATTTACAGTGGCAAATACCAAATAAATAGCTAATCTAAGGTAATACCAAGTGTTTCATCTCTCATATGTGAGACAAGACACATCGACTCTAAAAACATGACAATAAGGATTTCAATTATTTTAGAATTTAGAAACTAGAACATTTACATGATACAAATTCAATCATACAACTAGTACTTACTAGTACTACATCAATGATGATCAAATGGAAAACACAAGAAGTTAGAACCAAAAACTGTGGTCTTCTCATTAAGTCATAAAAATCAGAATGTAGAAAACATACAACATAGATATTGATTCAGTGCTACTATAGATTGGAATGCCATTGGAAAATACAAAATAGCATGGGCACTAGAACCATAGATGGATGATTCTCATAGTCGATGACTATCAATAGTCCTCCTCGATGCCATAATCATTAGAATTTGTGTATTACCATTGTTGTCTCACCCATCATCCTCATACTCTATACCTAATCCAATATATGCATTTGCTAGTGTGGAGAATGAATGCTCAAGAGGATCACCATCACCAAAAGTGACCAATTATAGCACTAGTCTAGAGGGAGTGCCCTAGGCTCTACACTTCACAAATGAAGAAGCCCTAGATGCGGGAGGAAAGGGAGATCTAGCACGGTGAAGGAAGCCCTAATGTTTCCCTATGGAGAAGCCCTAAATGCTGCCCTATGAAGAAGTAGTAATACGCAACCATGGAAATGAAGGCAGAAACCCTAGCCGCAAGTCTAAGGAGAAGAGATGCCCTAAACCTAGTCGCTACGCTGCCTAATGGAGATGGCACCTCAACATCATCCTAGAAGAAGTGCTCTACACATGGAATGCCCTTGCTATCATGAAAGGAAAAGCCCTTATCCTATATGCAGTCATGAAAGGAAAATCCCTTATCCTATACGCAGTCATGAGTGAAAGAGCAATCACTGAAGGTAGTTGGGAAAGGACAAAAGGATCCATGGATTCCTCATCCCTCTTCAAATTCACCAAGGGTAAAGTCGAAGCAGAGCATATCATCAGAATGGCGCAGCAGAAGCTTCTGATGGCCTACCTACATATCACTTCAATGGGAAGCCCGGATCTCAGGGTGAAAGGAAAGGTAGATTACAATAAGTTCGGCCATTATGCGAAGGAGTGTACAAATGGCAAGGACACATCTATTGATGAAGATAACAATCATTCCAGGGACATCTTCAATGATCGAAGGAATGACAGATAATGAAGGTCATCAAGGAAATGACTGACTCTTCAAGGAAAGCAAGGAACCCTAGGTATGAAGAATCAAATGTTGTTTCTAATAAGATAAAGAAGCGTTATCTTGTATTGGCCCTCTCCTTCAGATTCTGTGGGAAGCTAGCTTATTGATTATAGTGCTTTAAGGCACTTCATCGAATAGAAGGGTGCTCTCTTGAATTTGGTAAGAAACAATCGTGGGATTATACTTGGAGTCGATGTCGCCTATCCCGGAAAGGGTGTAGGAAATGTTACCCCTCAATTGAATGAGGGTAACTCAATTCATTTACAGAATTTCTTTTATGTATCTGATCGCAAGAAGAACTTGGTGTCCATTTCAGAAATGGAAGTTAAAGGTTTCAGGGTGGCATTCATCGATGGGAAGGTACGCGTTTGAAAATAGAATTTTCAAAGATGCTTTTACTCATGGGTTCAGCGTTGGCAATTTGTACCAAGTTGCAGGATGGTCCATTGGGGACCATGTTAGTTGACACATCTCATCTATAGCACCAAAGGTCTACTTATTGTGGGGCCTTACTCGATGTGAGTCAGATGGTGACTGGGATGCCTGAATTCAAGAGCATGAAGGTACATGTCTGAGATGTACCGAAGGAAAATATTACAAAGGGACCATTCCCCTCATGTAGCCGGCTATGTCACAAGGTTCGCTAAATTTGAAGGTTCAGGTTCGAAATTCGGCGAACCTCAAAAAATTTTTTGAAATTCGTTCAGGTTCACCAAACCTGAAATTCGAACCCAAAAGGCGAACCTAATCGAATTTGAACCTCATCTGAACACGAACCTGAACGCAAATTTGATCGATTTTTTTTTAGGTTCGACTTAGGGTTCGCTAGTCTTTTTTTACGGTTTTATTTTCCTGTTTATGTGAAAAACCATGGGCCACATACTGCTTTTCTGCAATGATTCCCACCAATTTTTTCTTTATAAACGATGGCACTCTAAGGATTTGGCACAAGTTGTCGCCGGTCCGTCGAGTGAATAGAGTATTGAGTTAGCAAAGTGTTTGTATTGGCATAGCAGGAGTGCATTTGTATTGGCATATTGTTGTGCATTTGATTGCACTGTGCAGTGTGAGCCTTGAGGAGATCGGTGTGGTCCTGCAGCGACATGCCAGCACCTTACAAGTTCAGTCACTGTTAGTCGCTGACTATGCGGCTGCTTGAGCCCGTGCCCACTACCGTGTGAGCTTGTAAGCTATAGTCGTAGGCTGTGTAGTGTGAATCGTGATTTTCTGCACCTCCGTTCAAGCTTCAGCGTTGACTGCAGTGTGCACGACTAGAACACGTTACAGGTAACACAGGTACTGTCGACCCTCTAGTCCATCATATAATAACTTATAGTTATAGAGTCTGAGCTAACGACTCAAAACTTTGGACATATATTAATATTCTACATTGCAATCATCTAAAAAAGGAAAAAATTAACAAAATCTATATAATTTTTTCATATTTTTATATCATTTGATATCTGAGTCACGTGGATTAGAAGCTCCTACAAGCAGAAACATTAGAGTGTCTCTAACTCTGTTTCTCTGAAGGGGCAACAAGTAGCTTGAAAGTGGATCTTTTTAGATCCTTTCCTCTTGCACTTTAGTAAAGTTTCCAACTAACTTAGCACTGTTATAAAAGTAAAAGAAAATTGTGCTTGCTTGAGGATTGGCATTCAATCTCACTAAATAGAGAATGAGAAGTAAAAGAAAATTGTGTAAAACCATGTATCCTAGGACCTAGTATGATTCAATAGATTTTTTTACTTCTTACTTTTTAATCAAAATATCAAGTTTTATTTGTATTTGAATTTCACTATTTTATCATTTATTTAAATTTTAATCTTAATATGCCATTGCCAACAAAAATGCAGACATATTTGTCATGGCACCTCCAAAGTCAACGACAGAAGGATGGGAATATGTGGAGAAATTGGACAGGTCTCATGGGAGGCATTTGAAATGCAAGCTATGTAATAATGAGTTTTTCGGATCTTTAACTAGAGTCATGGACCACTTACTTTTTGTCACTAATGGCAAAGGAGGTGGTGTTGAAGGTTGCAAGAATGTGTCTGTAGAGCTCAAGGAGACACTTCAGAAAGATTATGACAATATACAAAAGGCTAAGAAAACGAATGAAAACAAAAAACAACGTGTTCAAACAGAAATTACAATGAATTATAATTCATTTTTTGCACTTTCTTCAAGCAAGGTTGGTATTGGGAGTTCA
>Ga0115851_100056_pt1 | contig 30258 bp, 25 predicted proteins | sample InSIn2gowninarea_FD_83865 | JGI IMG/M metagenome (GOLD analysis project Ga0115851, IMG submission 83865)
CAATGATTATGTGTTGCTTAGAGTATTTGATAAGAGTGGTGTTACTACAGATCCAGACAGGTATTCATGAAACAAACTTTCAGATTTGAAAGGGACAGGATGAGTTCAGGCAATGAAAGGCAATTAAGGTTCTTTCACTATGCTGATGGGATGAAAGAGTGCAATATTATTCAGGAGCAAGTTAGAATTCCTGAACAGTGTTCACCATGAAAGATTTAGTGCAAATGTGAGCAATTAAGAGTTTCACATTCATAACTAATTCTAAGGAAAACATAGTTAACAATAAAGATTGAGCTTAGGGTGTCTTAATGGACAAATCCTGAACTATTCTTTTTCTTTATTGCTAAGAGCATGAAACATAGAGCATATGCGGGTTCTGTAAGCGAAGAAAACATAAAAACACGGTTCAGAAAAACTTATTGTATCATGAAATAACACAGGAATTTTGCAGCAGCAAGCAATCTCATCACAACACATCCAAGCAATGCCAAACTCAGGAAATCCACCAGCTTCTTGTATTAAAGTCTAAAATATACAGTGTAGCTCTCTAGAAGAAAATCAACAACCCCAAATGCATTCTACGAGGGGATATATATACAAAATGTGGTTACAAAATATCTGAAAGATGAGTCATTAACTCATAAGTTTCCTTACCAACTCTTTAAGCATAGTAGATACAAAAGTTAATGCTATTGAAAAGATTAATAACCAGCTGTTTATTTCTATCAGAGATCTTTGACTTTGGAACCAACTGGGCCGACTGACTGGTTCGCATTCATTTCGGGAGTCTTTGCCTTTTGTTGCTTTGCCACGACGCTGCTGCTTTAGCCACGTCATTTGCACTCGTCGATCTGTTCCTAGTCACCATCCTTGTCATTCAATTGCCTTTTTTCATTGCTCTTCCAGCTAGACTAAACATATGAGTCTTTTGAAAATGCTGATTCATGACTGATCCAAAGGATTTTGATAAACAAACTTGATTTATCAGAGTAATGTTTGTATGATGCCCATCCACCATTCCTCTGTAGGTAATTGGTGCCTCTGTATTTTAACTAAAGTTTCATCAGCCTCAGTGTACTTATAATAATTTGGAGGTACTTCAAAAAGGTGCCTAATTTCATGTTCCATATAAAATAGATTCTCCAGTTTGTCATAAAGGCTCTGTCCAGATGGGGGCCCTGTTTCCTCTGAGGTGCTTGAGGATGCTGTGATTTGGTTTGTTGCATAATTGTTGACCCTCTTGGCATACTGTTCATGCGACAATAGCCTCCCTGCACTGGTTACCAAGCTTGGAAGCCCTCTGCTATGCAATGCTGTGATCTTTGTAACCTAAAAGTGTTGTTCTATCCCCTAAAAGAACAAGGTCAGCTGATTACATCATCTCCTAAAAGTTCTCCATGAAAAACTACTCAGAACTGGTCAAAATTTGACCATCTCACCTACTCCATGGTCAAAGTGCGATGCATCCCACCTAAATGCACACGTGAGGTGTGATGCATACTGAAAAGCCCTTCTATGGGGTGCGATGGGTGAGAGTGGACAAATGGCAGAGGCAGTATGCGAGGTGGAAGATCATGGAATCTTCCAGAAACTTCTCGTGTGACACTTGCCTCTCTGAATTCACCCAGGGATGAGTAAGAGATCATCATTCTCCAAGTGGAATCAAGAACTATCAGAGAGAGGACACTAATCAGATCCCAGAAGCTGACTCACCCCCCTTGCAAACATCTATATACAGATTCCTCCTCCCAGAGATCCAGAGGCTGGAATTTTGTATCGTGTAAGGAAGTGCTATTGGTTTCTTGCTGTAACATCATAGTGTTGGGTGATCTAAGATTTTCATGAGGTGAAGAAGGGCTTCTTGCTGAGAGGATGATGCTGGGTTAGAACAATTGGTTGTAATCCTCTTTGCTCTTTCTTGATATTAATAAAGCTATTCAAGTTTTCCTCCACATTCTTGTATGTTTGATGATATATGCATTTGTGTGGTCAATATACATCTGGTCCTATATTGTTTATGCTAGTAGATCTCTGTTCTTGGATAGTGTTATGCTGCTTTGATTCCACAGGTGCTCTTTGAAGCTGGGTTGACAAGGAAGCGAGTGGCAAAGATCTATCAGAAGGGAGAGGAATCAAACGAGGAACCAAGCGCAAGATTGAGGTTGGTGTCCTTTGTTCCCCTCTTATCTACTTATCATAAAGGAAAACGAAAGTAGTTTTAGTTAGTTTGTTTCTAAGATAGCTACCAGTCTTAGTGGGACTAGCAGCTCTTCATAGACACTAGATTTCCCGATAACAAGTGGAGGCAGGAAAAGCAGCAGCGGAGATTTGGACCTGTGACTTGTTTTGATCTGAGCTAGTTTTGTGTGTAATAGGTGGAGATAGTACTAACTACTTGTGAGGAGTATTGTACTATGTATTGTTACATGTTACATGTTCTCAATCATTATAATATATAGATAGTGTGGGGTTTTCATCTGAAAACCCCAATCATATATGTCCATGTGTTAATGTGCGTATGCAATTGATGTTTCATTGTTTTTAATGCTGCTAAATTGATGATAAACGTAGAGGAGATTATGTATTATGCATGTATTCTACAATAGTGTATAATCGGGATAATCTCTGTGAATAAGTGTCATATTATTCAAAATTTCTCATGGTACCAGAGCTAGATGATTTGTAGAAAAAGTTTCTACATGGTATCAGAGCTGGTTGATTTGTAGAAAAAGTTCTACAGGACATCAAAGCGCGATTGATCATCAGATCTATTATTCAGAAAGTGTTTACATTTTATTTCTTCAGGCAGAGTCCGTAATTGGGCCAGGTAGCTTCTGGATTCATCCTTCTTTTGGAAGGTGAGATATCCGGTGAATGCCCATACAATCGATCTCTGTACAAGAAATACTTTGTTCTCATGAATTTTAGATCAGAAGCGGTTGAGTTTTGAGCTAGTGGAATGGCACTCAAGGATAAACTCAGAAACATCAAAGCTGAGAATGGAGATGCCACAGATTGTCCGCAGAAGAAGAAAAATAAGAAAGCTATTGGATCTATAGCGGGAGAGGCCTTAGCCTCTCAGTTTGAGCTGGATTTTTTACTGATCACATGCTTGGTATCAAGTGCGATGGGATCGGTATGGTTCTTGGACAGTGGTGCGTCTTCTCACATGACAGGAGATCGATATTTGTTTTCTGATCTGGATGAGAAAGATCTTGGAGTGCACATCGAGATGAGTGATTTTGGTAGATACAGTTCGACCGATATCAGTACCATTTCCTTTGAGAGGGAGTCTGGTAAACCCTTTAGATTGAAGGAAGTGATGCATGTTGCAGGATTGAAGAAGAATCTTACCTTTGTGGCAATGTTAGAAGACAAGGGATATGATGTTGTCTTCAGCAAGGGAAAGGCTTTCCTGCGCAGCAAGACAATTGGAGAAACCCGAAAGATAGGGGTTCGAGTCAGGAACCTTTATCAGTTGCATGTAGATGCATGCAAAGCCTTGAGCAGCGAAACAAATGATGGAGACTTGGTGGTTGAGAGGGAGCGTATATTACCTTTCAACATGCAGAGCCAGAAGAAGTCTCAAAACATTGTGGAGGAGCCATGATTGGTGCAGCAGCTTCAGGAGGTTGTGGAGCAGCCACAACAAGGGAAGCTGAGAGGAGATCGAGTAGAGACATCTACTCATGCAGAGACCTCCAGTAGGGGGAAACTTTGAGCCAGGTGGGCCGAGGGATGGCATGTAGCCATACCTCCAGGTAGGAGGTGGGGTGATGTGGATTGATCATCCCAAGGAGGAGGGGCAGGATCCTTGAGGTACCCAACCTCTTGGATGAGACCTTGCTACGGGAGCCCCGATGTGGAGTAGCAGGAACTAACTGATTGGGTAGAGACAGATGCGGATGGAGCAATAGAGAGAGTGACAGTGTAGGGAATCCCAGGACAACGCATAGCTAGTAGGTTGCAGCAATGCGAGAGGCACAAGTGTTTTGCATAGTGCTAGGTGGCACATAGAAGCGCAATGGTGCGAGATGCATGGAGATGTTGCAGTAGGGTAGATGTCAGAGAGGGAGCACTTGTCAGCAACAGGTAGAGCTTCAGCATCAGAGTATGTTCCTAGCCCAACAGAGTGGTCAGTTGGGAGTGTTTTTGTTCCAAGTGTTGGTGGAGCAAGTGGACCGAGCAAATGTGTTGCATGTAGAATATTCCAGAGTTGCAGGATAGGGGTTGCAGATTATCCATATCTTGTTGAGAGGGAGTGTTGAAAATGCAACAAGATGATGGAGCTTAGTGAAAAGGAGTCGTCTTCACTAAGTGGGCCCGCAGGCTATTTTTGGCGCAAAGACTATTTTTAGACTATGTCTATTTTTAGACATATGGATCATGGTCTATGAGTTGCAGGATGTTGTTTATGGATGAATGGTCATGTTGGGAAAAATAGATGGACTTCTATTTTTGGTTCACAGCGGAGTGATCAGAGTCTATTTTTAGACTGCTAGGCTAAAAATAGAAACAGTCAAATATTATTAGCCCTTAGTAATATTTGGACTCAAAACATTATCTTATTCTCTTGGAGCACTTCAGTTCGAGCTACAGATGTGGCACATGTAGCTGACAAAATGAATCACGTGGTTTCTTATGTGTTAGTTGAGCTATTGCATGGAGGACTTCAGTTAGAACTCATGCATGTGGGTTTTGTGGAGTTGGATGTGGAGTTGATGGAGTTGTGTTCAGTTTGACTTAGTTGAACTAGTTGTATTTAGTCTAACTAAAAAATACACTAGTGATGAGTTGTGTGAGTTGATTGTTAATTAATTCACTAATTATTAACTCATAAAGAAATTGAAGAATACATCAGTTAACTCAGTGCATGGATAGTTCAACAGAGACAGGTGTTAGAGGTAAGTGAAAGGGTGAGTTGTGACTATCAGTTGTGCATGAGATTTGCACATGCATGGATTGAGTAATGCCAACGAGGATTGCACAGTGTGGGCCAATATCAAGGCAATTGTAGCTTGTGCTCACGTGATTTATCTTGCATATTGTGTAGTGGAGGCAGGAAAAGCAGCGGAGGAGATTTGAACCTGTGACTTGTTCGGATCTGAGCTAGTTTTGTGTGTAACAGGTGGAGATAGTACTGAGTACTTGTGAGGAGTATTGTACTATGTATTGTTACATGTTCTCAATCATTATAATATACAAATAGTGTGGGGCTTTCAACTGTATGCTTTCCCCAGGTTACATACTGTGTTAATGTGCACATGCAATTGATGTTTCATTGCTTTTAATGCTGCTAAATTGATGATCAACATAGAGGAGGTTATGTATTATGCATGTATTCCGCAATAGTGTATAATCGGGATAATCTCTGTGAATAAGTATCATATTATTCAAAATTTCTACATGTCCCTCTTCATGAGCTGAATAATTCCCCTTTTCATAATTTCCCAAGAATCTTCCTTTTATCCCAGTTTACAAGACCGGTGCTACTGACCAGTTTCCTCCTTGCATTGATTTGCAGAGATTAAAACTAGCCCTTGCGTTGTACAGAGCGATTGGGCCATTTTCCAGTCGCATCAATCCTCCTTTGGAAAGTTTTTTAAATATGGATTTGAAGCTTCCAGCTATAGAAGCTTCGTAACTGAAGTTTGGTAGATGGTTGGGCTGGATGGAATCGAGGAAGTCAATTTGGGCTCCTTGCCCCTATTAGGATGCAACTATTGATTGATTTCCTACATGAAGTGTCACTTTACATCTTTATGGCTTAATGTTCCTTGATCTGTTAAGTAGGCTGAATACAATATTGTATGCTATCACATTTGCTATCATTGTTGTTTTCTTGTTTTAGGTATTTGAAGGAAGGAAACAAAAGATAGTTGGAGTGAGGAAGCAAGATAATCACCAATTGGAATAGTGTTCTAAGAGGTAGGCCCTCTTAGTTGATTCTATCTTAAGGAGATTTTCCATAGATTGTTTGTTTGTGGCTAGACTCGCTCTCTTGAGCTAGAGGAATTTTGTGTCCACACTGAGAATTTACCTGCACCACAAATTGGCGACTCTGCTGGGGAGCCAATCCTTCTGTTTGATCGATTGTCATTTTATGATTTTTGTGTGAAATTTTCTAGTATCACCATTTCTCTCTAGTGTTCTCTGCTTTGCTTGGTTTACTGCTCTGAGCCTAAAATTTACAGTGTAAGTCTGGTCTTAGCCTTTGAAAAAATTTATTTTTTCCTTGAATCCTTAGTCAGCGTGTTTATTTTTCTGATAGTCGCGCCGATCAGCGCGAGTTTCTCAAAATTAGTCACACTGATTCTTATAGGCGAAGATCAGGGTTTACCCTAGATCATAGCCAATGTATCTTGCCCTTCAAATTTCTGTCTCTTAGTTTTTTTTTTACTGTGTTCTCCTTGACTGGAAAGCTCTTTTAGCTTGGTGTGTATGCTTGTTTGATTTCCATTTTCTTCACTTGGTTTCTTGAGTTCTTGGATGGTTCGTAACCCTAGAGAATCTAGGTCATCATCCATTCACTTGTTTATGTGCTCAGAAAGTCAAGTCGATAGTCAATGTTTCTCCTTGCATTTCATTTGATTAGTCCTTTTGTTGCTTTGATTTCCACTTAACAGGTTTGAAAAGTTTTGTTTGGTGTTTGAGCATCTCTTTTCGGCATAGATCACATTGCTCATCTTGTTTTTGGTTCAGTCTTTGGTTCATTGGTTTGAAAGGAATTCTCTTTTCGTGCTTTCCATTTGATTGATGTTGATTTTTTTGAAAAAATTTCATTGAAGTGTTTGTGAAAGATTCATGTTATCATTCCATTGAAAAATAAATAATTCTAGTTTGTTGAATCAACATGTTACATTAGCTAGCACCATTGAAGACTAGAGTCGCATCATCATTTGTATTCGAAAAGAAATAAATTCTCTTTAATGTTAAAAGGACTAGTTGAAGTGCATTCGATAGAAAGATTCAGTGCATTTTGGAGAAATATTAGTGAAAGATTTTAGTCTTTGATTGTTGCATTGGTTGTGTGTTCTCTATCTCTCAATTAGTGTTAACTTTCATCGAAGATAAATATTTCCTTTCTCATATAGCTGCATGTTAGGGCCTTGGAATTGAAACCTAATTCAAGATCAATCGTTAAAATTTATTGAATTAACCTAAGGAATAATTGAAACTTAATGCTCACATTTAGTGGTCTAGGCTAGAGACGTGTTCTGGTGTCTTTAAACCTAGGAGTTGTCGTTTGCTTTGACACTAAACAACGCTAGTACATACTTGTGCTTCTCGTATCATCATGTATATAAAGGGAGACCCCACTAGGTTTGCAATCCTTTATCCATAGGAAGTCGAGTCTGCCACCTTATAAACGTGATACACCAAACACAACATTCGGGGAGATTGCCTGCCCATACTTCTCGGTTCGCTGGGAGGTATTCTGTAGTTCATAGTTACCTGCTAATCCTTTTGCCTAGATTATCCTGAGTAGTCATTTCAATCTTTTTTACTCTTTAAATTTAAAAGACCATCGAGAACTTGTCCTTTCAGTCTCGTTAACTCTGAAAGTGATTAGAGTCACCTTTCACCCTTTTCTTGACTCTTAAAATATGAAAAGGCAAAGTTTTGTTTCAGTGTCTAAAAATTAACTACCCACAAAATATGCATGGTTAAAGTTATCTTCCTTAGCGTTTCTTTAAAGTTCGATTCTAATGGAAGCATTTCCAGAGTCTACCAGTCAAGGATTCACCTCGGATGGGAATCCTGGTCCTTTTCCTTCTTTTGAAAATGTTGGTGCTCCTTATATGGCAACGTTGTCCCTCCCTGGGTTAACCATTGGTTTACCTATCTAGTTAACTTTTACCTCGGTGGTCATGAGTGTCCCAACTCCTGTCCAGCCATCTCCTTCATCTGAACCAAATCACGTTAATTCTAAGGTTGATCTCTCACCTTCTTCCCTTGTTTCTTCATCTTCCCCTTCTACTTCGCCTGGTGAAAGTTTGAAATCCAGTAACCAAAAGGCCAAGAAGAAGAAGAAGAAGATGAAGAAGAAAAAATCAGATAAGCGAGAGGCCAACCGTGCAGCTGTTACTCCAAATGCACCTCTTGTAGAAAAACTTTCTGATCCTCCTTGGAAGGTCAGATTCCCTTGCAAGTTGTGCAAGGGTGACCATCTCCTTCGAGATTGTCCTAGCATTCCAAGAGTCTTAGAGGTATGGTCTTAAGATCTGAATCGACCATCCCCATCGAACTTTGGAGATCATGTCGATGCTACACCTTTAGCTAATGATGGTAAGAAGAAGGGAAATATTAGATTACCCTATAGGTTATGTGAAGGGAATTATCTTCTTCACCTTTGTCCTATTATGGATAAATCTTCCAAAATTTTGGAAAACCTTACAGCTCCTTAACCCCAACTTCCTGTTGGTTATCAGAGGCTTTCTTCTAACTCTCTCCTAGTTTCCCATCCTACTCTTCCTAAGCAAGACTCTCTTTTGTCTGTTCCCAACCAACCATTGGTTGAAAAGAGTGTCAGATTGTCTCCGCCTTCCATTGATCACTATGTTCTCGAAGAGAGTGGTGATCATACTGCTCATGTTCTTCTTGTCTCCTCAGATTCTCATGAATCAAAGCGTGACCCTCCCGTCCCGGTTGTTCAGGAGAGTTTTTCTTCTATTCCTGGAAAGCATGGGGACAATCATATGATACCCCCACCAAGTAGTTATGTCATCTCTTTTGATTTGAGTCAATTGACTGCTTTCCACCTCCCATATTATGTGCCTTTCCAGATCACAGTACAAGCCTATAATATGGTAGTACATGGCACTATATTAGATGAAGGCGCGTATGTTAGCATCATGTATTTTACTACTTTGGAAGCTTTGGGCTTCCCACAACTTGTTCCTGTCACTTAGAAGCTATTGGATTTCAACGGAGGAACCAATCAACCCTTAGGGATCCTTCTGAAGTTCCCTATTACTTTGGGAGGAAAGACCATCTATATAGACATGATGATAGTCCAAGGTCGCTTAGATTTTAATCTTCTCTTCAGATGCGACTATGTTTATGTCATGGGAGCTCTTGTTTCTTCACTTTTCCGTGTGGTTTGTTTTCCACACGAAGGGAGAATTGTGACTATTGATCAACTATTGTTCATTGGTCACCAAGAACCTCCTTCGCAACCATCGTCCCCTATCGGCTCTTGTTTGTAAGAAGTACCTTCCCTGCCAAAGGTCAATTATGTGGCTACCCTTTCCATCTTTGCATCTGCTGATCATCACACAGATGGTATTGTACATTATGTACTGGGGCATTGGAACCCGATCTGTCTTTGGTACCAACTGACATGTATTCCTCCCGAAGCGTGGTTCTTCCATCTAGTGAAGACCTCTTGGGAGCCATGTTCATGTATGGTTCATGAACATATGTGTGAGCATAGTTCCTTGTCTTGTGTCAAGCTCGTTAAAAAATGAAACAAGGGTCATGAGTATAGTTCCTGGTCTTGTGTCAACCTTGTTAAAAAATGAAACAAAGGGTGTAAGCATAATTCTTTGTCTTGTGTCAAGCTCATTAAAAAATGAAACAAGGGTCTCGAGGATAGTTCTTTTACTGTGTCAACCTCATTAAAAAATGAAGCAACTCCCTTTTCCAAATAGAGTCTTTGATTAAGATCTCGTAAAATCCTAGTCGATTCTTTCCATGATCTCAAAAGTAAAACTTCATTCCATCCACCTAGTTGACTGAAATGAAGCTTGGGGGGCATGTACCTCGATTAAGCCATTATGCTCGAGGCATGCAAACTTATATCAAGCATAGTTTTTCGTTTCAAGATTGTGTAAACATGAAACCGAATCCAAGCAGAGTTCTCCATGGTTCAAGCTTGTGTAAAAATGAACCCATGCCTAATTTACATCTCGTGATTGCCATTTTTATTAGCTAATTTCTGCTAGATGAGCATTGGTTGTTTCATTTGATCACCACCATCTCTTTGGTTGATCATATGCTTATACTCGATTGTTTTTCCTTTCCTAAGGGACCGTAGCGATGAGTGGTTTTATTAGCCAATCTCTTAACCATTACATGTTTTGAGTAGTTCCACCATTACTGGAACCAGTTGCTACCCTTTATACCACTCATTCCTCCAAGATGAGTCACCTTTAAGATCTTTTCTAACTCATAAAAGATGAAAAGATTGCTGAGTATTTTTTCCCTTTTTGACTCGTTAAAGAGAATAAAAACGGGGGGTCTGATTTTAGCTCTTTTCCGACTCTTAGAACATGAAAAGATTGTCAAGCTCTTGTAGTTTTTGAACTCATTAAAATCTGTGAAATGTCATTTACCCAATATACGTTTACCCCTTTTTCGGGCTGGGATAAACTATTTACAAAAAAGGTACTCCTTGACTTTAATGGTCAAGCAGTTCTCTCAAGTATCATTTTCTACCTTTTCGGGCTCAAGAGACACAAATGTACGAAAAGGGACCTTTGGGAGTTTTCTTTTCCGTGTCTTTTCCAAACTCTCTAAACATGAAAAAGATATTGAGTTTCACCTTTGTAAAACTCGTTAAAAAATTAAACGACATAGGACTTTTCATTATGACAATACCGAGCTACTCCTTCCTAAGGCTCGTAAAACTTACTAGGATGGATTTTTCCGAAGGATGAACTTACAGTGCAAGCACATGCTATCCCCTTCAAGCTTGTGATCAAAAAATAATTGGGGTACCTACTAGAAATGGTGGGGGAAAATTGGAAATTCTATCAGTCGTGTCGGCAACTCATTCTTGAACATGACACTTTCTGCTTGTGTTGGGTTGGGATATCCTCCTTTTCATCATTAACCTTCCTGGGTTGGCCCGTTCATTTTTGCCTTCCATTTGATCTCTGCCATGTCATCATGACCATCAATCCCATGGATCCAAAAGCTACCAAACTCCGGAGCCGTGTCATCGATATGTTCAAGAGTTAGTCCCTCTACAGTTACATTTTCTCCTGATTCTTTGTATCATCTGAAATCATTTGCATCCCTTTGTCTCATGTCGATGATGTGGGATACATCATGGGTCTCCTTTGACATGATCGCTTCCTGTTGACATCAACTCATTATCCAGGAAGCTGGGCGAGAGACTCCCTTCCAGTACCTTAGAGCTTGCATGCCCTAATGGTGAGTTCTTCGCACTCGATGACAAGTTTACATCATTGGCTTTTGTTCAGGTGATTTCACGGGTGTTCGACATCATTTCCTTTATTCACATTCTGTGAATTGTACTACTGGTACCTTGAGATGCATTTTCATTATTGGTGGTTTCTCTCGCGCTTGTTAACGGTTCACATCATTGACCGGTAATCGAGTGACTTTATAGCATGTTTGACATTAACACATTCATTCACATGTTAGGATTTGTACTTTGATCGGGTCGTTTGGAGTGCAATACCCTGGGCTAAGATTACACAAGTCTAGTTTGTGAGGCGATGTGACATAATCATGTTGATATACATGTCTCTTTTAGATAGATGGATGCGACCATACCTTGGTTTTGTTATGATCCTTTCTATTGTATCGCTACGCCCATGCCTTGGATCCATTTACATGATCTTTCTCTGGATGGTTGCGTCCATACCGTGATTCATGTATCATTTGTTAGATTTTTCAGTGATGTATATGTATCTATGCTTTCTTACAAGTTTTCCAATGATAGACTCTGGTTCCCTACATCCAGTTTTAAATCATTTCACCCCTCACTCTAGTTTGGCCTTCATGCTTTAGGGGGCATCTATTACACATCATTTTGTCACTGTCCCTGTACTTGCCATCCATGATCCTAGAGGACCTTTACAGTGAACTCAACAGGTTTTCCGATCATGAAGAAACTCCTTGTATGTCCCTCTTCATGAGCTGAATAATTTCCCTTTGCATCATTTCCCAAGAATCTTCCTTTTATCCTAGTTTACATGACCAACGCTACTGACCAATTTCCTCCTCGTGTCGATTTGCAGATATTAAAACTAGCCCTTATACCTTACAGATCAACTGAGCCCTTTTCCAGTCGCATCGATCCTCTTTTGGCAATTTTTTGAAATATGGAGTTGAAGCTTCTAGCTCTAGAAGCTTAGTAACAGAAGTTTGGTAGATGGTTGGGCTGGATGGAGTTGAGGAAGTCAGTTTGGGCTTCTTTCCCCTTTTAGGATGGAACAAACTCAAGAGATAAGACCTTCTCTCATGATGAGAGGAACCATCTCCCATCCATCCAAGCTATATAAACCTCTCTTTTCCTAAGCTAAACTAAATTTTGGAGTGAGTTTGCATGATCAACAAGTCATCTATAGCTTGTAGCTTTCTAGTATATATTTGGGGAGAATAGTGTGATTTTGGTTTGGTTTGAGACTAGAGGGAAAGAGGCCTTAAAACTTCCATGGTTGGGGCTATCCATGAAGTTCTAGTAGGAGTGTGGGAACTTAGATACGTCGGAGGAGACCAAAAACGTCAAGGCACCGATTGTAATCTCTTTCTGATTTATATAAATGCAACTATTGATTGATTTTCTACATGAAGTGTCATTTTACATCTTTATGGCTTAATGTTCCTTTACCTATTAAGTAGGTTGAATACAATATTGTATGATATCACTTTTGTTGTAATTGTTGTTTGCTTGTTTCAGGTATTCAAAGGAAGGAAACGGAAGATAGCTGGAGTGAGGAAGCAGGATCATCACCAAGTGGAATAGCGTTCTAAGAGGTAGGCCCTCTTAATTGATTCTAGCTTAAGGATATTTTCCTATATTGTTTGTTTGTGGCTAGACCCACTCTCTCGGGCTAGAGGAATTACCTGTGTTTGCACTAAGAATTTGCATATGATCCAAAATGGATTTTGGATAGACTCCTAAGTCTAAGTATTCCTCATAGAGGAAAATGAAATTGCAAGGAAGTTCCTGGAAATAGCCCCATGGAAAAGATCTTTTCATTCTGAATCTACTGCAATTTGAATGGGAAAAAATGGACTTAGGATGCAGATGTTATCGTAGAAAGAAGATGCCCTTTGTTCTTTGGAAAAAGAGGCAAAATCCCATAAAAATGGAAAAAAACCCTTATAAAGGGAAATCGCATCAGAGAAGGGTCAAAGAGGCGGACTTAAGCAGAAAGGGGAGAAACCCTTGATTTCCAATCTCCAATATATCAGGTCGGAGATATGCCTGTGCGTGATGGCAGGACCCTGGGCAATGTGATTGCAATCATCGATATTGGCGGATCGACGTCGGCAACACTGCGAGACAAAGGACAGACCCCTGAGCCTATGCGACATGCGATTGCGATACATCACATTGCAACGTTGCATCATAGTGATGTATGAGGGGTGATAACGCTAGACCCAATGGATTATATAGGCACGATTTGATAACTTTTGAAGTCTGCCATAAAGGGACTTTCCTGTGTAAAAGCGTGTTTTGGTGTAAAAACCGAAATATGAAGGAAAGCGATAAAAACAGACCCAAAAGGAATTTTAGAGGCGACCATATATTCTTTGAGTTTTGTAAAGGTGGATTTCGGGTGGGTCTCGAGTGGTAAATGGTATTGGGCTGGCTCTTCCATATCCCATACAGTGAACCACGCGTGGTTGGCGGAGGAGAGAGGAAAACTGCCTTTTCGGGCGGGTAACCTCCGAACCCTTAAGCTGCTTGAAACCGCATGTTGACCGTTGGATCGGAGATCACCTAGATTGATGGTGGAGCTATGAAAGAAACCCAAGGTGGACCCGATGAGATATTAGGGGTGATTGCGATAAATTTTGAATTCCGATAAAAAGGATTTTGACGGGTGTTCAATGATTTCTTGTGTATTTGGGATTTTACCCAAAACACTTATGCGATGCGATATAACACCTAATGGCAGACCCGATATGGACTTAGGGATGATTGAATGTAATTTCACGTCCGAAATACACGCCTGATAGTGTATTTTTCCAGAAAACTCTGTGTAATGGATTTTTCTCATTTTTCAAGTTTTGGCTATGAAACGGCCCCGATTCCTTCTGTAACCACTCCTGATCATCATGCCACACTGAAGCAGGCATTTTTATAGGCAATGATGCATTTTGTAGCCATGGAGCCGCAAATCTAGATGGCCAGTCTAACCGAAAGGGAACAGAGAAGCTGCAGAGCCGCAAAGGGATAATGAATCGTAGAGAAATGACCAAGGAACCCAAAAATAAGGAAAATTACCTCAAAGGAGGCAGAGAGCTCAATTGAGAGTAAGCTGAAGGTAGAGAGTAGAGGAGAGTGAAAAGCTACTGTGCAGAGCAGTTGAGGGAGTCTTTGGGGTCACTTGGAGGTCAAGTGAAAAGCCAGAGAACTGAAGGTTTCAGAGAGCCAAAGAAGCCAGAGCAGAAGAGTCAGAGCCAAGAGCTAGAGCCACGAGCCAGAGCCAAGAGCCAGAGCCAAAGCCAGAGCCAAGAGCCAGAGCGAGAGCCTAGAGCCAGAAATCTGAGAGCTTCAGAGCCAGGGGATAAGATCGTGTTCTGAACCCATTGTGTTCTGTGTAAACTAGTGGAGTTGAGTGTGGAGCTTGCAAAGGAACTTAGACTATAATCCTAGAGAGCCTAGTTGAGTTGACTAGAGCTCAAGGAGATGTAGCCCAAGAGTTTTGGGTGAAATCCATATTAAATTGTTGTCTTATGTGTTTGTTATTTGCTGCACTATTGCACTGTTACATGTATTTACATATCAACACAAACAACAGATTTTAAAGCACATAAACAATTAAAATAACCATAAGCATACACCTTGTTTTCAAGAACATATTTAATTCCGCATTGGTTAATCATAAGGACTTGGGAATATTTAAGCTTTGGAAGTGGGAGAGGTTCTTGTAAGTTAGATAAGAAGCCTAAGTGCCCCATTTTCAGATCAGGTGGTATTAGAGCTTAAGATTAATTAGCCACACCTTCAAAGAAGGTTACATCAGAATGCTTGATTGACAGAGCAAAGATTACTTGTCTGGAAGGTGTTTGGGTAGTCAAGGATTGATTGTCTGATTGATTGTATGCTTGTTGCAGACTGACTATTGTCTGAGTTTGAAGAGATGAAGGGAAATCTATTGATAGCTCACTCCAGAAAGGATAAGAAGGAATAAGGGCTGAAGGCATTCTTCTTATCCCAAAGGAATTCAAGGCAATCCTTGAAGCACAAGTGGTTTGTTGCAAAAGGTTGTTGAATAAGCTCTTTATTAATCTTGTTAGAAGTTCTTTTGTTCATTGATATAATGGCAACTCCTACAAGTGAGTCCTCAAATTCTTCTTTCTTCACAAGAGTATTTGATGAGGACTTGAAGGAAGATTTGGCCACCATGATGGATATGGTGAGAGAAATGTATGAGGATGAAAGGAAGAGCAACATACTTAGAGAGCAGTTGAATTCCATGGAGGAAGAGAAGCAGTTGCTTTCTGACAAATTACAGGAAATGGAGAGGCAACTTCATATTGCAAATATGAACTTGGAAAGGATGTATGAGTTGGAGGCATAGTTGTTTGTTGCACAAGAAGCCTTGGTCAAGTGTCAGCTTGAAAAGAGGTAAATAATTCCAGTTTGTCTTCAATTTCCTCTAAGAATTCTTATATTGGTTCTTTTGAAAAACATACCAAAGGCATAGGTTCCAAGCTAATGTCCAAGATGGGCTATGAAGGAAAAGGCTTGGGTAAGCATGCACAAGGTATTGTTGAGCCAATAATAGTTGAAGAAAGGCCTAATTATTTGGGTCTTGGCTATGGATAAGCTTATGGAGAGAGTTCCAAAGCTGCCATAAAGACCATTGAAACAACTCCAAGAAGGAGTTGGATTGTAGGTCTTCAAGAGTGTGAAGATTGTATTTAGAAGGAATGTAATAGCTTAAAGCATCATTTGTAGGATGCAGGTGTTTAGAAGCACGCACTTGAACCAGAGAGTTGGGGAGACTCTAACAGCCTTGAAGAGATTCATGGTGTTCCAAAGGGAGCCACTTCTTCATTTGCTTCACCTCCTCATGAAGGCAATAAAGGTGAAAGAGAAAGGTATAAATATGGTTCTAAACATTTTCCTTTTGATTGTGCAAAGCATGACAAATTTCCACATAGATAAGGGAAAATAATTACATGTTCCTTTTGTGGTTTGGATAACCATAATATTTCTAGATGTTGGAAGAGAATGGCCACATATAAGAAACTTTTGAAGGAAAAGAAGCAAGAAGCCAAAGGTCCATCGAACAAGGCATATCATGCTGTCAAGAGGATGCACATGCAGTGCACTTACTACCATAAGAAAGGGAATCTTGCTGAAAAGTATTGGACTCTAAATCCAGCAATGCTTCCACAAAAGCTTAAGAAAGTGGAAGGAGAAGATGGCAGACATGGAAAGGAAGATTCCATGATTGATGTGTTTCAGGATGATTCACACATTGATGCTGATGTGAAGACAAAGGTAGTACCTTTGAAAGGGATTGGTAAGAAATGGTTAGAGTTCTTATCCGATTAAGATTGCATGTCTATTGATGCATCTATTTGAATTTATTTGTTAATGAGGATGCAAGTTGCAGGATTTTACCAAGTAGGTGAATGGAGAAGTTGAGCAGGAGACTTACTTTGTTGCTGCAACACTATATTTCATTTCAGCTTTGAAAGTACAGTGTGCTTAAGTGAAAGTTGAAGGATGAAACGCATGCATGAGAATGTTGTGCATGAACACAGGGATGTTGATTTTGTCCTTGTATTTGAACATGTATGTGTAATTAACTTGCAGGTTTGATTGCTTTGACATGCATGTGATGATGAAGTGTTTCATCTTTTGAAAAAGAATCCTAATGGTCTTTTTCTACATGCTTGACTTGAATGGTCATTTGTTTAAAGGCATGTCTTATGGGCTTTTTATCTAGTCCATCATTTGTATGCAGATGTAAGATGTGGTGGTGTTCACAAGATGTGAAACTTGTTTCTTTTGTTGAAGCAAGAGTTTAGGCCATCCAGTTGTTGTCTGTATTTCTGTTGTTGTTAACAGTTGTTGTTGACATCTTTTCAAACAGGTACAAATGAAAGTTTTGTGAAGCAGATGAACTTCACATTTGTTTGAGCCACCTTCGATCAATGATCAAGGCAGAGAAGTTCAAACTACCTTCTATGACCATTTCAATAGAAGTTCTACAGTAAGGCAAGGAGGAAGATAGTTCTTCCCAGAAATACCAGCCCATTCAGGAAGGGAAGTGGTCAGAGACTTTGGTTCAGAGGCATTATGCAAGGAAAGTGTGTGGAGGCTGAGAGAAGGGGGTACAGTTACTATCATTTACTGTTCAGATTAGTATATCAGTCTTTTGGAGACCAAAAGTTCTTTTAGTGGGAAGGCGTGATCCAAGATGGATTTTGGATGGACTCCTAAGTCTAAGTTTTCCTCACTGAGGAAAATGAAAGTCCAAGGAAGTTCCTGGAAATAACCTCATGGTAGAGATATTTTCATTCTAAATCTACTGCAACTTGAATGAGAAAAAATGGACTTAGGATGCAGAAGTTATCACAGAAAGAAGATGCCCTTTATTCTTTGGAAAAAGAGGAAAAATCCCCTAAAAATGGAAAAAACCCTTATAAAGGGAAATCGCATCGGAGAAGGGTCAAAGAGGTAGACTTAATTGGAAAGGGGAGAAACCCCTGATTGCCGATCTCTGATATATCGGATCAGAGATAGGCCTGTGCGCGATGGCGGGACCCCAGGCAATGCAATTGCAATCGCCAATATCGACAAATCAACGTCGACGATGTGGCGAGACAAAGGACAGATCCCCGGGCCTACGTGACTTGCGATTGTGATACATTGCATTGTAATGTCACATTGCAGCGATGTAAAAGGGATGATAATGCTGGACAAAATGGATTCTATAGGCGCGGTTTGATAACATTTGAAGTCTGCCAGAAAGGGACTTTTCTATGTAAAAGCACGTTTCGTTGTAAAAACCGAAATACAAAGGAAAGCAATAAAAACAGACCCAAAAGGAATTTTAGAGGCAGCCCTATATTATTTGAGTTCTGTAAAGGTAGATTTCGGGTGGACCTCAAGTGGTAAATGGTATTGGGCTGGCTCCGCCTGATCCCATATAGTGAATGACATGTGGCTGGCGGAGGGGAGAGGAAAACCACTTTTTCGGGCGGGTAACCTCCGAACCCTTAAGTCACTCGAAACCGCATGCTGACTGTTGGATCAGAGATCACCCATATCGACAGTGGAGCTATGAAAGCGACCCAAGGCGTACCCGATGAGGTATTAGGGAAATTTCAATAAATTTTGAAGTTTGATAAAAAGGATTTTGATGGGTTTTTCAATGATTTCCCGTGTATTTGGGGTTTTACCCAAAATACTTATGCGATGTGATATAATGCCTAATGGTTGACGTGATAGGGATTTAGGGATGATTGAATGTAATTTCACGTCCTAAATACATGCTCGATAGTGTATTTTTCTAGAAAACTCTGTGTAATGGATTTTTCTCAGTTTTCGGATTTTGCTTATGAAATGGCCCTGATTCCTTCTGTAATCGCTCCTAATCATCATGCCACGCTGAAGCAGGAATTTTTATATGAAATGATGCATTTTGCAGCCACTGAGTCACAGAGCTAGATGGCCAGTCTAATTGACAGGGGGCAAAGAAGCCGCAGAAGGATAATGAATCGCAGAGAAATGGCCAGGGAACCCAAAAAGTCGGAAAAGTACCTCAAAGGAGGTAGAGAGCTCGATTGAGAGCAAGTTGAAGGCAGAGAGCAGAGGAGAATGAAAAGCTGCTGTGCAGAGTAGCTGAGGGAGTCTTTGGAGTCACTTGGAGGTCAAGTGAAAAGCCAGAGAACTGAAGGTTGCAGAGAGCCAAAGAAGCCAAAGCCAAAGAGCCAGAGCCAAGAGCCAGAGCCACGAGCCAGAGCCAAGAGCAAGAGCCAGAGCCAGAGTCAAAACCAAGAGCCAAAGCTAGAGCCTAGAGCTAGAAAGCCAAGAGCTTCAGAGCGAGGGGATAAGATGGTGTTCTAAACCCATTGTGTTCTGTGTAAACCAGTGGAGTTGAGCGTGGAGCTTGCAAAAGAACTTAGACCATAATCCCAGAGAGCCTAGTTGAGTTGAATAGAGCTCAAGGAGATGTAGCCCAAGAGTTTTGGGTGAACTCCATATTAAATTGTTGTCTTATGTGTTTGTTATTTGCTACAATGTTGCACTGTTACATGTATTTACATATCAACACAAACAATAGATTTTAAAGCACATAAACAGTTAAAATAACCATAAGTATACACCTTGTTTTCAAGCACATATTTAATTCCACATTGGCTAATCATAAGGACTTGGGAATATTTAAGCTTTGGAAGTGGGAGAGGTTCTTGTAAGTTAGACAAGAAGCCTATGTGCCACATTTTCAGCTCAACCTACACCACAGGGAGTCTCGGGATATGACTCTCAAGATCAAAGATTATTAAGTTAGAATCATGTGGATCAATAGCTCCTATAGCTGAAAATAAAAGCTTTCGATGTGCCGGGCATGTTTGTAATACTTCCAGAGATGACATTGTGGAAGGAGACATAATCAGGTCTTCAACAATGTTATAATTTTCCGCAGCTCTAGCATGCAGGTTGAAAGCTTATTTCCGGAGCACAACTTTGGGTGGTGTTCGGATCATCATATCAAGATTTGTCTTCTTGATCTGTAATGGTTTAGAAGGAGAAGGAGGAATTGAATTGGAAGGTTGGCTAGACAAACTAGCTTCATTTCCATTTTCGATAGGATGCTTGGACATGTAATATTTGGATCTCGTAGCTACAAAAAATTCTTGCGAAGACATCATTAGGATATCTTGCAATGTGGAAGACGAAGATGTATTATGAGAAACCATTTTGTTGTCTTGAGAAAGAAATGGATCCTTCAAAACAACGGGAGTTGAAGAGCCTTTAATGAATTTAGAAACATTTGCCTGATGTGGGAATTCCTTCGTATAGTGATCCTCATTGCAAATAAGGCAAGGATAACGAGGTTTTCATTTTTCGTCAGTAGGTTCGGCTTTAGCAGATTTCACTTTTGGAGAATCATTTTGTTTTGATTTACCTTTGCCCTTCTTTTTATTTTTGATTAACTTCATCTTGCCAGTAGATGATTCTTCAACGTTGATCTCAGAAATAGTTTCTGGAGGAAGGCTTTCAAATGGTGTATCTTGTATGGACAAAGTTTGAGTATTTTTAGAACAAAAACTTGTAATTCCATCAGTGGCATTATATCCTGATCCTGTAGGAGATGTAATAATGGGTTCACCTTTAGGGCGAGGTAAATTCGAGATTTTTCATACAATGTGCCAGATTGAGTGTAGACTAAGTCTAAGTAATGTGCATGAGAAATTACTTGCACTCCCATGATGACACCTCCCTTGGAAACATCTTCTGTGATAACCAGAAGAAGTGACTTTGTAAACCATTCAGCTAAAATTTGATCTGGAATGAAAAATTTGACTAAGCGACATCTATGCCTCTATTCATGGATATGATTGGAGATGTGAGTTGAATTTGATTTTTTTAAAGAAGTCAATAGTTCGGTACCAATATCATGACGGATTAGTATCTAAAAGTGGGTTAAAAATGTTGTTTCTAGGGACTCGTTAAAGTTATGGAAAGAGGCATGAGGTAGCTCAATGTACCATTTAGCTACTGAACCAGTTAAAGTTCATTAGAAAAGGTGTATACAAATGGAATCATCGATTAAAGAATTGGACGCACACCAAAGATGATATGTCATTACATGATTGGATGGATCCTCTCCTGATTTTCCTTTGAATTTAGGTATGTCACTTGGTAACTTGGTAGGAATCGTCAGCTAAAAAGGATAATAATTAATAGGATTGTTAGTTAACCAGGATAACTCTGGTAGATCTAGTGTTGCAATAAATGGTACCTATCGATTAGGATCTTGCGGTAAAGTTTGATAACCTTGCGGGTTAAGACCAACTCCTAAAGGCGGATATCTAGGATATCCTGGAATAACTTGAGCAGTTGGAATTGGAAATCCTCCAAGGTAAGCAGGGTGAACTATACCTGGTTGAGGTTGAACAAGGACATGATAAATATAACTAGGGTATGGTTAACTCTGGAAAGGTTAAGCTTGACCCATTTTACCTAAGTAATATTTCCCCTGCACAAGTTGCACTTGCAAAGGTTGACCTTGAACAAATTGACTTTGAACATGTTGACTTTGAATGAATTGACCTTGAAAAGGTGGGTTTTAGAAAGTCTGGCCTTGATAAGGCAGAATTTGAAAAACTTGTCCTTGGAAAGGTGGAACCTGGTAAGCTTGACCTTGAAACGGTGTTTGTGTTGTTCCAAAAATGGGTTGCCCGATAGGAATCTGTGGTATAGATTGGAGTGTAGGAACAATTTGATAAGTAGAAGCTTGTGGGATTTTCTGAGTAGTATGAGGAACAAATATATGAGGGGTTACTGGAACAATCATTTGTGATACTCCTGGAATAGGTGGTTGAGGAGAACTTGGAACCAGTTGTGAAACAATTGTTTAAATAGGTGTCTATGGAGAGCTCTGAATAGATTGTTGAATTGGTTGTTGAATAGGGGTTTGAGGAATTCCTTGAATAGGTTCTTGGACAACTGTTTGAGGAATTCCTTGAACAGGCTGCTGGACAGGTACAACAATACCTGGAACAAGTATCTGAGGTATAGCTTGTACAGTAGGCTGAACAGGTTGTTAAAGTGGCACTTGAGGAGCACCTAGACCGTACTATTGATTGAAGGTAGGATTCCAAATTATGTTCATCCCAGGATAAGGAGTACCAAGTAAAGGTTGATTTACAATGGGTTGACCTAGGCCAAGCTGGGGTATCTGACATAAGTTCTGGTAAAAGGTTGACCCCCAGCAATAGGTTGTCCTTTAGGTGGAGGATAAGGTGGTTTCCCCCTAGGCTAGTAATAAACACTAGAGAGGGTTACTTGAGGGTCACTTGAATTACTAGACACCATGTGAATATGTTGATTTGATGTCGTACACACTTCAAGCATGGAAGTCATTCTTTGATCAGTAGACATAGATAAACCATATGACCCAGTAGAAGGTTGGGGAGAAGAAGAAGCTCCTGAAAAAGTTCCAGTAGGGGACTCGTATCCAGGAGGAACTGATGAACCACCATATAATAGTGATTTCAGGGAGCTGGTAAACATAGATTAATCTATAGGTTCGCTCCCAATAGGAATTTCTGACATAGTTACTTCTGGTGAATAAAAAGGAATGTCTAGCAGTGACAAATTCTAACCTAAAAAACTTAAAGTTGTAGAATACCAAGGGTCAGGTTGGAAAGGAGAGAAAGGAACTCTTGGGTCAAAATTTTCAGTACCGGTAACAAACGCATAGTAACTGCTACCTTTCTCTGAATTTTGATCATTTGAAAGCAATAAAATGAAAAAGGCCTCTTACCATTTTAGCAAATTTATTGATGAAGTCTCTCAAAGCTTTATATCACTTGCTCTTTGATGCTCCAGATGTTCTCACGTCACTCACAACAATTTCTCCGCAATGTTCTAAAAGAGATTTGCAAAGACAAATACAAACAAGAGATGAAAACATACATCATATAATCAAAGAGATAATGAACTAATTAACCAATTATACATGCGAATTGATCAATTATGAAACCAAAATTCATGTAGGTGATCAAGGAATCCTACAAATAAAATCAATAGAGATGTAAATGAGAAAGAACAATTGCTTATATTCACAAAGCTGGATAAAATCCTTACAAGCATGTAGCCTTGATATAGCAAGCCTTTTCTACAATCTCCAACCCTCTCACTTGCAAGACAAGCCTTCCAAACTAATCTCAACAGCATAAACCTACTTCCAATAGTCCTTTCCCAAACCTCAGACATGTAATGGGTTTATAGGCCAAGGATGAGAAGTTATGGATCCATTCTCCAGGGGATGATATCCACTATTAGTGGGATAGAAGTTCCATAAAGGAAGGGGAGTTACTCCATGATGGGATGGATCAACATTGAATAGGCACTTATTTGAAGCTTTTGGTTGGGATACATGTTACCAACAATGCTTCTAGACTTTACTATTTATTTTTAAGTACTCTAAGTCATGTCCGTAGGTCATAGTGGAAGACAATGCGTACTTCTACGCAGATAATAATGGTCTTCCTTGCATATGCACAAGAATCAACAAGGTAACTACAAACATAGCCAAAATCAGGGTTTTGTACCATATGATATAGAAATTTCACCTTCTTTGGGATAATTTAGTTTCAAACTTTGCAGGGAACGCTCCAAGACACATTTGTGGATAACGAGAGATCCAAACCAATGGTCATTTACCTAATGTGACAAAATGACATTTAACAACTTGCATTCTTAGACTAGTGGGAGACTATATTCTCAGATCTGTGCTTACCTTAGGACAAAACTCAGCTCTAGGTAGAAAAAGGAACCTCAAACTTTACCTTATGATTTGGACCTATCACATTTAGTAAAGCTTTGTCCTATGTTATTTGACAAACTTGGTCCATTAACATCTGAGTAAGACCTCAAAATTATCACATTTGTTGATTTTGGACCTAAGATTGTTTTTGGATTAGTCCTATGCTTTTGAGAAGAATAGACCTATGACACTTGGTTAGGACTTTGTGCATCTATTGAAGCAATCCTTTGGGAATTGTTTGGAGGATAGTGCTTTGGCATCAAGGTAGTCTATTGAACTACCTTGTGACACCATTGAAGCAGAATATAGGAGTATATAAAAAAAGGGGACTTGAAGCCTTGCAAATCTGGAGCATGTATTGAGTTGATAGTTAAGAGGGGAGTTTTGGCTTACTCTTAGACAAGACTAGGTCTTTTGAAGCAACTTAGTGACCTCTTGGGAGCAGACTTGAAGAACAAACTTTTGGAAGAACTCCTACTAATCTTGTTGAGGAACCCTTGTGGAGAAAACTTGAGGCATCCTTGAAGAGAGTATAGAAGAACATCTTGGAAGAAGTGTCTTGGAGCTTTAAATAATTTTTATGCAGAAGCAACCTATGAGCATTGGAACATTGTCTCTCAGATATAGTTATTAAAGACAACCTTGGAGAGATCTTGGGGCAGCATATTGAAGACACTTTGAAGGATTCTTGAAGACATTATTTGAAACCGTGATGTGTTGAATCCATCATGAGGTGACCTTGGAGATCTTTGTTTGGGTACCATGAAGAGTTGTGGTGACACCTTCTGAGAAGACAAAGTTTTCATTGATGAGCTAAGAGCTTTGGAGATCTTTTGAGGGTAGTGTTGAAGGTGAAGATATTGTCAAGGCTTGTTGCAGAAGATATTGGGAGCCGTAAAGTATCATTAAACTTATCTTGACGAATTGAAGTTGTGGGTTGGAGCCCTAGAGGATAGGAGTCCTCAAGAAGACCAAGTTGGAGCTTGTACTAGAGATAGGGTTGGAGCCCTAGAGGTTGGTCCCTCGAAGTGACAAGGTTGGAGCCTTGGGAAGATAGGGTTGGAGCCCTAGAGGTTGAAGCAATCCTTTGGGCATCATTTGGAGGATAGTGCTTTGGCATCAAGGTAGACTATTGAACTACCTCGTGACACCATTGAAGCAGAATACAGGAGTATATAAAAAAAGGGGACTTGAAGCCTTGCAAATTTGGAGCATGTATTGAGATGATAGTTAAGAGGGGAGTTTTGGCTTACTTTTAGACAGGACTAGGCCTAGTGACCTCTTGGGAGAAGACTTGAAGAAGAGACTTTTGGAAGACCTCCTACTAACCTTGTTGAGGAGCCCTTATGGAGAAACCTTGAGGCATCCTTGAAGATAGTTTAGAAGAACATCTTGGAAGGAGTATCTTGGAGCTTTAAAGAATTGTTGTGCAAAAGCAACCTTTGTGCATTGGAATGATGTCTCTCTGATATAGTTATTAAAGACACCCTTGGAGAGTTCTTGGGGTAGCATATTGAAGACACTTTCAAGGATTATTGAAGACATTATTGGAGACCATGATGTGTTGAAGCCATCATGAGGTGACCTTGGAGATATTTTTTTGGGTACCATGAAGAGTTTTGGTGACACCTTCTGAGAAGACAAAATTGTCATTGATGAGCTAAGAGCTTTGGAGATCTTTTGAGGGCAGTGTTGAATTTGAATATATTGTCAAGGCTCTTTGCAGAAGATATTGGGAATCATAAAGAATCATTAAACTTATCTTGACGAATTGAAGTTGTGGGTTGGAGCCCTAGTGGATAGGAGTCCTCAAGAAGACCAAGTTGGAGCTTGTACCATAGATAGGGTTGGATCCCTAGAGGTTGGTCCCTCAAAGTGACAAGGTTGGAGCCTCGTGAAGTCCAATTCGGTGCTTGGAAAAGTACTGGTTGGAGCCTGGTGGATTGAATATTGGTGTCTTCATCTAGGGTTGGAGCCCTAATTATTATTGTACTCAATTTATTGTAAAGAGGATTGGAGTCCTCATCATTGATTAATAAAATTATTATTCTATCATTGTTCATTTTGTGTTCTAATTATAAGTGTTCTTAACTAGTAAAAATAACAATTGAAAATAAATATTGATTTACCCCCTATTACAAAATATTTTTTCACCCACCCCGCATCCCCTGATCCTGGATAGAGTCGGTCCTTGAATGACTTCTACTCTATGTCATATACCGAAATATGTGTCCAAATCTTCCATATTACTCAAGAAGTTTGCCTAAGCTCATCACTCCTGAAGTTAACCCCTTTTTACCCATGTTTCAAGATCATCACAGGTCATCAATATCCTGCCTACGACGATAGCCCAAAATGCACTAACTCCTCGCAATGTCGTCTTTGAGTCTCAGTGTTTAACCTTCGACGACCCAGATATGGCGAATTAGTTCAAACAAAATACTTCTGGGTCATTTTGGAGCTGGCTGTTGGGTCAAAGAAGTTCGCCTCTGTAGAAATTTTGAATAATATGACACTTATTCACAGAGATTATCCTGATTATACACTATTGCGGAATGCATGCATAATACATAACCTCCTCTACGTTGATCATCAATTTTGCTGAATTAAAAACAATGAAACATCAATCGCATGCACACATTAACACATTATGTAACCCAGGGAAAGTATACAGCTGAAAACCCCACACTATCTGTATATTATAATGATTGAGAACATATAACAATACATAGTACAATACTCCTCACAAGTACTCAGTACCATCTCCACCTGTTACACACAAAACTAGCTCAGATCTGAATCAATCACAGGATCAAATCTCCTCCACTTGCTTGCCTACCTCTACTGCGCAATCCTGCATGAGAATCATGATGAATGACTGAACCAAACTTGTAGTTCCTTGGCTGAACCATGCAATCCTCATTGGCATTACTCAATCCCACTGATTGTGCAAAATCTCATGCACAACTATAGTCACAACTAATAGCAATCTCAACCTCTAACACTTGTCTCCACTGAACTATCCATGCACTGAGTTAAATGATGTATTCTTTAGTTGCTTTATGAAATAATAATTAGTGAATTAATTAATAATTAATTCACATCACTCATCACTAGTGTATTCTGCAGTTAGACTAAATACAACTAGTTCAACTAAGTCACACTGAACACAACTCCATCGACTCCTCAATCAACTCCACCAAACTCAACCACATGAGTTCTAACTGAAGTCCTGCATGCTATAGCTCAACTGACCCACAAGAAAAGCATACTTCCTTCTGATAGCTGTATGTGCCACATCTGTAGCTCAAACTGAAGTGCTCCAAGAGGATAAGATAATGCTTATATTCCAAATATTATTATGAGCTAATAATATTCGACTGTTCTATTTTTAGCCTGGCAGTCTAAAAATAGACTCCGCCCATATGTATAAAAATAGAAGTCCATCTATTTTTACCAACATGACCAATCATCCACAAATAGCATCCTACAACTCATAGACCATGATCCATATGTCTAAAACTAGACAGTCTAAAAATAGAATTTGTGCCAAAAATAGCCTGCGGGCCCACTTAGTAAGGCGACTTCTTTTCACTAAGCTCCATCATCTTGTTGCATTTTCAACACTCCGTCTCAATAAGATATGGATTATCTGCAACCCCTATCCTGCAACTTTGGAATATTCTACATGCAACACATTTTCCCGGTCCACTTGCTCCAACAACACTTGGAACAAAAACACTCCCAACCGACCACTCTGTTGGGCTAGGAACATACTCTGATGCTGAAGCTCTACCTGCTGCTGACAAGTGCTCCCTCTCTGACATCTGTGCTATTGCAACATCTCCATGCATCTCGCACCATTGCACACCTCTCTGTGCCACCTAGCACTGTGCAAAACACTTGTGCCTCTCGCATTGCTGCATCCTGCTAGCTATGCACTGTCCTGGGATTCCCTACACTGTCGCTCTCTCTGCCACTCCATCCGAATCTATCTTTACCCAATCAGTCAGTTCCTGCTACTCCACATCGGGGCTCCCATAGCAAGGTCTCATCCAAGAGGTTGGGTACCTCAAGGATCCTGCCCCTCCTCCTTGGGACGATCAATCCACATCACCCCACCTCCTACCTGGAGGTATGGCTGCATGCGATCCCTCAGCCCACCTGGCTCGAAGTTTCCCTCTACTGGAGGTCTCTGCATGAGTAGATGTCTCTACTCAATCTCCTCTCAACTTCCCTTGTTCTGGCTACTCCACAACCTCCTGAAGCTGCTGCACCAATCGTGGCTCCTCCACAATCGCCTGAGACTTCTTCTGGCTCTGCATGTTGAGAGGTAATATACACTCTATTTCAACCACCAAGTCTCCATCAGTTGCCTCACTGCTCAAGGCTTTGCATGCATCTTTAACCTCAAAAGCATACAGGTTCTTGACCCGTGAACCAATCTGCTTCACCTGTCTAGTGATGATGTGTCTAAGGAAAGCCTTTCCCTTGCTGAAGACTACATCATAGCCTCTGTCTTCCAGCATCGCGATCGACACCAAGTTTCTCTTCAGTCCTGGTACATACTTGACATCGGTCAAGGTAAGGCGAGCTACATGCTCCCTCTGAAAAATAACCATGCCTACACCTGAGACACTATACTTCTCATCATTGCCCATCACTATGAGTATTTGGAGATCTTTCTCCTCCAAAGTACTGAACAAACTTTTGTCACCGGTCATGTGGAAAGAAGCTCCACTTTCAAGAAACCAATCACTTCCCACCATGGATGAAACCATGCATGTGAAGAGTGTGAAATCCAACTCAAATTGCAAAGCAAGTGCCTCACCTTCATATCCTTCCCCGGATCCCTTCTTGGATTTCCTCCGTGGACAATTTGTAGCATAATGGCCCACCTCATGACAACAAAAGCATCGCACTTTCGATTTGTCAACCTTCTTCCCATCATTGGAAGAACTGGATTCAGAAAGAGAACCCTTCTCCTTCCCCTTCTTTTCTTTGGCAGCCAAAGCACAATTTTCTTCATCAGATGCCTTTGATGAAGATTTGTCCCTAGTATTCTGCATGATCTCCTCCTACACAAGATCTGACCAAAGTCTCTCCCATCCTGGAAATTTCTCCCGACCATTGACAGAGTCTTGATAGGAATGCCAACTCTTCGAAAGACCAAGGAGAGCCAAGCTCACCAAGTCCTCATCATCGACAGTCACCCCCACACTTCCCAGCTCATGCCAGCATCGGGTGAACTTCATGAGATACCTGGGCATACTGTCTCCATTCTCACACTTAATGTTTCTGAGTTTATCGTTGAGTGCCAACTTTCTCTGGTCACTCTTGCTTTGGAATAGATCTGTCAACGCTTTCCACATCAAGTATGGAGAAGCCTTTCCATGCAGGCTGGATACAATGTGATCCTTCACGCCCTTCAATAGAATCCTTCGACACTTTGCTATATTCTTTTGCCAAACCACAACTTCAGTAGCATCAATAGGTTTTGGGACTTCAACATCTATGAAATCCTTCAACCCATTGTCATCTAACACTACCTCCATCCTGTCTTTGCATGCAATATAATTCGAGCTGCCCTCAAGAGCATACTCCAATCACAAACCGTTGAAAGAAATTTCAACTTTGACACCAAGAAAACACTGTTGCAAATTCGAATTCCACCAGCTCAAAACTCAACCGCTTATGATCTAAAATTCCTAAGAACAAAGTATTTCTTGTATAGAGATTCACTGTATGGGCTTCACCAGATATCTCACCTTCCAAAAGAAGGATAAATCCAAAGGCTACCTGGCCCAATTACAGACTTTGCCTGAAGAAATAAAATGTAATCACTTTCTGAATAATAGATCTGATGATCAACTCTGCTCTGATACCATGTAGAAATTTTGAATAATATGACACTTATTCATAGAGATTATCTTGATTATACACTATTGTGGAATGCATGCATAATACATAACCTCCTCTATGTTGATCATCAATTTTGCGGAATTAAAAACAATGAAACATCAATCGCATGCGCACATTAACACAATATGTAACCCGGGGAAAGCATACAGCTGAAAACACCACATTATCTATATATTATAATGATTGAGAACATGTAACAATACATAGTACAATAATCCTCACAAGTACTTAGTACTATCTCCACCTGTTACACACAAAACTAGATCAGATCTGAATCAATCACAGGTTCAAATCTCCTCCACTTGCTTGCCTGCCTCTACTGCGCAATCCTGCATGAGAATCATGATGAATGGCTGAACCACACAATCCTCATTGGCATTACTTAATCCCAATGATTGTGCAAGATCTCATGCACAACTATAGTCACAATTGAAACCAATCTCAACCTCTAACACTTGTCTCCACTGAATTGTCCATGCACTGAGTTAACTGATGTATTCTTTAGTTTCTTTATGAGTTAATAATTAGTGAATTAATTAATAATTAATTCACATCACTCATCACTAGTGTATTCTTCAGTTAGACTAAATACAACTAGTTCAACTAAGTCAAACTGAACACAACTCCATCAACTCCTCAATAAACTCCACCAAACTCAACCACATGAGTTCTAACTGAAGTCCTGCATGCAATAGCTCAACTGACCCACAATAAAAGTGTATTTCCTTCTGACAGCTGTATGTGCCACATCTGTACTCAAACTAAAGTGCTCCAGGAGGATAAGATAATGTTTATAGTCCAAATATTATTATGAGCTAATAATATTCGACTGTTCTATTTTTAGCATGGCAGTCTAAAAATAGACTCCGCCCATATGTCTAAAAAT
>Ga0115851_100057_pt1 | contig 30153 bp, 31 predicted proteins | sample InSIn2gowninarea_FD_83865 | JGI IMG/M metagenome (GOLD analysis project Ga0115851, IMG submission 83865)
GGCTGAAGTTGGGGCTAGCCTGTTTGACCAGAGGGTTGAGCTGGCTCGACAGTAGGTTGGCCTTGCTGAATCTGAGGTTTGCCTACTTGTCTAGAGGGTGGACCTGGCTGGACAGTAGGTTGGCCTTGCTAGATCTGAGGCTGGCCTACTTGTCCAGAAGGTGAACCTTGCTGAGTAACGAGTTGGCCTGGCTATAATTGAGGATGACTTGTTTGACCAGAAGGTTTCCCTAAGTAAACAAAAGAGGAACCTATAAGGGTAATCCTTGTAGGCTAGTGGGTTGCTCTTGATATGGTTGACCTTGATACAGCTACCCTTGATACGACTGCCCTTGATATGGTGGCCCTTGGAAAGCAGAAGGTTGTCCTTGGCCACCATGGTAAGTAGTACGAGCCTAGGGAATGGATAATGGAACGGAGACTTTAATCATTGGTTGAGGAGGGAGGGACCCAATATGATAAATATGAGTCCCTCAAGGATCATAAAATGCAATGGATTATGAAGATCCAGGTTTTGAATAGAAAACATGTATTGCTCATATGACCACCCTGCCAGAATGGAACCGGAAGAGAGCGGAATACTACCTGTGGGATTTACAATGCCAGATGTTGAGGCTGAAGGACCACCACTAGTGAGTTCAACTAAGGGCCCAATAATGGTGGTAACCACCGAGGATGCAACAACTACACTAACAGTAGGAACTGTAGAGGCCACACAGATAGTAGGCATGGACGGAATAGACGTGATGGACACATTGTGAATCCATAGTATAAAAGGCTCTAAGGTGGGGGCTATAGTACGAGACCACACAGAACTTCGATTAAGAGACATGGAGCTCATGATGTCAAACAAGGCGTGATAGCCTAGCGGAAATGTCACACCAAGACCTGAGTGAAAGGGGAAACCCTCCATGGGAAGAGGATTTTGTCCACTTGACACAAGGTTCTCTTCACCGGTAACGGGGGTCGTCTCATCCATGTAAGAAGAGGACATTGCAACTGAAACACCAAGGGGAGTGAATGGGAATTCCTCTTCTAAATTTTCCCAAATAGGATTCCAATTAATATCGTAAGGTTCCCCTCCTAGAGCTCGAGAGTCAGGAGGTTGAATACTCAAGATAATAGGAAGGGTATCGCTAACATCCGATACCTCAAAAGCAACAGGGGATGCATAGTCTTGGTCACTCGCTACAAGGGATGAGATTGGTGATTCTACCAAGATGACTTAACTCAAGATCTTGGAGAAAGAGATAATTGAGTAGGGTCAGAACTCAACGCGAACCAAAAACACAGTCAAGATTAATAGGGAAAATGTGAGCGTGGTCAAATAAATTTTATGACATACGAACAAAACTTTAACTTTCATATTTAAAGAGTTGAGAAAAAGGACAAAAGATGACTCTAGTCACCTTCGAATATTTAATGAGCTTGAAAGAACAACTGCTCAGATGATCCTTTTCTTTTAAGCAGTCGAAAAGGAATGAAAGTGACTACTCTAGAGTACTAGACAAGAGGTTTACCAGACAAACCACGAAACTACATATACAACTTGGTGATCAAATGAAAAAGAAATGACCAAGGACTTTCCGTATGGTAGTTCAATCTTCCCAAATGCTGTGTTTGGTGCATTACTGTTCTTAAGGCAATAGAATTGGCTTCCTATGGATGATAGGATGATAACCTCGTGGGGTCTCTTGATACATACTCAATGATATGGGGAGCACAAGTCCATACTAGCAGCTATTGAATCACAGAAGGAGGAATCACCCAACCTTAGCAAAAACAATAGTGACTAGGTTTAACAATGCCGGAGCATTTCTTTAGCCTAGACCTCTAGATAAATGTGCATTAAGTTCCAATGCATTGTTAGGTTCATTCAATAGATTTTAAGAGTTAATCTTGGATTAAGTTTCGGTTTCCTGGCCCTACCGAATGTATTTCAATAGTTCCTAGGATACAGCTACAATGAGTAAAACACCACTCATTTCGATGAACAACTACCTACTTGAGGGTAAAGAGTTCATTTCCAAGTGAACACAAACCAAGAAAAGCCAATGCAAGCACTAAGAAACACAATGCATCAATACACCTATCTCACAACTACTAATGAAAGATCTGAACTTTTCTTTCTAATTTCTCAATCATGAAAATTCGGTAATGCAAATGCCCTTTCACTTTTGTATGCTGTATGAATGCAGTATTTTTTTTATTTTTGGAATTTGAATGAAAAACAAGCAAGTGTAAACCTGATTGATCCAAACAAGTGTGATCTATGTTTGATGGGGTGGAAATCAAATCAATATGAGGAACTGGTTCAATAACCCAACAATAGTGACCAATCATAAAGAAGATAAGTAGTAAAACATTCTCAAACAAATCAATCAGCTGGTTGTGGATGAATCTTAGATGGACGAGTAACCTAAACAAACAACTTCTTTACAAAACCTTGAAAAGAGCTAGGTCACACAGTCTGAAAATACAAGACTCACAAAATGAGGCCAAGGAGGAAGTGCCTTAACCAAATACAGCTAAAGCAAGTTGATGAGAGACAAGAGACAACAAGGGACAAGTAACACTGGTTGATTCAGGAGGTAAAGTTGTAAAAAACAACTTTTACAGGAATTTTTGCAGGGCTCTAACTAGCAACCTGAGATGAAAAGCAAATCATCGCAAGCATAAATCTATAAACTAGGTGACATCATCGCAGGTGTACACCTGTCTTCTACGATGGCCCGATTTTAGGAATTGTCGCAACTATACGATGGGATATCCGCAACGTGCAAGTTAACCAAAGAGGATAGGTGTGATGTTGTCGAAGCTGTTAAGCTATAAACAATGACTATCTCAATCAAGAGAAAAAACAAAGCAAAAACACCTGAAGGAAACCAGACTAATCTCTTAGACTGTGAGAGGGACTATTAGATTGACTCAAGTAACCTAGAACACTGATGGCTCAGCCCTAAAATCAAGAGACACTAAATCGAAAACAAATCAAGAGCAAAACAAGAGACAACACACAAAGGACTCCCCAGCGGAGTCGCCAACTTGTGATGTAGGAAATGTTCCTTTTGTGGACTGGTGAGCTCCAGTATTGTAGCAATAATGCTGCAACTCCTAGGGCTTCCTACTTTACTTTTATCAACCCTGTAGTTCGTAACAAACTTGGAAGCAACGGTGCTATATGCACAAGTACTAGCTCTTACTGCAGGCTGTCACTTGATCAGCTAGCACAAGTTCTCTAGGAGGTTAAGCCAACTTATATGAGTTCTCAGAAGAAGCTTTTAACTGTGATGGAAGAAAGCTAACTCGAAAGAGGCTATTCTACTTGCAGAAAGAGAATAAAAACTGAAAGGAAACGCAAACCCTAACAAACCCTAGTTTTATCCACTAACCCTACTTTTGCAAGAAAAGAGATGGAAACTACTGAGATGGATGCCATTGACTACTGGAAAGGTAAAATGCATGTATTTAAGCTACTTCTCAAGAGAAATGAGAATAAATCATCTTTTTGTACTTTTAAGCATTTTTATGTAGAATTATTATGGTGGTGTTTTAACTAGTTGTGACTATGTAGAGATTTGGTGGCAAAGGGACATGGAGTTGGCTTTTAAAGGAGGTGGGGAAGGTGTGGAGAGATCCTAAGAATTCCGTGGTACCCTTCTAGAGACTTCCATTGCAATCAAACTTCGAAAAATCACTCGCATGAACTTCTACAGGAGGCTACAGGGGATCTACAGGAGGTTCTACAGGAAGATCTACAAGAGGAGGCCGAAAGTGGTTTTTGGAGGTTTTAAGGTGGAAAAATGATGGGAAAAGGAAAATGAAGGCTATATGGAGGTGTTGAGGGGTCTAGAACTTTGTCAATGAAGATCAGGAATGAAGGAGATGGTTGGATTTGTTCAAAGGTCAAGAAAGCAACTTTGTGGAAGAATGCATAAATTAGGGCAGATTGGAGAAGTATGGCGAATGAGTGGAGAAATAGTGAGAGATGAACTAGTATAGGCTATTTTATGAAGGAATGATAAGCTGGAATGTTATACAAGTGAGATACATACTTATTTTTCAAACTGACCCAAGCAAGAACCGAAAAAACAGAGTTTGTTTATTTTGACTGAAAATCTGACCTAAAAACAGAGAAATGTTGAACAGAACTTTATGGATAGAAAATTATGCAAGAAAGCCATGGTAAATGAACAAGAAAGGATCTAAGCATGCGAATCCAACTAATATCAACTCCTCCAACTTGAAGTATCACAGTAGCAATTGCATTGGAAAAGCAAAAACAATGTTTTTGGTGGCAGCAGCAGTGCCTTGACCTCAAATCATGGTCCCAAGGAGGGAGAAGGGAGATCAAGACCTGTTGGTAGCCTTTTTGGATCTTTCTTTGTTACTACAGAAAACTACTTAAGCAACTTGAAGCAAGAACAACTATTCTAACCATCAAAAGCAACCTAATTCACCAAAGCAAGAATTAACCTAAACAACAAAAATTATATTATGAATGTAAGCAAAAAGCATATAGATACACAAATGATGTGCTGGGCACTTAGGTTGGGCCCTAACCCAATATATTCAGCCCTCTAGAAAATATCAGTGCTGGTTCAAAACTGGATTCATCTTCATTGATCAACAAAAAGTAGTTACATCACAAAACTGTCTTCAAAAAGAGCTCAAAAATGAGCTAAGTACAAGGCTGCAAAAAAGTGCAAAAATATACTATGGAATGGCTAACCTATTGAGGCTTGAAGCCTTCTTATTTATACAAGTGGGGACTCCCAACAGTCCTCCTAAACTTCAGGAACTCGGTTGCCTAAAACTGAAGATAACAACAACTTTACTAGACTAGCTCGGCTACACCTTGGAATCATCATTGTGGGCCTTTGTACTCCTAGCTGTTGATGGGGAACTCAAGGAAGGGGTTATTAATGAAGGAGACACCCCTCCTATAAGTTCTCAGCCCTGTTTCCTTGAGTTTGGCTACCAGTCTACTCATAAATGCCTGGTCTTTGTCAAAAAATGTCCAAAAATATGAAATAAACACTCATTAGACTATGTGCAAAAGTGACTATCCCCATTCACTCTATTGACATAAATATATTCAAAAACATGCACAAAACTATGGAGAATGGTGGATTAAATGAAAATAATAAGCAGAATGAGCCCATATAGTTACCCATTTCTGGGGCTCATCATCACCCCCTGCTGAATGGGTTGCTCATCCTCTGAGCAACTAATCCAGTTCTTCATCTTTTATAGATTTAACAGATTCCCTAACATCCCAAGCTTCTGATGTCATGTCTTCTTCTCTGTCATGGAAACCTGCTTTTCTGTCCACTTCGTCCCATTTTGTTTGTTCTTCCTCCTCCTTAACCCCTTCCAATAGTCCTAGCAACAATGGAGGACTGTATTATAGACCAATCTAGTTGCCTTTCAAGTTTTTCATTGATTGTTTATATAAGGGCACTCTCCTCATAGCTTCCCTCATTTTGGTTGAGGAGTGATACTCCTTGATATTTAGGCTATGGGACAATGTATTCCATCTTCTTGTGCAAGCATGAAGGCAGTTATCACCAAACAATCTCTCCATATCTTCAAAGTGAGCAATAGCCTATGCTTGCCTTTCAACATATTGAGGGGCAACCTGAGGATTGCTTGCAAGGTGCTGGTGGGCATATATGAGATCTAATGGTTTTGTTGGTTCTGCCCTTATCATGAGGGGTTCACTTAGCTCCTTAGCCATAATCTTCTAAATTTCCACTGCTCTTTTTTCTTCATGGCTCAACCAAGAAGCCATAGCCATGAGCTGTAGGTCTCCCAATGCAGCATTTGGATCCCATAAATTCATGTCAAGAAGTGCCAGGTTGTGTAGGTAGAATTGTGATAGCTTGGCCTTATCCTCGGCTGGACTACTATCACATAAATGCATAAATTGATTATAATTTTTGAATGGGATTGTGCCCCTTTGGGCCAATGTTTTAATCTGGAATTGGAGCCACTAGTCCTTGAGATATAATGCATTAGGATCTAGCTAGTTGTTTGCATTGCAAGGTCTCCATTTCCCAGCTAGCCATGCAAGTCATCTGGGCTTTCTTTTCCTGCAACTGTTGTTTCAAAATCTACACTTTAGTTGTTGCCCGAGACTCTTTTTCTTGTAGCTATTTCATTAGCATTTCAACATCGGTTTGTGGCTCTTCCTGTTACTGCTATTTCTCTGCTACTTCATTATCTTCTAGGGGACTTTCTTGCTGCTGCTGTCCTTCCAAAATTGGCAACTTGTCTCCCCCTTGAGGTTCCCGTCCTGTAACTTATTTTTCAACATTTCATTTCCTTCCTGTAGTTGGGCTCTTCTAATGCTCTCTATGTGCCTTACCATGCCCAACTCTCCTCTCAACTCTTTCAACTTGTCTTCCATGTGCCCTATATATTCAACTCCTTTAGGTTTAGCAATCTACATCTAGGTGTGGGTTCTGGCCCTTTCTTTTTCTAATTCAAAGAAAAGAGGCACAACAAATTTTTGTGGGATGATCTTCCTACCTTCTAGGAGATTGTAATAGAAGCGTAAATTAGGCTGAGGGCTTGGGTCAGGTATTTCTTTTTCCTTTCTTTCCTCTTGTGATTGTTCTGATGCCTTCTTTTCCAATTTTTTAGTTTCTTTAAGCTTGGCCAGTGTCTCTTGTAGAGAGGTTTGAGCTTCCTATAGGACTACTTTGGAGTCCATCAATTTGGTTCTTTCTTTCCAGGTGGAGTTTTTGGGACTCCCTCTCTCATAGGTGATAGGGATCTTGGAGGGAGATTCCTCATTCTTCTCAGTAGGTGCATCCTCAATGATAATTGGTTCTTTTGATGGTGGTTGGTGCTTGCCCACCTTAATCCTAGTGCTCTTTATGGCTTTGAAATACATAGAGGTTATCCTTTTTCTTTTTCCCTTTTGTTTTGCTAGAGTGCTTAATGCAGCAAGCACAACTGCTGCTTCCCTTGCTAGTGTTTCAGGGGATGTTTCTTCCTGTTGTTCTTCTCCTTCATCTCCTGTAATTTTTCCTGTGTCTACTATTTTTACTTTTGCCTCTGTTACCTTTGGTGGTGTTTTCTCCTTTTCTTGCCGAGTCCCTGCCTTGCCTGTGGCAGTATTTTTCTGGGCTTTCTTGGGCTCTTTCTTCTCAACCTTTGTCCTTTTCCTTTTCTCCATTTGTGAGGCTGTCTTCTTTTCTTCCTCAAGCTCAACAGTGGTTTTGTCAAGTTTCTCCTCTACTTTTCCTTTTTCTTGAATATATTGTGCCTCTTCATGAATTTCCTTCTTAGTTTCCTCTTTCTGCTCCCCCTCTTAACTACTAGATGGGTTGATGTCCTTAGTCAAAGTTTTGATGTCATCTTCTTTGGACATATTCCTAAAAATTTCCCAAGCTATGGGGATGGTGTATGTGTGTAGGGCATCTTCTACCAATAGTTTGATGAGCCCATGGCGGGACAACTAGTCTAGGAACCCTACATTTAGCTTGGTGCGTGTTAAAATTGGCAACAAGGGAAAAACTTCATGTGGGTCATCTTATTCATGGCTAATAATATTTTTATTAGATTCCTCTCGTCCAGAGGTGTAGGATTGATATAAAGATCATCCGATTCCGATAAGTATTCATGGAGATATGAATTTATTTTGATTATGGAATTATTATCAAGCCGACCTACAACTCGTGTAGGCTCAGAAGCCCAACAGTCGCATCTATTCACCCACCAACGTTGTGTATAAATATAAGATGACTTTTCCTCATTTGGATTCACTCATCTCATCATATCTCTCTCTCTCTCTACTGCGCAGAAATGAGTCTCTTCTCTACTGTGCAGAAATGGGTCTCTCTCTCTCTCTCACACATGTGAAGCCGGAAGCTGTTGAATTTGAAGCTGCAACTGCAGAACTAAAGATTGACTTGCGTGGCCTAGAAGATCTCCTCTTTGGAACTGCGCTGTAGGTTCATCTCAACCTCCTCGGAAAGCTGCAACTTTTGGTGGTGGAATGAAGTCAATCCGATGAACGGTTTGCAAGATATCGACTGCCCTAGTTTGAAGCCGGAAACTGCTGAAACTGAAGCTGTAACTGCAGAAGTAAAGATTGACTTGCGTGGCCTAGAATATATCCTCTTTGGAACTACGTTGTAGGTTCATCTGAAGCTCCTTGGAAAGCTGCAACATTTGGTGGTGGAATGAAGTCAATCCGATGAACGGTTTGCAAGATATCAACTGCCCTAGTTTGAAGCCGGAAACTGCTAAAACTGAAGCTGTGACTGCAGAAGTAAAGATTGACCTGCGTGGCCTAGAAGATCTCCTCATCTGAACTATGCTGTAGGTTCATCTGAACCTCCTCTGGAAGCCAAAACTTTTGGTGGTGGAATGAAGTCAATCCGACGGTCGGTTTGTGAGCTATGGTCTGCCCTAGTTTGATAATGAAGCCGCTAATGCTGATGCTACTGATCTAGGGTTTGCTACTGCTGATATGAATCAGATTTATTGTACTATTTCTCTCTGCTGAATTATTGAAGATAAAAGAAGATTTGATCGAAGGGTTTCCCCACACATTGTGGGGTTTGTCCCTGGCTAGCCGCCACATCTTGTCTGTTTTCTGTCGATCGTTTAATGTTCTATCTGCACTTTACTTTATGTACATGTGATTGCTAATTTGTGGAATATAATAAGAAAAAGAAGTAAACTGTTATAAGCATAGAACATACCATAACTTAACATGGTATCAGAGCTGAGGTGAAGACAAAGCCCGAGCAAGAGCAAGAGCAATCATTGAAGAGAAGATTGGCAAGGCTATCCTAAAAGAACTATGGGGTCCTCAACACTCTTTCCTGCCGAAGACAAGCTCCGTGAGAAAGCTGACTATCACGGATGGAAGATGTCTATCGATCTAACCCTTGAAGATCAAGGAGTGCTGGACCATGTAAGAGGCAATATTGTTGAGCCTTCATCAAATGCATCTGCTGCTGCCTGGAACAAATGGAAAAATGGAGAAGTCAAAACAAAGAAGATCATTCGGGACTCTATCGACAAGCGCTTGGTGGCCTACATCTCTGATCTAGACACCTCCAAGGAAATCTACGACAGACTGGTGAGTTTATTTAATGATGCAAATCAAGTTTTGTTTCTTAGAAATAAGCTGATGGAAAATCAAGAAGGGTAAAGATGAAAGTATGCAAGCATACTTCTTAAGAATCACCGAGATCAAGAACGATCTCCTATCTATTGGGGAAACTATTACTGACAGAGAAATGGCACTCACGACTCTTGGAGGATTACCATCCGAATGGTACGTGTTCAGGACTACTCTTCTGAACTATAATGTAATTCCTGGTTTCGAGGAATTAATGGCTAGATGCATTCAAGAAGAAACAAGGGAAGAAGAGCAAGAAATGCCCATGCTTAAAGGTCCTCCTGCTGCCTTTTCTTCTCATGCAAAGAAAAGAAATAATTCCGGGACTAAATCAAAAGGAAAGGCCAGACCTAAGGCTAGAAGAAAATGACGATGTTACATTTGCAATAAAGCAAGTCACTATGTATGAGATCATGAGCATCATGATGAATGAGATCATGGACATAAAGGGCAACATGAGATCATGGACATATAGGATAGCATGATGATGATGCACACTAGTTTGAGCAGCATTATGATGGATAAAATCATGGACATGGGCAGCATGATGATAATCATGATTAGAGAAGCATGGTACAGTATGCAGTGGTGCAACTCGAAATCCCTCTGATGGCAATCAAAGGAATGACAAATTCAACAGCAAAGGTAAGAGGAGAGTTGGAGATCGAGGAAGAGGACAACCATTCAAGAAGGCTAGAATGTCCAGGATGTATTAAATGCACCTGACCTCAAAAGGAACCTAGTGTCCATCTTGGCAATGGAAGACAGAGGCTACAAGGTAACCTTTAGCAATGGCAAGGTATGTATATGGAAAAATAATGTTAAAGATGCCTTTACTCTTGGGTTTAGTGTTGATTCATTATATCAGGTTGATGGAAGTCCGCTAGGTGTCATGTCTTGTGACACAACACTTTAGTTCGAACTTTGGCATCGGCGGTTTACCCACCTTCATTACAAAGCTCTACCCGATGTAAGACAGATGGTAACAGGGATGCCCGAATTCCAAGTAGAGAAAGAAGGTGTATGTCCAGGATGTGCCGAAGGAAAGCTCAAAAGGGGACCATTCCCTTCAAGTCAAAGCAAGACCTCCGATATATTACAACTAGTTCACTCAGACATATCTGAGGCTGGCATTAAGAGGGAGACTACTACACCATATACTCCTGAACAAAATGGTGTGGCAGAAAGGAAGAACCGCACAATTATGGAAGTTGTTCGGGCCATGCTACATGATCAAAGTCTTCCGAAGTTTCTATGGGCTGAAGCTGCAAACACTGCCGTATATGTACAAAATCGATGCCCTCATCAAGCATTGGGTTCCAAGACTCCTGAAGAAAAATTCACCAGTAAGAAACCTGATGTTTCTCATTTTAAAATTTTTGGAAGCCCTGTATACTTTCATGTGCCGAAAGAGAAAAGAAATAAATTGGGAGCATCTGGAAAGAAGGGAATTTTTCATGGGCTATGGTGAAAATACTAAAGGCTATAGAATCTATGTAGCCGGTCAAAGGGAAATCATAATTAGTCATGATGTCACCTTTGATGAAGATATGGCTCTCAGCAAGGTGATCAATCTTCCGTCTTTGAGGAGCTCTCAAGAAGCCGACACCAGGGAACCAAAAGAAAAGGATGATGAATCAATGCCTAATGTAGAAGAACCCATGGATCCGATTGATCCTCTTCCATATGAGCCTTCCTCTTCTAAGAAGAGGCCTTCATGGCTTAAGGGGTTACTTGATGATGCTGAAGGACATGCTGCACCCCGAGGAACCTTTCGTGAAAGTAAGAAACCTAATAGGTATCAAGGATACCTGACCATCATGAGCACGATCATACAAAATGAGCCTTCATCATTCTCAGATGTCATTAAGCATTAATTATGGAAGGGTGCTATGACCATAGAATATGAGTCTATTATGGAGAATAATGTCTGGGAAGTAGTTCCCAGACCCTGGACAAGACAGTTGTTACTTCCAAATGGCTTTACAAGATAAAGCATGCAACATATGGAAGTATGAAAAAGTATAAGGTTCATTTTGTTGCTTGTGGTTTATCCCAGAAGGAAGGTATAGACTATGATATTTGCACCTGTTGCCAGATATACGACCATCCGCTTGATCATAGCCCTTGTGGCTTCACAAGGATGGAACCTACATCAGATGGATGTTAAGACCGTGTTCTTGCATGGTTCTATCAAAGAAGAGGTCTATGTGGAGCAACCTGAAGGATTTGAGATTTATGATTGAAAATCTCATGTATGCAGGTTGAAGAAGGCTCTCTATGGGCTGAAGCAAGCACCCCGAGCATGTTATGAGAGGATCGATAGCTACTTGATGAAGTTGGGATTCACTAGGAGTGACGCTGATCCTAACCTTTACTTTAAGGTTGAAGATGACAAGCCTCTCATACTGATGTTGTATGTGGATGACCTCTTTCTACAGGTGCAAACCCTCTCATTCACAAATGTAAGAGGGAGATGGCTTCTGAATTTGAAATGAAGGACCAAGTACTTGAAGTGTGGCAGAAGCCAAGGGAAATTTTCCTATCTCAAGGAAAATATGTGGTAAATATATTGGAAAGATTCGGTATGATGGACTGCAAGCCTGTGACTACCTCGAGGATCTTAACTTTTAGAAGTTATATGGTAGTGATGTCGGACCAGACTTGGGAAATGCCTCAGAGTTTCAAAAACTCATTCGCATTGATGTTCTTGGTGAACCTCCGTCCGAACATATGTTTTGCAGTTAGCATTGTGAGCTCATATTTGGTTGAGCCTCACTGGATTGATGCCAGGAATCTTCTGAGATGTCTTCAGGACACAATCTCTCATGGATTAAGATACACTGCCGGAGATGTGAGAATACTTGGATATACTGATGTTGATTGGGCAGGCAGTGTGGTGGACCGTAAGAGCACTTCTGGGTGTTGTTTCACCTTGGGATCTGCTTTGATATCCTGGATGAGCAGGAAGTAGAAGTCGGTGGCTTTGAGCACCGCCGAAGCAGTATATATTGTTGCTAGCATGACCTCATGTGAGGTAGTCTGGTTGCGAAAGCTCTTCAGTGAGCTGTTTGGATTTACATTGGATACCACTGTGATTCTCTATAACAACCAGAGGTGGGATTCGATTATTGAGGAATCTCGTATTCGTCGATTGCTCCAGCAGATAGACATCATCTGGGATATGGTAATTTGATGAGCAAGGAGGCTCCATCACATTAAGATGATGTACAGGTTGATACACCTTGTCAAAGCCCCGAGGAAAGATCTAATCCGTGATTTTCCCAAATGACTTGGAGTCGGCAAGAAACCCTTGTACAAGGGTCCTACATGTTGCATACATTGAGCTCTGGGAGCTCTAAGGGCTTGGGGTTCCTACTAGAGCAACATATGACCACAGGGTGACTCACCCTCCCCTGGTGGTGCACACTGGAACAAGATGATTCGCTCTCTTGTGGGACAAGATGATTTGCTCTCTTGTGGAATAGGAAGATTTGCTCTCCTGTGTAGCAGGATGATTAGTTCTCCTGTGAGGCCTGGATTGATGTGTTCTCCATGGCAGCCTGGATTGATGTGTTCTCCATGGCAATTGTAGCAGGATTGATGTGTTCTCCTGTGAGGCCTGGATTGATGTGTTCTCCATGGAAATTGTAGCAGGATTGATGTGTTCTCCTGTGAGGACAGGATTGATTGGTTCTCCTGTCGAGGCATCCTACCCATGCAGTCTGGGACTCATGGGAAGTACCTCTCATCTGATCAATGAGCAGGGAAATGAAGTTAGGGACCATAGTAGTACCGATGGACGCATCGTTGTAACTACCGTACTCCCTACGCTAGGATGACCTCCATTGATCTGGGATCAATGATACTGGTCTAGGACCAGTGGTAGGAGTTGTACCATACTATGACGCTGACTTCGGGTCGGTTGAGACTGGTCTGGGACCAGTGGTACATACTCTGAGACTGACTTTGGGTCAGTGGAGGATGATATTTGTCTGGGACCATTGGAGTTGTACTCACTATGACGCTGACTTTGGGTTGGTTGAGACTGGTCTGGGACCAGTGGTACATACTCTGAGACTAACTTTTGAGTTAGTACGATACATCCTCGATCATTTCTTCTTCTTCATAATTCGGACAAAAGCAGAGCAGAACAGAACAATGCAAGAGCAGAGCATAACAAAGCAAATCAGTACAGATCAGTACAGGGCAGAACAAGTCAAAGAAGGATAGGCAGAATTGAGCAGAGCAGGGCAGGGTCAGACTATATAGGGCAGTGCATTTGATGGATGAATAGTAACGACTGATAGACAGATTGCAGATGAAGTTCTCCATGGTAGAGAGGGAGTGTTAAAATTGGCAACCAGGGAAAAACTTCATGTGGGTCATCTTATTCATGGCTGATAATATTTTTATTAGATTCCTCTCGTCAAGAGGTGTAGGATTGATATAAAGATCATCCGATTCCGATAAGTATTCATGGAGATATGAATTTATTTTGATTATGGAATTATTATCAAGCCGACCTACAACTCATGTAGGCTCAAAAGCCCAACAGTCACATATATTCACCCACCAACGTTGTGTATAAATATATTAGGACTTTTCCTCCTTTGCACTCACTCATCTCATCACATCTCTCTCTCTACTGCGCAAAAATGAGTCTCTTCTCTACTGCGCTGAAATGGGTCTCTCTCTCACACATGTGAAGCCGGAAGCTGTTGAAACTGAAGCTGCAACTGCAGAAGTAAAGATTGACTTTCGTGGCCTAGAAGATCTTCTCTTTGGAACTGCGATGTAGGTTCATCTGAACCTCCTCTGAAAGCCGCAACTTTTGGTGGTGGAATGAAGTCAATCCGATGAACGATTTGCAAGATATCAACTGCCCTAGTTTGAAGCCGGAAAATGCTGAAACTGAAGTTGCAACTGTAGAAGTAAATATTGACTTGCGTGGCCTAGAAGATCTCCTCTTTGGAACTGCATTGTAGGTTCATCTGAACCTCCTCTGAAAGCCGCAACTTTTGGTGGTGGAACGAAGTCAATCCGATGAACGGTTTGCTAGATATCGATTGCCCTAGTTTGAAGCCGAAAACTGCTGAAACTGAAGCTGCAACTGCAGAACTAAAGATTGACCTGCGTGGCCTAGAAGATCTCCTCATCTGAACTGCGTTAAAGGTTCATCTGGACCTCCTCTGGAAGCTGAAACTTTTGGTGGTGGAATCAAGCCGATCCGACAGTCGGTTTGTGAGATACCGTTTGCCCTAGTTCGATAATGAAGCCGCTAATGTTGATGTTGCTGATCTAGGGTTTGCTACTGATGATTTGAATCAGATTTATTGTACTATTTCTCTCTGTTGAATTATTGAAGATAAAAGAAGATTTGATCAAAGGGTTTCCCCACACATTGTGGGGTTTGTCCCTGGCTAGCCGCCACATCTTGTGTCTCTTGTCTTGGCTTGTTTTCTCTCGATCGTTTAATGTTCTATCTGCACTTTACCTTACGTATATGTGATTGCTAATATGTGGAATATAATAAGAAAAAGAAGTAAATTGTCGTAAGCATAGAACATACCATAACTTAACACTTTAGCTGTGATCAAACAGCATATAGATTAGGTGACTTTTAGACCTGCGACAAGGGCACTTTTAGAGCTTCCCTTGATAGCAGATGGAAGGTCCCATAAATATCTCCTTGCTACGTAAACAGGTCTCCTCCTACTTCTTATAAAAGCTCCCTTTTACAACAGCTAGGTTCCTGTGGCTAAGACACTTCCTTACTACGGCTATGTTAAGGTTAGATCCTCCCTTTAGGACTATGTATGGGAGCCTTCTAGAATAGCGAATAGGTCTCTTCTAGACCAACGTTTAGGCCTCTCCTTGTTGTGTTTCCATGACTATATTTGATTGTAAATTAGGGCAGCTTAGATACTCCTATAAGACCCTTTCTCCTCCACATCTAGGGCTTCTCTCTGACTGTAATTAGGGCTCTCCATGGCAGCGTATAAGAGGATGTGTATAAGACTCCTCCATGACAGTGTTAGGGTCTAGGGCATCCTTCCATGACAGCGTTAGCCTTCATGACTGCATATTAGACTTAGGGCATCATTAGGCCAGTGTATTAAACTCTTTCATGGCTACTTGTAAGACTCCTTCAAGACTGCGTTAAGGCTTCTTTATTGACTATGTTAGGGCTTCTTCATTAGGGCAACTTAAAGCCTAGGGCACTCCCTCTAGATCTCTCCTTCATCAAAACCCAAAACAAGATGGAGAGAGAGATCACAAGAATGTGAGTGTGTCCAAATGATTTGAGGACCTCTTTTATTTATAATAAAACGTGGAGGACAAGTGGGGGTAATTTGGTTGTTGGTCGGCCTTGACGAATTGTCACATAACACAAATAAATTCATATCTCCATGAATACATGTTGGAATCGGATGATCTTTAGATCAATCCTACACCTCTCGATGAGAGGAATCCAAGAAAAATATTAGCTGCCATGAATAAGAAGACCCACATGGAGTTTGGCCCTAGTTTCCAATTTTAACACTCCCTCTCAACTAGGGAGAACTCCATCTACTAATCCATCTGCTAGTCCATACTATCTATGCCATCAGTGCCATGCACTACTCTACTCCGTTGAACTATGAAGAAGAAGAAGTGATCGAGAATGTAGCATACCATCCTCTACTGACCCGAAGTCAGTCCCATATAAAGGAGAGTGTCTCATACCACTCTCACCGACCTGAATTCAGTTCCAATAAAGAGAGTGTGTCATACCACTCTTACTGATCCGAAATCAGTACCAAATAAAGAGTGTATCATACCACGCTTACTGATCCGAAATCAATTCCAAATAAAGAGAGTATATCATACCACTCTCACTGATCCAAAATCAGTTCCAAATAAAGAGAGTATATCATACCACTCTTACTGACCAAAATTCAATTCCAATTGATCCCAGATCAATATCATCATAGCATAGGGAGTACAGTAGTAACATGATGCGTCCATCGATACTACTATGGTCACTATCTTCATTTACCTACTCATTGGCCATATGAGAGGTACTTCTCATGAGTCCCAGACTGCATCATTAGGATGTCTCTGCAGGATAAGGATGAACCACTCATCCTGCCTACATGTTGCCAAGGGTATCCCAGGGGAAGGCTGAACCACTCACCCTGTACACAACAAACCACTAGAGGAAGACCGAATCACTCACCCTATGATTATATCTCAGCAAGGGAAGGATGAACCACTCATCTTGCCTACATAGCAAACCACTAGGGGAAGGATGAACCATTCATCTTGCCTACATAGCAAACCACTAGGGGAAGGCTGAACCACTCACCCTATGGGTGCTCATCACTCCAAGAAGTACCCCCAAGCCCCCTGGAGCTCCCAAAGCTTAATGTCCATACAGGACCCTCAGGAGAGTCTCTCCACGACTCCTAGTTGTTCTCGAAAAGTCAAGAACTTGACCTTTCCCACGAGCTTCATCTGAATATTGTCTATCTACACATCAATCCCAAAGTGATGGAACCTTCTTACTCCCTGTTGTACCATATCCTAGATAAAATGGTAGCTGATGTCTGTAGCTTGCAGTGATCATAGAACACGGGATTCCTCAACAATCAAATCCCCCTTTGGTTGTCACAAAAGATCGCGATGGTATCCAGCATGTGTCCAAATAACTCACAAAAGAGCTTCCACAACCAAACAGCTTCATAGGAGGCCATACTAACATCCTATGTATTCGGCCTCATCGATGCTCAAAACAATCGTCTTCTGCTTCTTGCTCATCGAAGCAGAACCAACACCCATAAGTGCTCTTGCGATCCTCCACATTGCCTGTCTAATCAGCATCAAAATGATCATGCAGCTTCATATTTCCAGCAATGTATCTCAATCCATAAGAGATTGTGCCCTAAAGATATCTCAAATGATTCTTGGCACCAATCCAGTGAGGCTCAACCATATATGAGCTCAACATGCTAACTACAAAACATATATCTGAACGAGAGTTCACCAAGAACATCAATGCTAGTATGAATTTATGAAACTCAAAGGCATTTCTCAAATCAAGTCCAGCATCACTATAACGTAACTTCTTAAAGCTAGGCTTCCTCGAGGTGGTCACGGGCTTGCAGTTCACCATTCCAAATCTGGAATCCAACTCCCTCTTACTTTTGCAAATGAGAGGGTTTGCACCTATCAAAAAGAGGTCGTCCTCATAAGGTACCAGTATGAGAGGTTCATCATCCATAACCTTAAGGCAATGGATTGGCTTCACTCCTAGTGAATCTCAGCTTCATAAAATAACTATCAATCCTCTCATACCAAGCTCGAGGTGCTTGCTTCAAGCCATCGAGAGCTTTCTTCAACCTACATACATGAGATTTCCAAACATGAATCTCAAAACCCCTTGGGTTGTTTCAAATCTGTGGTCTTGCTATTACATGAGGGGAATGGTCCCCTTATAAGATTTCCTTCGATGCATCTTGGACATGTACCTTCATGCTCTCCTTGAATTCAAGCATCCTTATCACCATCTCTCTCACATCAGGTAGGGTCTTACAATGGGCAAACCTCTGGTGCCATAGAAGAAATGTGTCACACGACATGGTCCCCAATGGACTTCCTACAACTTGATACAAATTGCCAACCCTGAACCCAAGAGTAAAAGCATCTTGAAAATTCCTTTTCAAACATATACCTTTTCATCGATGAACGCCAAACCTTTGACTTCCATTGCCGAAATGGACACCAAGTTCTTCTTAAGATCAAGTACATAAAGAACTTCTTGTAAATGAATCATGTTACCCTCATTCAATTGAAGGATAGCATTTCCTACATCTTTTCTGGGATAGGTGGCATCATCTCCAAGAATAATCTCCAAGATTGTTTCCTTCTCTATCATATTAGAGAGAGCTTCCTTCTATCGATAAAGTGCCTTGAAGTGCTACTATCAACAAGCCAAATTCCCAAAGAGTCCAAAGGAGAAGTAGTGGAGAGGGCCAATATAAGATAATACTCCTTTTTCTTATCAGAATCAACATTTGATTCTTCATACCTGGAGTTCCTTGCTTTCTTGAAGAGTCGGCCATTTCCCTGATGACTTGCATTCTTTTTTCCTTTGCCATTGTACCTGTCATTCTTTCGATCATTGAAGATGCCCTTGGAATGATTATTATCATCATCAAGTGATGTGTCCCTTGTATTCGGACACTCCCTCGTATAATGGCCAAACTTATTGTAAGCAAGGCATCTACCTTTCCTTCCACCCTTAATGTACTTGTTCTTTGTAGTAGCTAGTGTATTTGATGGAGGCTCACGAGTTTTACCCTTCACTGAGGAACTCATTAAGCCTTTGTCCTTGTCCAACTACCTTCGGTGATTGCTCTTCCACTCTTGCTTAGGGTTTGTCTTCACCTCACCTATGATACCATGTTAACTTTAGGTATGTTCTATGCTTAGAGCAAATTTACTTCAATTTTCCATATTAGCTCAATATCAATTCCAAATTAGCAATCACATTTAGCATGATAGTAAAATGCAGAGAGAACATAAACATAAATCGCAAAAGACAAGCCAAGACAAGAGGACAAAAGATGTGGCACCAGCCAAGGACAAACCCCAATGTGGGGAAACCTTTGATCAATTCTTCTTATATTCTTCATAGTTCAACAAAGAGAGAGATAGTACATATACATAAAAAGTCAACACTTTGACTTGACAAGATAAGAGCAGAGATCTTCACCATGAAGATGGCATAATGAGGTTGCAGATCTAATGACAAGGACTGCAGATCTAAATTCAAGTGAAGGCTTACTTCTTCAACTGATTCTCCAAGGTGATTCCATCACCATACTGCATCCAACACCATGATGCATCCAACCATGCTACATCCAATCATGCTGCATCTTCTAGAATGATGTTTTTCTCCTACAATACTAGTTATCGCTACTACAAGAGATGGTGCATCAGACATCAATCCTCATCCTTGATACAGTCATGATCCAAGTTGAGGTTTCAGCACTGCCATATTTTCAAGATTGACTTGTGCAACCCTTAACACAATCTATGATGTTGGCTATGGCCTGTGACCTAGCCCAACAACAAGTAAGGTCTACACACAATACCCAGCTATCTTTATCCTTGAACAGCAATGTCTTCCAATCTTCTCCTAAGAGATCTTCTTAGACAGACTTGATTGACCTTCTATCTGAGGCTGCACTAGACCTGAGATCAACCTTATTACTGCACACATGGTGACTGGTTAGGGTATTTCTTCGTTGTAGTTTTGCCCCTCAATAACAACATCAACATGCCCAAAACAGATCTCAAATGAGCCATGTTGTCACCTAGAGTAATGTGGCATTAGGACATATCCTCCAAGCTGTGATATGATTACTTATAGTTGACTTTACTTACAGCATCTTAAGGCACCCTCAATTGCTATGTATAGAAGCCTCCCTTTTGTTGCGTGTGAGTGCCTTTACTTGCTGCATATAAACCTCTTTGACTGTGACCAGACAACATATAGATTAGGTGACTTCCAGACCTGCAGCAAGGGCTCTTTTAGAGCTTCCCTTGATAGCAGATGGAAGGTCCCATAGATATCTCCTTCCTGCATAAACAGGTCTCCTCTTGCTGCTTATAAGAGCTCCCTTTTACAGCGGCTAGGTTTCTATGGCTAAGACACTTCCTTACTACGACTAAGGTAAGATTAGATCCTCCCTTTTGGACTGTGTATGGGAGCCTTCTAAAACAACGAATAGGTATCTTCTAGACTAGCATTTAGGCCTCTCCTTGTTGCGTTTCCATGACTATATCTGACTGTAAATTAGGGCAGCATAGATACTCCTATAAGACCCTTTCTCCACCACGTTTAAGGCTTCTCCTTGACTGTAATTAGGGCTCTCCATGGCAGTGTATAAGAGGTTGTGTATAGGACTCCTCAATGATAGCGTTAGGGTCTAAGGCATCCTTCCATGGCAACGTTAGCCTTCATGAATGCGTATTAGACTTAGGGCATCATTAGGCCAACATATTAGACTCTCTCATGGCTGCTTGTAAGACTCCTTCAAGACTGCATTAAGGCTTCTTTATTGATTGTGTTAGGGCTTCTTCATTAGGGCAGCGTAGAGCCTAGGGCACTCCCTCTAGATCCCTCCTTCATCAAAACCCAAAACAAAATGAAGAGAGAGATCACAAGAATGTGAGTGTGTCCAAATGACTTGAGGACCTCTTCTATTTATAATAAAACGTGGAAGACACGTGGGGGTAATTTGGTTGTTGGCCGACCTTGACAAATTGTCACATAACACAAATAAATTCATATCTCCATGAATACATGTTAGAATCGGATGATCTTTAGATCAATCCTACACCTCTGGGTGAGAGGAATCCAAGATAAATATTAGCTGCCATGAATAAGAATACCCACATGGAGTTTGGCCCTAGTTGCCAATTTTAACAAATGAAGAGAGAAAAGAATTTGTGAGCGATGCATGTCCAAATGAGGTGTGAGGTCTCTTCTATTTATACACTTCGTTTTGGGTGAAGAGACACGTCCATTAGGCTTCTTGAGCCTACATTAAGCTAAGGCCGACCTAAACAATTTGCACATGTGAGGTCATAAATTCAAAATCACACTTTTTCTTGTCTGAATGAGATGATATTTATATCAATCTTGGACCTCTCGCAAAGAGGAATCCAGTGCAATCATCATCTCCATCAAATTATCTATCCCAAGGTGGAATTTTTCCCTAGTTGCCAATTTAACCGCTCCCTCTCAACTAAGGAAATTCCACCCACCAATACATATGTCATCATCATGTCATCATGTTGTCATGTACCATCTCTGTCATCTCTACTCTACTATGTTGATCCATGAAGTAATAATGAAGAAGAATTGATCACGAGTGAGTCACAAGACTTTACCACTCTCCGCTGACAAAAGTCAATATAGAGGTAGAACCTCAAATGAGTACAGCAATACACAATGCGTCCATCAATTTTGCTATGGTCCCTAACCACTTTTCCCAACTCCTTGACCACATGAGACGTACTTCCCATGAGTCTTAGACTCCATTAGTAGGATGTATGTTGGAGCATCAACAGGAGAAGGTGAACCACCCATCCTGCTCATATGCCATAAGAGAAGGTGAACCACTCATCCTATGCATATGTCAATTGTAGGGGAAGGTGAACCACTCACCCCACATACATGTGTCCGCAATTGTAGGGGAAAGTGAACCACTCACCCTACACACATGTCAACCATCATGGGGCATCACAGAGGAAGGTGAACCACTCACCCTATACATGGTGCACCATTAGGGGAAAGTGAACCACTCACCCTATACATAGCGCACCACTAGGGGAAGGTGAACCACTCACCTTATGGTCGCTCATAGCTCCAAGAAGTACACCAAGCCCCTAGGAGCTGTCAAAGCTCAATGTCCAACTCATACAAGAACCTCATAGGAGGGTCTTTCCACGACTCCAAGTCTCTCACGAAAGGCTAAGAATTTGACCTTCCCTAAGGGCTTCATGGGTATGTCTGTAATTTGCTCATTTGTCCTGATGTGATGGAGCCTTATTGCTACTCGTTGTACCATATCCTAGATAAAGTGGTACCTAATATCAATGTGCTTGTAGTTGTCGTGGAACACAGGATTCTCTAAACAGTGAATCCCACTTTGGTTGTCACAAAAGATCATGGTGGTATCTAGCACATGCTCAAATAGCTCACAAAAGAGCTTCCTCAACCAAACAACTTCACAACATACCATACTAGCAACAATGTATTCGACCTCAACGGTGCTTAAAGCAACTGATTTATGCTTCATGCTCATCCAAGATATTGAAAGAGACCCCAAAAAGAAGCAACACCCAGACGTGCTCTTACGATCCAACACATGGCCAGCCCAGTCAATATTAGTATATCCATGTAGCCTCAAATTCTCAGCAACGTATCTCAAACCATAGTTGAATGTGCCACGGAGATATCTCAAGAGATTCTTGGCAACAATCCAATGTATGTGATGAGGCTTGACCATAAATTGACTCAATGTATTCACAGTGAAGCATATGTCCAAACGAGAGTTTACCAAGAACATCAAGGCCCCCACAAGTTGTCGATACTCGGAAGAATTTGTCTATGCCGGCCTAGCAGTACTTCCACATAGCTTCTTGAAGTTGAGTTCCATCAAAGTAAACACATACTTGCATTCCACCATCCCACATCTCTCGAGTAGCTTCAAATGTATTTTCCTTGATTATAATTGATAGGCCTCAAAGCCTAGTAAGTAGTGCATCAAACCTAGGTCCTTCATCTTGAATTTGGAAGCGAACTCCCTCTTGCATTGATAAATGAGAGGGTCTCCACCTGTCACAAAAATATCATCCACATAGAGAACCAAAATGAGGCTTCTCCTTTTCAACCTTGAAGTATAGTTTCAGGTCAACTTCACTCTTTGTAAAACCCAGCTTCATAAGATAGTCATCAATCCTCTCATACCAAGCCCTAAGGGTCTGCCTCAACCCATAGAGGGCTTTCTTCAACTTGCATACATGTGTCTTTTGGTCTTGAACTTCGAACCCCTCAACTTGCTCTACATAGACTTCCTCCTTAAGCGAGCCATGCAAGAAATCAATCTTGACATCCATTTGATGTAGGTTCCGTGCTTGGGAGGCAGCGAGAGCAATGATGGATCGAATAGTGGAGTATTGAGAAACCAATACAAATATCTCATCATAGTCCACTCCTTCCTTTTGAGAGAAGCCTCAACCAACGAACCTGGCCTTGAATTTTTCAACAATCCCATCAGCTCCATGTTTGATTTTGTAAATTCATTTTGAAGTGACCACTGTCTTGTCCTTGGGTCTAGGAACCACATCACAAACATCATTCTTCATGATCGATTCATATTTTTCATTCATTTCATCCCTCCAAACTTAGTGCTTCACGACTTCTGCGAACATACATGGCTCAAATTAAACAATGGTACTCATAGCTACTAAGTACCCTTGGTACTTGTTCAGCTTCTTGCTTTCATAAAATGTCCCCCTTGGTGCAACATGCCTTTCAACATCTTCAAGATTATTTGAGCCACAAAGTTCTTTTCCTTGAGTTAGAGGGCTCACCGAGAGGTGGATCAATGGGATCCATCGGGCCTTCAACATCGGGCATCAAATCATCTGTCGGAGATTCATCCTTCTTTACTACATCATCATCATTGTCCTTCCTAGGGATAGGAAGATCTCTGACTTTCTCAAGGGCAAAATCTTTATCAAAGGTGACATCATGACTTATTTCCACTTGTCTTTGTCCATGAACATAGGTTTTATATGCCTTTGAAGTTTCACTATAGCCCACAAAAGATCCTTTCTTCCCAGATGCATCTAGCTTGTTTCTTTTCTCTTTCGACACATGAAAATATATGGGACAACTAAAAATTCTAAAATGAAAAACATCAAGTTTCTTACTGGTGAAAACTTTTTCAGGTGTCTTAAAGTCCAATGCTCGATGCAGGCACCTATTTTGAACATATACAATGGTGTTGGTTGCTTCTCCCCATAAGAACTTCACAGGCCTTGGTCACGAAGCATAGCACCGGTAGCTTCTGAGATTGTTTGATTCTTCCTTTCGGCAACTCCATTTTGCTCAAGAGTATATGCAATAGTGGTCTCCCTCTTAATGCCAACTTCTCTACAATAGTCATTGAAATCATTTGACTCACATTCGGTTCCATTATCAGTCTTCAATATTTTGATCTTCTTCCCTGTTTGATTTTCGACCAAGGCTTTGAAAGAGCAGAACCATTTGAACACTTCGTCCTTCTTCAAGAAATAGATCCATGTTTTGCGTGAGAAGTCATCCACAAAAATTGCATAGTACTAAGTATCCTCCTAAAGATGTTACAGGGAACCTTGATAAATCAAAATGGACCAATTGAAAAATATCAATAGTATGACTTTCACTTGAAGGGAATGGTCCCCTTGTATGTTTTCCAGATGCACAACCCCGACAAACTCCTTCATGATCTATGTTGAATTCAGGCATACCTGTGACCATCTTCCTTACATCAGGTAAGGCTTTGTAATAAAGGTGAGCAAATCTTCGGTGCCATAATTTAGATTGAAGAGAAGTATCGCAAGTCATACATCCCAAAGAACTTCCTCCAACCTAATCGAGACCTTCAACCCTAAATCCAAGTGTAAAATCTTTTGGGTTCCTTTGCCAAACATGTACCTTCCCATCAACGAATGTCATCTTGAAACCTGTTGTCCTCTAAGATAATTCTAGGTTAGGTTATTATGCCAGAGCATCTAAAATGTTTTGTTGTTTTTAATTTATGGATGACCGATGTTTTAAGCTTATGTAAACAAGTATTGCATCCTAAATTACCTTAATACAATGAAAGGGTTGATTCTTTACGTCTAGATAGTGATTTAGATTTTAAAAGATTTGGAAGGAAGAATTCTAAGAAGCTATGAATTTTAAGTATTCAAACAAAATATTTAAAATTATCATAGGAAAAAGATGCTAGTAAACTATGTTCACTACCCAACAAAATACATTTAAGTTTATGAAGAAGTGACAATTAATTAATGTAGAAGAGTTAACTTGGACAAATAGTCCAATAAACTAATCTCTATGATATATAATAACTTCACAGGGGATTTAAGATAGATTGATATTGAGTTACATCTTACTCAAATTTCTTCAATAAAAATAAATATATGCAAAAACAACAAAATGAAATGAATAACTTAAGAAGAACTCACAAAGATGACAAGTTGTTTGAAGCAAATGCAAAATCCTTTCATTGATATCAGACAGCTTCAAATACATGTAATTCTGCTCAAGAAAACTTATTCCAAGGATTCAACCCTTTACAATTCGATTTTGGGAATATTTATAGAAATTTTTCCCAAAATATCTAGACTTAAATATCTAAAACTGTTTTTTACAAAAATAGTGCAAAAACATAGGGAAATAAAATTGTTGAGCTATTGCCACTGCTTTCGAGGATTTCTGGTGTTGATGTGTATTGATTAATCTGCTATTTCGCTGCTGATAACTACTGATGACTACTGACTCATTTACCCCATTAACTTACGTAGTTCTTCCCATCTTTCTTCATCTGGAATTGTATATTTGACCAATTTTCTGAATGTTTCATCTACCTCAGTGTATTTTTGGAAAGTTGGTTTAACCAAAAATAAATGATTTATCTCATGCTTGATGAATAAATCATAAATAAGGCCTTCCATAAAAGCTTTACTTGTGATTGTACCTTTAATCTTTGAAAATATAGATTTATCCGTGGCAATTGAATATAATTTCCTTTGATATTGTTCTAGATCCAAGCAGTCCTTTTTATGTAACACAAAGATTTTTTTGTGAAACCTCCGGTTACTTGATTCGAAGTTATGGCACTTGTTTTCCAATTGCAGCATCAAATTTTCCTTAGTGAGAATCCTTCTCACTTCCAAAATAGTCTTTGTTCTATCCTCTATGTTATATTCTTCCAGTTCATCTTTGGTTTTAGTATTCAAAACCCTTATCAGTGTATTTGCTTTTCCTGGTTTCAAACCAAATTCCTTTTTCACATCTGCTATTACTTCTTTGGCTCTCTGCACTAGTTCATCTTGCTCAAAGATGATCTCAATTGAAGGCCATATATCAGTGATGGCCTCATTTATTTCCATCCAGATACTCTCCTTAGCCTGTGTAATGGTGTCACCTATGACAGATTGGTTTTCTAAGAATTCAATTCTTTGTGTAAGCCTATGTGCCTTTTGTAACTCAGCTAAATATACATTATCAATCTGCAATTTTTGCTTGTGTAAATTATTAAGCAAAGTTCTTAAATATATGTTTTTAATTAAAATTTGAATATTTTATTTATTTTTTAGTGATCAATTTTACAATGCAAGTTTGCAACCAATTCCAATCTAGTTCATGATTGTGAGAATTCCAAATCATTCAAATTCTAATAACTTTGGTTAGAATAACATATATATAATCAAATAGTGGAATAAAAGCATGTCAACTCCTATATTATGCTGGTTTTGGTTTGACACTCGGAATAAGTGTATATGTTAGCTTGTGTGCATCTTGTGTTTTGACAGAGTTTGACACTTGTAGCAAGTCATTATTTTCCCTCCTTGATAATGGGAGAATAAATTGAATTAGGCCTATTTTTCAATCTAGTACCATTGCACCAGCAGCAAATCAAACAAGATCTTAGATAATGATGTTTTGTAACTAAAGAATTGAATTTAATAAATAGGCTTTAATGAATTAACAACTTGCACAAGGAAATATATTTAACCAATGGAGAATTACACTAAGCCTTCTTAGAGATAACAAGGTGGATGAGTTGTGAAACAAGTTTCTGAATGCTAGAGCAGTAAATCATAAATTATTTGCATTTGTGATAAGACATTAAGTTTACTGTTAGAACATGCATGTATGAATATCTTGTCATCAAAACACAAATATAAGCCATTGGAAAATACTAAGCATTTCAAACAAATATAAAACAGGCATACCTTTGTAGAGTCAACAAGCATCCCAGTGTCCAAGGCATCCACAACCCACAAGTCTGTAACCAACGTCTTTTTATCCTTTTTGGCAGCAGCACAAATTGGGTCATCCTGTGAGACAGGAAAGCATGGCATTGAGGTACAGATCTGACATTATCCATGAGTATACTTCTATTGCTTTATCTAAAGCAGGTTATATGTGCTTATAATTTGTATCAGGGTTTACATAAACATAGTTTCTATTATGGAGTCTGGACGGTTTGATCATTGCTGATTAACATTAGCAGATAATCCAACACAGTTTCTATTATGGACAGTTTGATATTGTTGATTAACATTAGCAGATAATCCAAAAAGGATCATTGGAATCATAGCCTAGATTTTACTTTCACCATTCTCTATCCTAATAATTATAATGACAAATCATCTCTCAACTTTCCAAGATAGCAATCTCCTAGCAGAGGCTGTAACAGGTTGCTCTTTGTAAGCACCATGCATGACTCTCGAGTAGATAACCTGTCTACCCTTGTCTAACTTAAGAGTTGAAATAGGAAGTAACCTCCTAACAAATAATATTGTGTTTCCATAACATATCTCCCTTCCCAACATTTGACGAGACGGAGAGGACTTATAATCACCTCCTCAATCAGGAACATGGCAGCAAGTACATTTTTTCAGGACTTCTATGATACATTAAATATTTGTGCTTTTCTAGCTAATAACGGAAGTGTGAATTCAGAGGTGGCAGGTGCAAGGGGGGCTATTTATGATCCCAAAAGAAATCAAGAAACAAGTTTCAAGTGGGGATTCAAAGAAGCTTCCAATAATCAAGGCTCTAGCTCTCTTCCAAGGACTTAGGATCCTTGATGCCGGAGGATGAAGAGCAATGTGATTATAGGTGATTCATCCATTATCATAAGGTTCATGCACTACTCTTCAGGGGGGCTATTTATGATCCCAAAAGAAATCAAGAAACAAGTTTCAAGTGGGGATTCGGAGAATCTTCCAATAATCAAGGCTCTAGCTCTCTTCCAAGGACTTAGGATCCTTGATGCTGGAGGATGAAGAGCAATGTGATTATAGGTGATTCATCCATTACCATAAGGTTCATGCACCATTCTTCTCCTTCAAAGGACTACAACATAGCAAGGCTTGCATTCAGAATACAAGAAGCAAAGCAGGTTGAGATGGTACTACCATGTACTGAGGGAACACAACAAACAAGCAAACTCTTTGGCCAGTGGAGCAACCAATTTGAATGCAGGAGTTCTTAAAACAAAAGGAGGATTTATACCCTTTTCTCACATCCCTCAGTGCAAGTCACAACATTCATAGAGCAAGGTTACAATGGTGGATACATCACAAGTGACACATTACATTGACAACGAAGAAAGGGTCATTAACATCATCGAGACTTCAGTTACCTTCCCACGTACTATCCCCATTGGCAGCTCGGGCATTTTTTTTCTTAATCCAATCAATCCCACCCTGGTCTAAACTGGGGTAAGAGAATACCATGGCCTTTGTTGCTTATCCTTCTTCACTATTGCAGGTGACAGTGGGCTACATCAAAATTCTGGGAACTATCCCCGTGTTCAATGCTTTGAAGGATTCATAGACACAATTCTTTTCCTCTAGATTATTAGAGTCTTCAAGATGTCATCCAGGGATTTGGTTTTTGGTAGCATCTTCAGGTCTAAATCAGTGTCAGATTGAGTGCACTGTCAGGCAAAAGCTAGAAAAAGAGGAGGATGGTGGACCACAACCACTGCAAACATTGTTTTTTTGTGAAGCTATGGAGCTAAGATAAATTTTGATAAGGCACGACAAGCTTCTTGATGACAATCAAGTAGCAAAGCAATTTCCAATTTGAACAATAGGATCTCTAATCAAGATGAGCCTCGAAACTCAGGACATGCAGGAATATTAGAGATTGTGACTCAACAAAAAAGACAAACTGAGAAGCTGTAGGCCTATTGTGGTATGATTTATCAACTAATTATGAGGTTAGCTTGGAGCACTCAATCTTAAGCATTCCCACCCAAGGATGTTCATTGGGTCTGTTCCTGATATAGCTAGAGCCAAAGAAACAGTTCGTCAAGGATTAAGGGAGCTGGAAATGAATCCTGCAGACCAAGAGCCCAAGCAGAAAACAGAAAACATGCATGGAGCCCACAATGGGCATGCTTTTATATGATTTCGGGTTCATCTAGGTATTGCAAATCAATTTTGATTTTAAGCCAAAAGGGCTTATATAAATAAACCTCTTCTTTATGCTTTTAAAACAGTTAGAACAGTCCAGGCATTGGACAGCAATTATAAATTTTGGACAAGCTTTGAAAGACTGACTTCCAGAAATCCTTTTTTTTTTTGTATTGCTATGTTGTACAGTGCAGCCACAACTACTTCTTAATACAAATCTTAACAGTTCTAGTTTAAAAAATAGTTATAATTACAAAAAGAGTGTGAATTGCTAGACAGGACTTACATATGTAAGCCCATGTACAATGACATGAGTGCAGCTTGCATCATACCGACCCACATTGAATCCACCATTATTTTTCCTCTCCGTTTGGAGAAAGCGTAAAACTTATCACATCTTCCAACTATTTTCAATTTTGTCAACCGGAACTGCTGACGAGGGGGATGCAGTATTAGGCGACCACCAAGGTTCATTGTCACTGTGGTCTGCCTCGTTCCCGTGACACGAGCTTTAAAGGGATGAGTCTAGGTGCAAGTTTTGGATGATTTGGCAGAATAACTTATCCTTCAAACTTGGTTCCTAAGTTGAAGGAAGTCTACACCATAAGTATTTCAATTGGCCCGATTACATTAGGCACTTGCGGTGCCTGTTTTTACAGGTAAGATGGCCCTCGAAGGGCAAACCATTAGTTACAAGCACGCACATCTAGTGAAGCTGTCATGCCAAGGGGAACTCTTCTGTCCCTCGAAGGGTAGATCATTAATTAGAAGCACGCTCTTTTAGTTAAGTTGTCGTGCCAAAATGGACTCTTCTTTAAAAATCCCCAGTTACTGCACCTGACCGAAACTGCTTGTTCTTGAATATATAAATATAATTGAAACTCTATTCTAACAATCAAGTATTAACTTATTCTTTCATATATAAATATAATCAAAACCCTATTCTTGCCTATATATGTATAATCAAAACCCTATTCTAAGTGCCCTAAACGCTTACTGAATTCAAAAACTAAATATTGTTAAACAACACATTTATCCCTTTTACTTTCCCTGCGGTCAACTTTGGAAGAACCTCTTTTCCGATAGGGTAGAATTGAAAATTAATTACTGTAATAAAACTGTAGCTGCGTCCTCTTTGTTTTCAAATCGAGTCAAGACTCTTTTTGTATGTGTTAAATATTTGTTGTCTTCTAGCTTTTCGATGACTTTAACATTGGCTCTGTTTCGTCTACCAGTTATTAT
>Ga0115851_100058_pt1:0-5000 | contig 29869 bp, 41 predicted proteins | sample InSIn2gowninarea_FD_83865 | JGI IMG/M metagenome (GOLD analysis project Ga0115851, IMG submission 83865)
TTATAGAAGCGAAAAATCAAAATATTATCAGAGATACTATTTTGAGAAGCCAAAAGTAAATACTACATTAACATTTATTTTCCTTAGAACATTAAAGACAATATGATACAAAAAGAGAAGAGGTTGTCTTCTAGGAAAAGTATTTTTTTAGAATTTTCCCATTAACGGGCAAGGAATCCATTTTACCTGACAAGTCTTGCAACAAAAATGTTGATTGACCAATTTTATCAATGATTTGGAATGGTCCAAGCCACAATATTTGGAACTTGGTATGCTTACCTTTTTCCTCATGTGCTTTGTCCCATTTCAAAACTATATCACCTACTTCAAAAGTTTTATGACTTGCAGAGGTTGTATCAAAAGAGGCCTTGACTAACTGTTGATGATGTGAATTTTCTCTTTCTTCTTTAAGTTTAAGGATCTGAAATTGTATTGCTTGAAGAGAAGAGGAAGGATATTCATTGATAAATTGTACTAGGGCGAGAGATGGGATTGCTATGTTTGTGGGGAGAACTTCTTCTTTTCCCTAAACTAAAGCAAAAGGAGAATAACCGATTGAGGCCTTCTGTGTTATTCTATATTCCAAAAGAGAAAATGTCAATGCTTTATGCCAATTCCTATGATTTTGATCAATAGTCCTCTTGATGATTCTTATAAGGTTTTTATTTGTTGATTCGGCTAATCCATTAGCTTGTGGATAATAGTTGTTTGAATACTTCAATTTGAAACCTCTTTTCAAAGCAAATTCTCCCATAGTATTTCTAGAAAAATAAGATGCATTATCAAACATTAAAGATGTGGGGAGGCCAAACCTGGTAATTATGTACTGATCAATAAAATCTGTAATACTTTCTATATTAGCTATCTTTAATGGGATAACCTCTACCCATTTCGTGAAATAATCTGTAGCTGTAAGGATGTATTTGTGCTGCTTGGAAGAGTTAAGAACAATCTCACCAATTATATCTAATCCCCATCATTCAAATGGTTGTTGGATATTGAATGGATGCAAAGGGAATGTTGGTTTCTTTTCTCTTCCAGCCGCAGTCTGACAAATTTTGCATTTTCTTGCATAGTCATGTGCATATTTGAACAATGTTGGCCAATAATAACCTACATGTAGGATTTTATGAGTTGTGGTGTTTCCTCCGAAATGACCTCCAGCTGGTCCATCATGTATCTCCTGCATAACCCTTTCAGCTTCAGGTTTCTCAAGGCATCTTGATAAGACTAAATCATAACTTTTCCTAAATAACACATCATCAACCAATTGATACTGATTTGATTTTAACCTTAAAGCACGTTTTGTTTTGTAATTGAGATGCATAGGAGCATATTCATTCTTCAAATAAAACTTCAAATCAACATATTGTGATTGTGTATCACTGAGGCTTAACTATGATATTTGTACTTCATTACCTTGGTCTTCTTCTGTTGATAAGTGGGAAGCTCCAGTTAACATCCTGCAAAAACCTTGGCCCCTAACAAGTTTAGCTAGCCAGATTTCTACATCATATTCTTGAAGTGCAGTGACCCAATTGGCTCTTTTCTCCCCCACTTCTCTTTGAATCAAAAGTTGCCTTACTATAGGGTAAGGCACTATTATTTTTGTATGTGTTTTGAGGAGAAAAGGTCTGAAATGTTTCAAGGTTTTAAAGACAACAAAATCTTGTTTCTCAACAGCTGAGTAGTTTAACTCGGCACCTTGTAAATTTGAACTAAAAAATGAGACAGGTGCTTCTATGTTTTGATCGTTTAGCTATGTTAAAACTGCCGCATATGATGTATCAGATGAAAAAATGTACAACACAAAAGGTTTGAGAAAGTCTGGAGTGGTTAAAGAAGGAGAATTGATAATGGCCTTTTTGATTAACTCAACGACTCTCTTTCATTTTTACCCCATTTGAAGACTACATTTTTTCTTATCATTGATTGGAGGGGTAAAACAATATGTGAGAAATCTGGAACAAATCTTTTTACAAAATTGATCTAGCCTAGGAATGATTGCATGGTATTTTTGTTATGTGGGAGAGGAATCTTTTCAATTTCTTGGATTCTATCAGGATCAATATAAATTCCTTTCTTGGACACTATGAACCCAAGAAGCTTGCCTTCTTCTAAAGCAAAGTATGACTTTTTGGGGTTCAAAGAAATGCCATATTTCTTGCATCTTTCAAAGATATGCTTTAGGTCATTCAAATGATTGTTTTTGTCCCTAGAGTAGACTGTAATGTCATCTAGGTAAATAAAAACTATTTTATTAATTAGATCTTTAAAAGTAATATCCATGGCGTGTTGGAATGTGGCACCCACATTGATAAGTCCAAAAGGCACCTTCTGATAAGAATATGTTCCCAAATTGGTCCTGAATGTCATCTTTAACCTGTCATCTGGATGTACAAGGATCTGATTGTATCTCGAAAATCCATCCAGAAAAGACAATAACTTAGAACCTGCAACTGATTGCAATATTTGTTCCATGGTAGGCAAAGGAAAATTATCCTTTTGACAAGCTCTATTCAGGTTTCTAAAATCAATATAAATCCTAATATCGCCATTCTTTTTCCTGACTGGAACCATATTTGATACCCATTTTGAGTGTCTAATGGAAATATTATCTTTGATTTAAGAAGTTTGTTCAACTCAGATTTGATTTGAATTTCAAGGTTTGGTTGAATCTTTCATAGCTTCTGTTGAACTAGTTTCTCATTAGAAGTAATTGGTATAGTATGTTGAATTACAGAGGAATCATAGGTCTTGATATCTAAATAATCCTAGGCAAAGACTCTCTTATATGTTTTTAACACCTTGATGAATTATATCCTTTCTTAGGGTGATAAACCAAGACCTAGGTTGACATTTTGAGGTTTTTAATTTGTACCTAGGTTTACCACTTCAAATATCAGAGTAGAACTCTGAGTCTTGGAGTTGGTAATCTTCTTAAATATGTCTTTCAAAACATATAGACCTTCCATTTTGACTACATATTTCGGGATTGGGTTTTGATCTTGTTTATGGTTGATTTACAAGTTGTGCTAATGTTCATCTATGATTTGTTCCTCATAAGATCCTTCTGATGTAAGGAAATCGATTATATTATAATCATTATTAAACACTCTACAATTTGTTACAACATCAGATATGGATGGTCTAAAAACTAACTCTATTGAAAATCTATCTGGATTAAATTCTTCTGAAGTTATAAGTCTGGATGCTACATTGGCAAGTAAGTCAGCACTTGCATTTTGTAATATGGGGATTGAAGAAATGTTAAAAGCAGTGAAACAATAAGTAAGATTATGTGCTAAAGATTGATAATGTTTGAGATGCCCAGACACGCAATGGATTGTGTTTCTTATCTGTTTAATAACTATTTCGGAGTTTCTATATACTTGCAAATACTTGACATTAAGGCAAATGGATTTGTACTGTCCTTGAATGAAAGCTTCATATTCTGCGGTATTGTTAGTGCATTGAAATTCAAGTCTACAGGCTAACATGATTTCCTCTCCTTGCGGGTTGATTAAGATTGATCTTGCACATGCACCATCTTCAGACTTGGAACCATCAAAATAAAGGGTCCAAAATAGTGAATTATTTACAATTTTATCAACTATATCTACACACTTGGAAGAACCTGTTTGTGAAATTTTTTCTATCTGAGATATTACAACATTATCTGGAAAGGGAGATCTTTAAGCATTAAAGGATCCCAAGAATGACTCAACCGAGTAGTTTCCAATAATGTTATTGGTGAAAGCTAAAGGCTCATTGCTTCCCTCGAGATCAGTGACTGTGTAATTCATGAATTTTTCAAGGTCTACTCTGATTTGGTTTGGTTTACCATTGTGTGGCAACCAAACGTGAGACCAATCAGTTGCAAAGTATTCGTGCAACTTTTCATATCAATCCCTACTTAGAATTAAACCATAAAATTCAGGGATATCAACCACTAGAATATCGATTATCTTCGAAACTTTTGGATTAGAGGAAAGCCTAATTTAAACTGATGCTCTCTCTCCAAGCACCTCTACTTTAGTTATGTCTAGTTGAAATATGTGTACAATAGATTTTTGAGGTGTAATATCCAATTTGGTGCACACAGTTCTTGGCATAATATTTGAAGAGGCTCTTGAATCAACAAGAAAATTATGGACATTTCTATTGAAAATCTCATAAGTAAGAAGAAATGGAGGTGTATGAGAGATAGAACTATCACCTATCAAAACTAAATCTGAGGGATTTACTTTGTTTGAAGATGAAGGAGGTTTTCTCATATCATAAGCAGCTTGAGTGACCACGACGGATGACAGAGGGGATATAGGAATTGTTTTTAACTCTCTGAGTATAATTCTTTGTTGTTGTTTGCATTTAGTCAGCTCACGTAATGAAATATTCGCCCTGGTATTTTTCATATCTTCGACTATGTTATATTCCAATGTATCCAAGACTACTAATGTTTTGGAAGCAGTTGGAGGATCTAGTGGAATAGAATCAGTTTGAGTAGTCTTAGATTTCTTACTTACTATCTTCTCCTTTACAGGAGTAGCAGTTTTTTGTTTTTGAATTGTTGTAGACATATCAGGAGAGTTTTGACTTCTTGTTGTTACTGGCATAGCTTGTTATTCCTCTTTAGTTGGAAGAATGAAGTCCCACATTCCATTTAACTCAACTTCTTCTTTAGTTTCAGATTCATCTTCGGTTCGGGAGTCTTCTTTTGTTTCAGGATCAGACTCAGCATTAGAGATAGTATTTGGAGGCTGATATGTAGAAGAAGGATTTCTTTTAAATGAGCGAAAAGGTTTCTTTGGAGCATATGATTCCACAACCTATTTCTTGATTTTGACCATTTCATTGGACATGGTCTTGAACACTTTCTGAAGGCATTCAAGGTCGAAAGGGTCCTTTGGGTTTTTCTTTTTTGAATCATCTTTGAATGTTACTTTCTTGATTTTCTTTCATTTGTCTGTGACCTCTTTTCTAAAGAAATGATTATTCTC
>Ga0115851_100058_pt1:10000-29869 | contig 29869 bp, 41 predicted proteins | sample InSIn2gowninarea_FD_83865 | JGI IMG/M metagenome (GOLD analysis project Ga0115851, IMG submission 83865)
GAAAATTGCAACATCACATTTCGCAAATCATTAACGGATGACACAATGGCAGGGCTCATTTATTTGAGACTTTACGAAGTGCGATTGCATGTTCTCAAGGATTTCCGATCGGTATATTGCAACAGGGGATCTCATCACATATCACAATTTGGGGTTTTCTTAAAGATGTTTATAATTATTACATGGGAAAAATGCGAAATGCAATTTGCGACAAAGATCGTAAACTTGGGTTGTTTTCTAAGAGCTTTCAAGGCAATTTCTTAGAGTTAGGATTTATTCTTCAAAGACTAAATTTTTTAAAAAGGGTCCCCATTTATATGTCAATTATCAACTATTATTAGTATAAATTGGGGGGTTGTTACATAGTACAACACTTCCCTAGTAGGCTTGTCTAGCTATCGTAAGGCCTATTATGACTCTAGCTGGCCTCAAACGCGAGCCACAAACCAACACTATATCTTCAAAAATTCATAACTCCACTTTTCCAACTCAGAATTCGATGATTCTCAAGGTGTTGGATGTAGAAATTTCTCTATAGATCATCTAGCTCTGATACCATGTAGAAATTCTCATTGTAGATTAAACTGATTATGCTATGTACTAAAGCAAAATACTTAATCTACTTCTACAATCAAACTTGCGGAAGCTTAATCGATTTTGAGCAAGATCAAATAGAACACATATAACAGAGAAGAAGAATCAATCACACATGAAACATAGAAGAATACTATGGGGAAAGCCTCAGCTAAAAACCCTGCTATCTGTATTATCATACAAGTGGAAATATCTCAGGATTACACAAAGCTTTAGCTCTTAAGCTATCTAGCTCTCGGTACAATCATTCACTACTGCTCATAGACAGAATAGACAACACATATGCCTTCCTTCAGTCCTCCAAGCCTCCTATTTCCTTGCATAGTTTCTCTTGGGTCCTCTAGCTGCAACCTGTGTGATTCTCACCTCGCACACAACACTGACCTTTGAAATAATTGTGCAATTATGAAGGAGTTAATTCCTTCTGCATGGATGAGTTTCCTATATAGGAAAATTCCTCCAACTGATAGTACACTGTCCCTTCCTTTGATCTCAACTGGGTCTCTGACTGAACTGACATGCATGAGTTATCTATGAGAGAATATTTAGTTATCTGAACTACAATAGTTACATGCATGCATGCATTAACTAACTGAACTCACAATCAGTTGCACAAATTGTTGGAACTAATCTATCTGGACTTAACTCAGTTAACCGAGCTAACTAATTACAACTCAAAGTACAACTCATCCTGATCTCCTTAATTAATGGATAACTTCCTTAATCAAAGGGACAACTGTTGCATATCTTCACATTGACTTCATGTTTGGTTTTCTCCAACTAATTAAGTCAAGATGAATTAATTAATTATTTTTCAAACAGCTGCTAAGATCAAATTCGAATTTTAATTCTCAATTTTAGTCCAGGGACTAACTAAAATTGGAATGTATCCTGAAATGATATTTATAGCAATGATATTTTTAGCATTTCTATTTTATCATTCCTTGTCACTATTTCCAACACTGGTACCTGAAATGCTATTTATAGAATTTCTATTTTTAGCATTTCTTGTTGCTATTTTCAACACTCCCTCTCAACAAGAAAGGGATTCAACTCGAACCCAATCCTGAACCTTTGGAATGTTCTGCATGCAACACTTCTCCCTAGTATTGTTGCTCCAACAACTCTAGAAACACAAAAAATATCCAACCTGAATCACAATGATGCCTTTGTCATCAAAGTCTCTGACTGCTATTGCCTCTGTCGACTGAAAAATCTGCACCTCTCTGCTCTTCAGTATCTGACTACTCTAGCCTTTGTCACTTTGATCTCTCACTGCATCAATCCCACAAAGTCCTCCTGCTACATCTGTGTTGCTGCTGGTCGTGTCTCCCAACACTGCATCCACACTGCACCTCCTCTCATCATGTTGCATTGTGCTGCCCACTGCTGCACTGTAACTCAGTTATTGAGAAGTAAGTAATTGATATCCCAACTGACCTCCCTGTTGGGCTAGAAACATCCTCTGATGCTGAAGCTTCCTCTATTGCTCCATCTGCATTTGTCTCTACCCACTCAGCCAGTCCTGCTACTCCTTGTCGGGGCACCCATAGCAAGGTCTAATCAAAGAGGCTAGGTACCTCAAGGATCCTACCCCTATTTCAGCCTTCTTCGGACTATCACTTCACATCACCCTACCTCCCACCTGGAGTTATGGATGCATGTGATCCCTTTGCCCACATGGATTGGAATTTCCCCCTACTAGAGGTCTCTACATGAATGGATGCCTCCACTCGGTCTCCTCTCGACTTCTCCAATTGTGGCTGCTCCACAACCTCCTGAAGTTGCTTCGCCAGTTGTGGCTCCTCCACAATTGTCAGAGACTTCTTCTGGCACTGCATGTTGAGAGGTAATGTACTCTCCCTCTCAACCACCAAGTCTCCAACAGTTGCCTTGCTCCTCAAGGCTTTGCATGCTTCTTGAACCTCAAGAGCATACAGGTTCTTGACTTGTGAACCGATCTGCTTCACTTGTCTCATGGTGATGTGTCTAAGGAAAACCTTTCCCTTACTGAAGAATACATCATAGTCTTTGTCCTCCAGCATCGCGATCGATACCAAGTTCTTCTTTAGTCTTGGCACATACTTCACATCTGTCAAGGTAATACGAGCTCCATGCTCCCTCTGAAAAAAATCCGTGCCCACACCTGAAACACTATACTTTTCATCATTACCTGTCGCTATGAGTATCTTGAGGTCCTTCTCCTCCAAGGTACTGAACAAACTCTTATCACCGGTCATGTGGAATGAGGCTTCACTGTCAAGAAACCAACCACAAGCCATCATCGATGAAACCATGCATGTGATGAGGGTAAAATCCAATTCGAATTGAGAGGCCAATGCCTCACCTTCAGATCCTTCCAAGGATCCCATCTTGGATTTCTTCAATGGACAGTTTATTGCATAATGGCCTACCTCATGACAATGAAATCATCGCACTTTCGATTTGTCAATCTTCTTCCCACCATGGGAAGAAATCGATTTGGGATGAGAATCCTTCTACTTCCCTTTCTTTTCCTTACTCGCTAAGGTGCAATTTTCTTCATTCTCCTTGGATGAAGAACCATCTTTGGTGCTTCTCCTGATCTCCTCTTGCATCAGATCCGACGATAGTAGTTCCAAATCTGGAAATTTCTCTCTTCCATTTACTGAGTCTTGGTAGCTATGCCAGCTCTTAGGAAGACCAAGGAGAGCAAGACTCACCATGGCATCATCAAATTTCATGATTCCTACACTTCCAAGGTCATCCCTGCAGGTGGTGAGCTTGTTCAGATATGTAGAGATCGTGTCGCCCTTTTCACACTTGATTTTCTGAAGCTTGTCTTTTAGTGCCAGATTCCTCTGATCATTGCTATTCTGATATAGATCCTTCAATGTTTTCCACATTGAAAATGGGGTCTCCTTCCCATGGAGACTCGAGACAATGTGGTATCAAACTCCCTCCAGAAGAATCCTCCTTGCTCTAGCCACACATTTCTTCCATTCCGCCAATTCTTGGGCATTAGCAGCTGCTGGCTTGGGGACTTCTTGATCAATGAAGTCCTTCAAACCGTTGTCCTGTAATATTGCTTCCATGCAATCCTTCCAGGCTATATAATTCGAGTTGCCATCCAGGGCATACTCGAGTCTCAAACCGTTGAACGCCATTGGTGAAATTTGAGATGTGATAAGAATTCGATCTCTATATTCAGGTACTGCAAACTTCAAACTTCTCCCTTCTTTGTATACTGTTCTCCGCTTTGATCACCTTTGCTATGATACCATGTAGAAATTTCTCTATAGATCAACTAGCTCTGATACCATGTAGAAATTCTCATTGTAGATTAAATTGATTATGCAATGTACCAAAGCAAAATACTTAATCTACTTCTACAATCAAACTTGCAGAAGCTTAATCGATTTTGAACAAGATCAAATAGAACACATATAACAGAGAAGAAGAATCAATCACACATGAAACACAGAAGAATACTCTGGGGAAAGCCTCAGCTAAAAACCCCGCTATCTGTATTATCATACAAGTGGAAATATCTTAGGATTACACAAAGCTTAGATCTTAAGCTATCCAGCTCTTAGTACAATCCCTCATTGCTGCTCATAGAAAGAATAGACAACACATATGCCTTCCTTCAGTCCTCCAAGCCTCCTATTTCCTTGCGCAGTTTCTCTTAGGTCCTCCAGCTGCAACCTGTGTGATTCTCACCTCACACACAACACTGACCTTTGAAATAACCATGCAATCCTGAAGGAGTTAATTCCTTCTGCATGGATGATTTTCCTATATAGGAAAATTCTTCCAACTGATAGTACACTGTCCCTTGCTCTGATCTCAACTGGGTCTCTGACTGAACTGACATGCATGAGTTATTTATGAGAGAATATTTAGTTATCTGAAGTACACTAGTTACATGCATGCATGCATTAACTAACTGAACTCAAAATCAGTTCCACAAACTGTTGGAACTAATCTAACTGGACTTAACTCAATTAACTAAGCTAACTAATTACAACTCAAAGTACAACTCATCCTGATCTCCTTAATTAAGGGATAACTTCCTCAATCAAAGGGATCACTATTGCATGTCTTCACATAGACTTCATGTTTGATTTTATCCAACTAATTAACTCAAGATTGAATTAATTAATTATTTTTCAAATAGCTGCTATGATCAAATTTGAATTTGAATTCTCAATTTTAGTTCAGGGACTAACTAAAATTGGAATGTATCCCAAAATGCTATTTATAGCAATGCTATTTTTAGCATTTCTATTTTATCATTCCTTGTTGCTATTTCCAACACTGGTACTTGAAATGCTATTTATAGCATTTCTACTTTTAGCATTTCTTGTTGCTATTTTCAACATTGGATTTGTCTCGACATCCTCTATCATCTCCATCTATCATATGTCAAAGACTCATCATGGTTTTGGCCCAAATATCAATGGGTGCAAAACTCGAAGCTTGAGTTTCAAGCCCACAAGGGCACTTGTGGAGCTCCTTCCTCCAAACCCTCAATCCTCAAGGCTTGGAGTACCTACCAAGCTACAAAAATCAACACTTCCTCATTGTGAGGGCGGTACTTCCAAGACTAGGAAGTAACCACCATCATCCGACAACACTAGCCCACCTTCGTACATCATTGCAACATACTCTTTAGAGTGAACCTGACAATCTTGGTAGTGCCTCTGCCTCATCACATATGAACCTGAATGTCCCAAACCTCCATAGGGATGCTCCCTCTGAGGCTAAAGTCCATCTGAGCCTACATAATGTCCATTGGCTTAATCCTGCAAGCAGTCATCCTTTTGGATCAAATACAACTCGTGCAAATCCCTCTAATCTCGGATATGCAACACCACGATCCGATGAAGAATCTTGCCTGCCAACCTCCAGTCCATCATGTTAATCATGATGATATCGTCCAAGAAAAAAATCCTTGAGCTATCCCAAATATCCATGGAAAGTGAAAGGAATTCCATGATCAACAACCTTCCCTATAACAAAGTATTGTTCCCCAGGTTCACCACGAATCCACCAGAACTCCAAACCAATCTCGCTGCCAAGCTAGTCAAGACCATATATCCACATCCTCAGCTGAACCCTCTGCTCCATGATCTAGACACCCACAACTCCCGCTGAGTTTCTTCACTGTGCACACTTTGATTCATTGTCCCTAAAAGTAGCTCAAACACGCTATGAAACCATGTTGAATTTCCATGACTCTGGTGCTAGGATAGAATCTTAAAATCTTTGATGGTACCAAAACAAGAATCTCAAAAAGCTAATTTTCACAGTGGAATATAAATGACAATAAATCTATTAGTGCACAAATTATAGACAACTTTTTACAATTTTCAACCCAACTTCGTTATATTAATCCAACTGAATAATATAATAGTCTAGGGCTCCCGTACCAGGGATAATGGCCCTCATACATCCACTAGTACAAGACATACATAACTAGGGCTTGGTTTCAATCCATTGAAAACCAATCTACCCTCAACAAGATACTTTGACCATTTGGGTTATGTAGTCAACTTCACAGTTCCACTCATTTGTGCCTTGTGCCTTCCCTGTCCTTCGGCTCCCGATCTGCAACAATGCCTCTATTAACGATGAAACTCCTTTTGGCCACTGATCCTTGACTATCCAATCTGCTCAGTAGTTGTGCCTTAATCCATCAAGGGCATAACACATCGAGACTCCTATTAAGTTGTTCACAATTTTGTTTGCAAACAATTCTCAATATTCCCACTGCTGCTTTTCAGCTACTCAGGGACTTCAACCCACTATGGTCTTCCTGCGCTGCTCCAATGAAGACCAACATAGAGAACAAAGCGCTGCCACCTATCACTATAAGATGCCCATCTCCCACAATGAACACAGGCTAGGAGGACTGCCCATCATATGCCGTAGAATTCCTTCTCCACACACAAGGCTGCTCAACTGCTCCTCTGTCTCATCAAACCTTGAGCTCAACAACAGCCACTCTAGAATATACTTTTTTCCATCAAAGTGCTGCACACCAGGCCCCGACTTGGGCACTATCATGTTATCCTCCACCAGACCATAAATTCCAAATCCATGTTCACACTTGGTCCACTCTCACATTTCCCTCCAATAGACCATGAGTGACCAATCCTTGTTGTAGCAGTTTCTCCTAGTTAGGGTATTCAATACCTATGGAGACCCTTCCACATGGTTGCTAACATACTCCATGTATAGTCATTTCCTAGGACACCATCCACCTAACATCCACCCATCAACAAGATAACATCTGCAACTCCCTATTGCTGCCACCTTGCCTTGGGACATGTGCATACTGCTGTAGCTCTCATCACTGGTTAGGGAACCAACCAACCAACCATATCTACTACAATAGACCTCCAATCACCAATAACCCACTGTAGAAATTTCCCATTGGTTAGGGCTTGTAACTATCCAAGTTATCCCAACCTCCTTATCTCCCATAAGTTGCAAATATCATTCAAATATGTACACTAGGACAGTCTATTCAACTGCATCAAGTCAACTCAAAACCATAACAACCATACATACTTCATATCATCAAGGGCTAGTGCAAACTATTGTATGTATGAACTCTAGGTTAGGGCTTGTTAGCACACTGCAACAACCCTCTTTTCATGCCTTCCATACCTCCTAAACAATGCGGCCTCCCTTCATACAGCTTCTCCAACAACTCGCTTCCATCTAGCCTTACTCTAGACCTCAAAACTCAACCATACAACCACCTGTTTACCAAAAACAGACTTACAGCCCTAGTTGTAGCTTCTCGGCTCCATGAACAAGGCAAATCAGGTTTGCAACCTAGTTGAAGAGGATCCTAAGGTTTGCAACCCTACCTATTAGAGAGTAAATCACTTAAGGAATCACCCTATACACCACCCAATCTTCCCTAAATGATTGTGACAATCTCCTGTAGGTTCTCGACCCTGAAAGAGACAAATAAAGTGGCACAACAGACCCTCCTCTTCCACGTCTAGCCTCTATATCCAACTCAGCTTCCTCAGGGGTGTTGTGTCCATGAAATGATGCCCAAACACATCCCAAACAACTTATCCCTCCTGCAGTTCTACACAACCTCCAAGAACAGTCATGAAGGATGCTAACGCTGCCTCCTTCTCCTTCATTTTGGAGTCTGCTCTGAACTACAGACCAAACAGTGATATCGTTCACCTGATGTGAGTTATTGTTCTTCTCAAGGATCTCATTAATAGCCTCACACATTAGCTATATTTATACTAATTCATGTGGCTTCCCTAGAGGGCTTGTCTAGCTGTCATAAGGTCTATTATGAATCTAGCTGACCTCAAACATGAGCCACAAACCCACACTATATCTTCAAAAATCATAACTCCACTTTGACAACTCATAATTCGATGATTTTCAATGCTTTGGATTTGTCTTGACATCCTCTACCATCTCCATCCACCATATGTCAAAGTCTCATCACGGTTTTGGCCCAAACATCGATGGGTGCAAAACCCCAAGCTTGGGTTTCAAGCCCACAAGGCCACTTGTGGAACCCCTTCCTCCAAACCCTCAATCCTCAAGGCTTGGAGTACCTCCCAAGCGACAAAAAATCAACACTTTATAAGTGCCACCATTTCCTCATCCATGGATAATCTTTAGGACCCATTATCTTCCATCTCTAATATTTATTCAACAATGCTAGTCTCATCAATGTTAACAAATAAAAAAAACATACATTTGAAATTAGATAGAGTATAGTTATACTTGACTAGTTGTCTTCTTTCTTGAGTGGACCTCCCTAAAGTTTCAGGTGGTGATCCATAAATTTCTGTGAATAATCCATTGGAAAATTCGTCACAATAGATCTACTAAAATACATTAGAAAATATAAAATCTACATTATGAAGGTTTATTTCTCTATATATTTATTGATATGTTAATTACTATTTATTGTGTATGCATGCAAATTATAGCTATGGAAAAAATAGAGAACACCGAAATAAAACTCACAAACCACAAATTAATAGAAGATATAACCTGGAAACCCTTTTCTTGGAAGGCGAGGATGCTCTGATCTCTTTCTCTAAATGGAAAATGATGCAAGTACAAAGAGGTGAGGCCTGTGGCTCATGGTCTATTACAATGCACAAATCCTTTGTTTTCTCTCTCCCTATCCACTCTCGACTACTCTGCTCATTTATGTAACAAAATAAATTCAAATAGAATGGAGCCCCTTTTCCTCTTAGTGCTCTAGTTGTAACACAACTCAATAGCCTACTAATGGTTAAGTTTGACTCCATAAATTCTTAATTAGAGTTCCTATATGGACTCACCTAGATCCTTCTTCATCATGATCATGTATCTAGCCCCTTTTCCATGAATAATGGGGGTTGATGTGGCATCCTCTTTAATTATGGTGGTCAAAACAAGAAGACAAACTTTTGAGTGGCATAAATTTTTCATATGGACTCTGATTGACTCGATTCTTATGTCGTTGGAAAGGTATTTGTGTGTTAAATAACAAACAAAATTCATAGAACTTAAGCAACAAATTTTAAGCCCCCAAAATTGTCATTTTATGCCTCAAACTACTTCCATAAGTTTCAGACCCGAATTATCCAAACTAGGTCCCTTCAATAAAAATGGTTTTGAGTTGCCACTCCAATTTTTCCACGTTGAAAGCATTGATATGTATGCAAAAAAATATAATGATCTAAAGTAGATCACACCTACCCATTTTGAGAGGCTTTTGGTCCCCAAAAAATTCTACTGAATGAGGTGAAGAAATTTTTCTTCCACCTCTTGGGTGTACCATTTAGCTTTTCATGGAAGTTAGACTTTCAACCAAATTTTCCAAAGGTGACGCTGCCCTTGTCTTGTAGTTTTGGATCTATTCTAAAAAATTGTATCCTCTTTCAACTCTACCTGGGTATTCGATGCCAAATATTCTACAAAAAGTAGCACCCGTTCCTCTTCCTCATCTAACATGGAGGTCTCATAAAATTTTAAATTTTTTACATTAACCATTGAGTAAATGCGCATGTATTGGGGTAGACTCAGTCTATATGCATTATCTCTCAAATTTTTGAATATCTGAAAGGGACCATATTATAAGGCCTTGATTTTTTTACGAGGACCCTGCAACCTTTCCTTGCTCAATTGTAACCATACCCCGTCTCCCATCTTGAAGGAGTTATCTATTCTGTGTTGATCATGCTTGGTCTTATATTTTTACTGTGACTTCTATAATATCTTCTATACCCATATATGGATTTACTTGATATTCCCAACAATTTTTTCTACCCTTAAGGCATCCCCTGTAAGATCCTCCCTTACTCCTCGCTTCCCATATGTAGTATCCAAAGATGAAGGTGGAAAATATCCATAACAAGTTTCAAATGGGGCTTACCAGTAGAAGTGTGGAATACTCTGTTATAAGAGTCTTGTATATATAATATATTTTCATCCCAAGTCTTCTATTTCTTCTTATTGTAACCCCACAAAAGAAACACCAAAGTCCTATTGACTAGTTTTGTTTTCCCATCTCTATATGGATGAAATGCTATAGAGCTATTTAACATTGTGTCCATCTTCTCCCACACTGTAGTCCAAAACGCACAAAGAAATCTTTTGTCCCTGTCTGAAATGATGCTCCTTGGTATCTGAAAGTGCACCCAAACCTATCCAAAGAACACGTTTTTTCCTTCTTATTTTTTGATGGTAGTTTTATAGGGCATTAGGATACACATCTTGTTGAACTTGTCAACTACCAAAAATAAGTAGTCATGTGCCTTCCTGGTTGCTAATAAACCTCCCACAAAGTCTATGGAAATGATTTCCTAAGTATGAGTGAGTATAGGAAACAAATGATATAGGCCTTTTTTTTCTTTTGTTACTAGGTTTGTTGGTACAACAAAGCACGCATTCTCTTATGAGCCTAGCTACTTGTTCTTCCATCTTAGGTCAATATACATACCTTTGCAAGTTGGACACTATCTTTCCTACACCAAAGTACCCTACAACCTTGGATGTGTGAGCCTCTCTAATCAGCTATAGTCACTCACCTTTAGGAACACATAACTTATCCAATTTGTAAAGTAACCCATTCTTGAGATGGTGGTCAATTGTGTTAACACCATCATGCACATGAATTTGGCTGTACAACTTCTGAAACATCTCCTTGAAGTCCTCATCCTCTGAATATGCATCTTTGTATACATCATGGGTGAATGGTTCCATGTGAATCAGAGTTCCCAAAGAATAGATATTTGATGCGGTGGCCTTGAAATCATGTCATCCAACTTATTTTTTCTACCTTTCTTATACTTGATCACTACATGAAACTGTTGTAGAAACCCAATCCACTTGTAATGCTTGGTTTACTGTAACATACTTTGGGCCTAAAATTACTATAGTGGTTTGTTATATGTATGGATTGATGTCTCCTTTCCCATCAGATAATGTTTCCACTTCTTTATAACTTGTACCAGGACATAAAGCTCCTTCTTGTAGGTAGGGTGGTTAAGAACTACCCCATGAAACACTTTAGAAGAGCACACACATGTATTCCTCTCTGCATCAATACCACTCCCATAAAATGCCCACTCACATTTGACTACACTTTAATGGGCTGTTGTAAGTTTGGTAATGCCAAAATTGGTGCTTGATTTATATTCTTATTTAGCTCCTCAAAGGCCCTCTGCTGACCCTTTCCCCACTCAAATTTCTTACCACTTGCTATCATTGATATGAAATTAAAATTTGAAGGCTTCTTGTAAATTTTTCAAGATAGTTTATGTCTTTTGGGAAATGGATTGAAATTGAAAAAGCACATAAACTTAGTAAACTTAGTTAAGTTTTGTAGATTTTAACAGTAAAAATAAGACAAGGTGCCACACCACAAAACAACAATTTGATGATGGAGTTCACCCCTCTCGAGCTATGTCTCCATTTCTAGCTTCCAATGTTGGCGCTTTATATTATATTCTAAAATTTGAAATTACATAAACACACAATGGTCAAATTGAAAAAATAACACTGCCATTATGTCCAAAACACCAAAAAACCCCTGTGTAGGCTCTTCTTGGGATCAAAAAGGTTGAAAAATGGCTAAGTTAGGCCTCCTTCTTCATTTCCCTGGTAATTGTTCTGTAAAATTGACCTTTTGTCAAAACTGGGAACAAATTTTTCCTTTGGCGGTCTTCTACAATGACAATTCCGTGCGGGTTTTGCAACAATTACACTGATAAATGTGAAAATTTTTGGACAGTGAACGAACCCCCATGTCCCACGTTTCTCCGTTCGGTTGTATGGTAATTAATGTTACTAGGGGTATGGGCTAGAGGCTACACGCTCATTGACTTCCTTCTCCAAGTGGTACATTTGTTGTAAAAACACGGGCTGGGTGCGGCCAGGGTGCCATGTACCTGCCCCTTCCAAAATTATAGTCGGTGGTTATGTGTGTTTTAATGGAACCAGGGCTGGGGGAAAACTCCTCGCCCCTTATGCCTCTACCCAAGGTCAAGTGATAAACCATAAGACTCAGGGCTGGGTCGGTCGGGCGAGCCCGCCGGCTAGGCCCCCCCCCCCAAACAAACCACTAAATAGTTACATGTTAAATGAAAGTGACCCATGTTATATAATAAGAACCATCGTGTGGTCTAGTAGTAAGGTAGACAATTGGCTCGCCGAAGGTCGCGGGGTCGAACCCAGCTGAGGTAGATCGGTCCATAATTTTTTTTTTAGATAGTAAAATAGAGCCACGTGGAAGCCTCCCATAGGGCCATAGAGAAACCTTTCTTTAGGCCATGCAGTGACCTGTGGTTGGTCCAACCACAATCACCACAACCAATCAAAATTCACCACTTGTCTTATCCTGATTGGTCCTTTGAAAATTATACTACACTTTCACATGCTTACATCAACGCCACGTAATCATACGATCTGCCTAGTCAGCTTCTTAGTCAAACCTGCAAGTTGACTTTTTAGTTGTTTTTCAAAAACTTTAGAACGCAATAAATTTATCATAAAATGTCCGATTGAGACAATTAAAGTGTCATTGGAATCATAATGATGAGATATATGATTTGGCGCTAGTTTCAAGAGAGTTTGAGCACTTTTATTTTTGAGCATATTTTTGATCCCTTGGATCATTCCTCCCTAATGGATGCTTTTGGACCACCAAAAGTATGTTTTACTCAAAAAGTGAAGGTACAACTCCCTCAATTTTTCGATCTCAATCCACCTTGCTTTACTTGGATTGGTACCTTTGAGCCCCACTCAAAGATACTCCACATTGACTCTGCATGAAGTCCTGATCCTCCTGTCAAGAATTGAGTCTTCCTGCAACTCATTTAAATATTTAGGAGAAAAATATTCTATAGATGGAATATGAACATTCTCTTCATGATAATCAATCATTAGAGGCTCATATAATCTCAAGTTTGCCACATTCACAATAGAATAAATTTTCATGTAAGGTGGAAAATCTAGTTGGAAATCATTGTTACCAATCTTCTCCAAAATTTTGAAAGGATCATATTTGATTGGCTTGATCTTTTTACCTTCTCCTTGAATTAGTTCCTTTCTGATATATAAACAAACTTGATCTCCCACTTGGAAATCATGATTAACCTGATGCTTGTCATGTTTTTCTTTGTAGTTGGCTTTGATTTTCTCTAGTTGTTCTTGTACTCTTTGATGCACTGGCTGAATTTTTTCAATGAAATGCTTGGCTTTGTACACATCACTATGTCCATCTACTACAATATCTTTACCAAATATTAAATCCAAAGGATACTTTGTAAAATAACCAAAACAAGCTTCAAATGGAGATACTTGTGTAGATGAATGCTTGGCATGATTGTAGGCATGCTGGATGTAATGTAAATGCTCATTCCATAGTTAAGGATTCTTACCACAATATCCTCGAAGGAGATGCACTACTGTTCTGTTGACTACATCTGTTCGACCGTCAGTTTGTGGATGAAATGTAATGCTCGTCTTTAACTTGGTGTCCATAAGTTGCCATAAACTTGACCAATAATTCCTGACAAATCGAGAATCTAGACCAAAAAAATAGAAGTGGGAAACCCAAAGTGAACCCATACATTTTGGAAGAACATCTTTTCAGTTTTTTCAACTATAACCTGCTTCTTACATGGCATCAACACACACATTTTGCTAAAATGATCCACAACATCGTATAAATAATCATGACCTTTCCTAGACATTGGTAGTCCTCCAACAAAATCCATAGAAATACTTTCCCAAGGACGAGAAGGAATAGGAAGTGGAGTGTACAAACCCAATTTCCTATTGCTAGGATTGCTAGCAACACACATGGAACATCCTTTTACATATTTTGAAACAATTTCATTCATGTGAGGCTAATAACAATACCTATGAATTTGAGAAACCGTTTTGCCAACACCAAAATGAACAACAATAAGAGAAGTGTGGGCTTCCCTTATGACATTGACTCTTTCATCCTTTGGAACACATAACTTTCCATGATGATACAACTACTTGTTATGAACATGATAATACAACTCTTCAACATGATTACCTTGACTGAAAGTTGCATACGCATCTTTAAAATCTTCATCTTGAGCATACTGTTCAATATAACTTTCTTGCATGAACATATACTTCATCTATATTGGTGGGATTAAACATAAGTATAATATGTCTCAAATAACTATGTAATCCACCTATGTATTTAAGGAGAGTATATTGTGGAGACAAATCAACACCCAAGATTAAAGCTCTTCTTCTAAATTCTTATGTGTAACTTTGGACACTCTAACCTTTCGCTTGTCTAAATTTTTTCCAATCCATAATTAATTTTTTCATGTAAGCCAATGGATAAAAATTCCTTCTTAATGCAGCTATAAAATAATTCCAAGAAGAGATAATTTTACCAATTTTCTTCAATTCTTCTTGAGTTCGTCCCCTAAGATGAGAGCTGCATATTCTTAATGAAGAGAAGCAAACTAGATCTTTGTAACATCATCAAAAATATTTTTAATCCTACAATAGGCTTCAATTTGACGAACCCAATTATCCAAATTTTCAGTGTTTAGTTTCCCTTTGTACATATAAAATTCAAACTTGACATCAAGCTTAATCAAAGGAGACTTAGCAAATCCTTTTGGAGATGGAGTAGGAGTAGGTATATGAGATGAAGTGGGTGAAGAAGAAGGCGAGGATGGAGGTGTAGATGGAGGTGGAGGTGAAGTAGGAGGTGGAGGTTTTCTCCCATCACCACCATTACCTTTTGGATGATTTTAACTTTCTTCTTGCAACCTTGATGTCATCTAATTGTACAACACTTTTACCATATTAGACATATCATAGAAATCCTTTCTAAAATCTCTCTCATCCTCAAACATCAGCTACTTTCCTTCTTCATGTGCCATGGTAGGTGGAGTTTGTGACCTCCTTGAACCAATTTGAGGGTTTGGTTCTTCAAGCACTCCATTTTTTCTTCTAAATTTAGACCTTGTAACCATTCAAGAAAAGACTTGCAAAAATTGTCAAACCTTTAAAACAACCATACTGTGATAGCAAATTAATCCAAAATTAAAATTTGAAGGTTCCTTGGAAAATTTTGTAAGCTAATTTATGTCTTGTTGGCAATGGATCGAAATTGCAAAAGCACATAAACTTAGTAAACTTAGTCAAGTTTTGTATATTTTAATAGTTAAAATAAACAAAACTCAAGATCACAAAACAACAATTTGATGACAGAGTTCACCCCTCCTAGGCTATGTCTCTGGGTCCAACTTCCAATGTTGGCCCTTTATATTATATTCTCAATTTTGAAATTAAATCAACATACAATTCTCAAATTATAAAAGTAAAATTGCCATTGTGTCCAGAACACTCAAAAACCCTTGTGTAGGCTGTTTTTGGGCTCAAAAAGGCTGAAAATGGCCAAGTTAGGCCTCCTTCTTCATTTCCTTGCTAACTGTTTGTTGGGCATGGAATGCCCCCACAACATGTTTTGGGGCTCAAAGCCCAAGTTTTGGTCAAATAATGTTGGAGGACTCTGTGAATTGTAGGCGCGGAGCGCAAAATGTATGTTGAGTCATAGGGTTGTCCACCCTAAGTTTTGTAATGTAGTGTCAGCCTAGCCATGGTCCGTGGACTTTGGGATTGTATAAATAGAGTGAGGATATAAGTTGTAAAGAGGAGATATATAGGGAAAGGAATGGAGTCTAGAAGACAACGAGCATAGAGTGAAAGTCTAAGTGCTTCTCTATCCTTGGAGTGGTGTGCGCTCAAGCAGGCTGCATGTTATATGCATGTACCCATTGGGAAAGGTGGGCGCGTAAGTTGTTTGGCCCCTTGTAACCAGCTTTCATCTATAACTGGGGTTTTCCAAATCATAGGCACATCATCCTTCTACACTCGCGCTAGTCCTTAATACTTCTTTGATGCATACCCCACCATCTTATGGGCATAGCGTGCAGTGCCCACTTCAGAGCGTCAAAACATTGTTGTTCTGGTACTTCACTCTTAAATTTGTTCAGAAAGTCATCCACTACTGTCAACCTGTCATACCTAGGCAGATCCTGTATCTCCATGGTTACACAACGTATTGATCTTATCATCATGTTGCAATTAAGCATTGCTACTTTGTGCAACCAATTCTGCCATCATTCTATTTCTTCGTCTAAATCCAAAGTGTAGGAGCTTTCGTGCTCCCACAAAATCCTACCATCTGCAGTCAGATTCACCCAATCCTATTCACACGTGATTATCTTGTAGACGCAATTGAGATCATCATCACTATCATCATTGCACACCGACTTAGTGTATCACTCCTTCAGCCAGATCTAGTGGTACTACTACACATAGTGACTTTTTCTCAAAGATAATTTTGTGCTTCTTCATATTTATGATTCCATTCATATGAATGGCCCAGACTATGCCCATTAGTGTGGGAAAAGGATTGTTGTCGTCGACAATCTCTATCACCTCGAAATCCACCAATGTGCTCACTCCTTCAATATCCACCGTTACCCCTTGCAATCTCCCCATGGGTAGGATCTTCTATTGGCTTGCCATTCGCAATTGAATAGGAGACCATTGTAGTGTGGGTCTACCCATGCATTCCCATGTTTGTTTTGGTAGTACATTCGCATCTGAGCCGAGATCCAGGATTACCTAATCCACTTCATACTCGCCGATTTACGCAGTCAATCTCATTTCCCTTCCTGTGTGCAATGCATGCTTTCCAAGTTTCCGGACCATGCGTGGTTCTCCTGACCCCATGCACCTAGTGATAAGTTCCTGTAGTCTTTTTACTGCCTTGCTGTCGCACAATAGTTTCATGCATGTCTCCAGAAAGGTAGTGAACATTGAAGGATCCATCCCTGGTTCTAGTTGATCCTTACTACCTGAAGTGGAGGCCTTCGTGAAGCTCTTTTTAGCTTCCATGAATGTCTCCTTCGTGCACTCCAAATCAAATTCAGGTTCCTCTGTAGGAGCCTTGTGAACCCACACACTTTCTTCTGGCTGCTTACCTTTATCATCTCCAGTTGTGATACCACTTCTAAGCACTATGTTTACATTTGGGTCTTCTTCGCGTAGCTCAGACCTCATCATTTGCAAATTCTGAGTCGAGGGAGGCTGGAGTACCCCTTTTTCGCGCAGCCTCGCTATCAAGGTAAGGAAATCCTCTGCCTCATGATCAAGCTGAGTATAGTACAAACATGATGTTCTTGTCAGATTCATACAATCACATGCATAATGTCTAGGCCCTCTGCAATTGTAGAAAATTAGTTGTCCATGTCCCCTTCCTGGTCCCATTCCACCTTGACCTCGTCTGCACCCCTAAAATCCAGCGCGTGCCATTTTTGTATTTGGGTTGAGGGCTCACATTTCAGTCTGTACCCTGTAGGCAAGAGTTTGAACCATCATTATTTCGTAACTTCTGTAGGTGCGTTCATCATGGCCTACCGACCTGTAGAAATTACAAAACAATTGTTGGGACGTCTGCGTATACTTCTACAATAGATGACAATTATTCGTAGTGTGTTTTCCTCCTATCTGACAAATCACGCACCATAATGCAAGTGCCACGCTTGGTCCTGCTTGTGCCTCAGGTCTTAATGGCATCGTCCCTCCTCCAGCCAAGTAATTCACAAATACTAGACAGTGGTCCTTGTCATGCCCCTGGCCTTTGCATTTTATGCACCACACCTCCTCGCGCACCTCTGGCCGAGGTGTCCTGTCCTGTTTCAGACTCTACATTTCCAGACACAAATTTTGCAGTTGTGTGTGGATTTTTTGGACTCCTAGACCAGGATCTTGTATAGGGGTCTCATGCAATCTCATTGCCATTTCCAAGGCTTTGGCCTGGGTGGAAAGCTTTTGTTGTGATAGCATTGTCCTTAAATGCGGTGTTAATGACGCTACAAACCATGCACGGTGTTGTCCATACGTTAAAGTCATGTTGGCTTTGCGAATCATACTATTCAGTCTCTGGTCCAAATCCCAGGGGGTCTCACTCGGAAGCATCGCGATTTCCTTAAACCCTATAATTGATTGTGTCTTTGACTTTGGCCTACTAAATTCCTTTTTCAACATGGCTTGCATTTCTACAATTCCTACATTTGGATGGTCATTAGAGTGCTTAATGTACCATGTTAATGTGCGATCCTGCAATGCGCTTACCAATGTAGCCTTCTTTATATTGTCATCCATGACTCCTTGGGCTTCCCATACTACTCTTACCACGAACCAGAATTGGTATGGATCTTCATTCCCTACTCCTTTGAATACCAGTAGTTTGATCGCACTCGCCATAATGAACTATGGTGGTGACGAAAGTGGGGTGGGAGGAGATGGAGGTGAAGCTAGTGAGATGGGTGGTTGTGTGGGTGGAGGTGGTAAGTGCAGAATTCGCTACCTTATCTGACTAACCGCGCTTCTCGGAGAAACTTTCTTGAGCTCTTCTTTGCTTTCCCGCGAGGGTGGAATTAAGGGACTAGTTTCTAACGCTTCATTGCTTCCATTTATGTAGGTCTTCCCACTTCGCATAGTCCCAAACATTAATTTATTCGCAGAACCCGTTTTTCACACAATAACATCTTAATCCAAGTATTCAAATATTTAATATACTTACCTTGAGTTCCTTTGAGGAAGCGTCATTCCGCCTCACTGTAGCTAACGGTCGTATCTACCATGAACTCAGTGATAAATCCTCTTATAATTTGATCGAGCCAATGATCCACAACCTGCGTGATCTTATCTTCTAATGCTTCTAATCTACGCACTAATTCTGGAGTCCACACGATTGTTTTATGGAGCCTGCACCTTCCTTAACTGTCTATAGCTTCACGATCCACTCATACAGCTTAGAAGGAAAGGACGCAAAGAAAATTTCATGGATTTCCATATATAAGTAGCGCTCCAGCCACTGTTCCTTAGATACCCAAAGATTCCCGTTTTCCTGCACCGTGAACTCATGAATCTTCTTGTCCAACCACCCTTCAATTTCTTTCTTTGTTGGATTCCAATGACACGACATCAAACATCCCTTATGCAGATCCCGGTCCCGGCAACGGAACCATTTGTTGGCTTTTAGGGCCCTAACCCAGGTTCCAAGGTGATTTAGCCAAACAAATCCCGGTACTACTGGCCCTTTCAGCAACTATCTGCGGAGCGCAGACTGAGGTCTCACCTGAAGTAGTATTAGAGGGTGCTAGAACTAGGCTTCTGCACCCTAGAGATGTCTGATGATTTTTGGTGGTCCGCGGTTTGACCCTGCGCATGTGGCTACGCGCATCTATCAGTACCTCGCAGCCTGCGATGCTGCCTTCCCGTAGCCTTGAGGCATGATCCGTGTTATTACCCAATTCCTTATTATTAACCCATTATTATTCAATCATTTAGCTTATATATATGTGTCTAATTATATTTAACAGTGTTCAGCATTCATATAAGTGCGCGCGATAAAGAGAACAATATAATGAAACATGAAATAGCACAAGAACAAATACACAAGATTTGGAATCAAACTTCTCTTTATTATTCTTCTTCCTTGGTTAGAGACTCGACTCCGCCCTGTGCACTTAGCTGCAGGGGTCCGCGCACTCAACTGTGGACTCTTCTAGGCCTCTGCACACTCAGCTGCAGAGCCTCTTCCTACTCCTACAACCCAAAGCACTTAGACTTTCACTCTATGCTCGTTGTCTTCTAGACTCCATTCCTTTCCCTATATATCTCCTCTTTACAACTTATATCCTCACTCTATTTATACAATCCCAA
>Ga0115851_100060_pt1 | contig 29484 bp, 23 predicted proteins | sample InSIn2gowninarea_FD_83865 | JGI IMG/M metagenome (GOLD analysis project Ga0115851, IMG submission 83865)
AAAGGCCTCCCACCTATTTGTGATCATGATCATGTTATTCATTTTATTACTGTAGGAATTTACAGGGTAAGTTCCTCAGAAAGAACACCAAAAGGACACCGCTCACAACCAGATCTCAAATCAATACAACAGTATTTTTGACGTGGTTAAAACCCTCAGAGTGCAATGAGGGAAACAGTCCACGGCCTGTCCCAACGTGGGTACTACAAGCAATTTATTAATCAAAGAATGAAAATTTACATAAGCTTTCTATCTTGGGAGTTTGAGGAATGGTAATTTCTGTCAATGCATTACAACATATGGTCAAATTCATTTATTCTTTCTCTGGGGTTGGTTCCTGGTGTATATCCTCCTCTTTTGATGTTTCTTGTTCTTCCTCCTGTTCACAATCTATGTAGAACAATTTCTTCTCAAAACACTTATGACCTTTAGTGTATTTTCTATCACAATTGTAACAAAGCCCTTTTGCTATTTTTTCCTTCAATTGTTGCGGTGTCAACCTTGTAGGTTGTTGAAGACTAGGACCAACAACAGTTCCATATTTATAGTTGTGAGTGGAGACTTCCTTGTTGCCATAATGTTGCTTTAAACTTTTCTTGTCACCCTAAATCCCTTCTCCAACGAATCAGGTTCCCAAAGGCGAACCTCATGTTGGATGTTATATTTTAAAGTCCCTATGAAGACATCAATCTTATGCTCCTTTGGAATATAGGTTATCCTAATATTCAATTTTTGGAAGTCTTCAATGTTCTCCAGCATTGAACCCTTTTGTTTGAGATTTATCAATTGTCTAAAGAACGTGTTGCTCTTTGTATCTTCATAATGTGCTATCATTTCCTTATAAAAATTGACCAGGTGACAAGTGGTTTACGAGAACAAATCCATCTATACCATACAAACTGATTGAGTTCTAAATATAAATATGAAATACATACCTTTTGTGGGGGTTGCACATCATGTAGATCAAAATATTGCTCCATATGTAGTATCCAAGTTACCAGATCCTTGCCATCAATCTTCCTCATATTTATCTTTGGAATGTGGTGGTTCTTAAACCCCACATTGGAGTCTCTAAAATAGTAATTGATGTTCCTTTTGTCTTCATCGTGATTTTCATGGATTGCCCTGTCACCACTGGGATTCCTTTCGTCTACCAACTTTTCCAAACCTTCCTTCAACCCCTCTATCTTGACATTCATCATTTCTTCCATGTGTGCTTTTAAACCATCATTAAAAACTCCCATGTCCCTTTTTATACCATCTATCTTAACATTCATCATGGATTCCCATTTTTCGTTACTTTTTGTGAGAGCGAAATTTGTTGCACTTGGTCTCATAAATCTGATATATCATGTTTTATTTCTTCCTCTTCTTCATGTGTCATAGTAGAGATTTTAGGTTTCTTACTAGGTTTTTCCATTTCCTTTCTTCGGGTCATCAATTAATGATAATTATGATTCATTATTCCCTTTTAATTACTTCAAACTAATTTTTTAAACAAAACTTATGCAAATTTTAAAACTACACTTTTTTTTTTCTATTTTTTTGGTAGGAGCTTGATATTGAATATGTTGTATCTCTATAATTTCAGACCTTCAAGGTTTGAACATTTATCTTGTGGTATCCCTATAAGTTCTCTTTCCAACCCCACAAGTCTAATTGAGATTGGATTCTTCAAGAGAGAGTTATGCCCAATCTCCCATTATGACCTGATTATAGACTAGTTCAGTAGAGTGAAATTGTACGAAGTTCCACGTGTCACTACTTCAACCTTCAGCCTTAAAAATGATACCAAAAAAATTACATTCCATCTTATTTCTACCACATTTTACGAAATTTAAATCTGATGCTCAGAGAGAAAGTTATGACAAATTTTCCAAGTTTACTTGTTTGAGATGGAATTTTGGAGCTTGCAAAAACCATAACTTCCTCGAATCATATTTCCAAAAATATAGCGAGATAAGATCTGAAATTCATACATGAAGTTAATTAAGATTTAGGCTCTATATGGTTTCAATTTCATCTTCTTAAGCTTCATAGAAAACAAGTTATAGCAAAAATTCCACAATGGTCTGTTTGAAGCAGTAAAACCTTAGAATCCAAAGCTTTGATACCAAATGTTATGCAACCAAATTAAAAAATAGAAGAAGAGATAGATCAACGACTTCAAAATTAGCCTCTTCTAGGGGGAAAACTCCTTTACATTACACAAATGAATAATTCTTGGATGATTCAAATGACAAAACCTCCTTTCTATATGTAGGAGTCTAAGGGGTCACAATATAATTAGAGCTGACATAACAATAATAATGCAAGGGAACAACAATAACAATAGTGCGCTTATATGGGGTAAAATAATAACAATATGGGTACCACATGGGCACAACAATAACAATAAGGGGGCTACACTGACAATAACAATGAGGGAAAACACTAGTATTATAGGGACTTAACAGATAACAACATGATGGTAGCAAGATGAGTATTCGGGCTAGTACAAATGTGACGAAAGATTGGACAAAGGAATATCAGTTCAGAGACAGAGGAATGATAAATATGAAATTTGAGGAAGTATACAAGGCTTTTGCGAAGCAAATCCGCATACATATGCAGGTATAGTGAAGAAAAGTCGTGTATACATGAGTTCTGTGAAGCAAAGCCGCGTACACATGCAGGTATAACAAAGAAAAGTCACGTACAATTTCCGCACCATGGTATTCTAAATACCAGGGGTCTTTACCATGGTATTGGCCCATAATAATGAGCATGATAACATATATTTGATCTCTTCAAAGAATACCATCAGTGTAAATAAGGGTTTCATCCATGGTATTGGGTAAGGCCTAAGCTATATAAGAAGATGAAGATGAAAATAGGTGTGCACTCGGGAGTGTGATGATGGATAAGATCTTATAGATATAAAATGACTACACATTGAATAACTTTCTTATGGGTTGATAGATCTATGATTATAATGTTATGATGTGTGTATTTTACAGTGTATGCCAAGGTTTGGGTTTGATTGATGTTATGTTTTGCAACAAAGGTATGATTCAATAGTTACAAATATGTACATAGGTTTTCTTCAAAAAGATCGCGTACATATGCGGATCTTCTTCTGGGTAGCCACGTATCGTTTTTGTAGCATGAACATATATGTACTCGGGTATGCTTCTTGAAAGGCGTGTACATATGTGGAAGTGTCATATAAGGGTCACACACATGTACTAGGGTTTTTATATATATGATGTTTGATCAGTCTTGTTGTGTTTTCTTTTGTCTTTCGATGAAGTCTTTCATGATGATGCATGTTTGAAAGTGCTGACTGAGGTTGAACTAATTATGTTATAAAATGTTGAATAGTAATGATGGTTCTATGAGATAATCTATATTTGGTTCAGAGATCTGTGACAAGGTTAGTATGTGTTTCAATGATTAATTTCAGTAGTGCAACGATTCATTTTCAAGATTCAGTGTTTTGAGATATGTATATGAGTTATCTGAAGAGAAAGCATGTATATACACAGGTATGTATCATAATAGTTGAGTATAGATTTTGACATAAGGTTGACCAGGGTTTGCAATGACAGGATATGGCTTATGTGATGAACAATAGATGGTCTGACATTTTGATGAAGAGTATATAGTGAATTGAGATGATCTAGTTGCTTTGGTTGTTCGAGATTCAATAATTGGTTTATTCAATGATTTTGTGATTAACTTGGTTTAGTCATTTGATACAATGATTGGTTTCATCTTGTTATTTGATATTGGGCTTATATGATAGTAGTAGGTCTAGTATGAAAATATGATGAAAGGTGGCCTATAGGTCGTGGTTTTTTGAGTTAGGTGGATCCAATATGAGAATTATGGAACATGGCCCATGGAAGTGATGAGGGTTGGAGCCTTCACTAGGGGAGTCGAAGCTTCCTTCTAGTGGTAGCTGTTAAATCAGATTAGGGGGTAGGAGATCCCTTCTGTTGGGTGTTGGTAAATGAGATCAGGGGGTTGGAGCTGCCTTCTAGTGGGTGCTGGAGAGCGAGAGAAGGTTGTAGCCTTATGCAAGTGGGTGTCTGCGTGTTAGTATGAGTTTGGGGCAATACAATATTGTAATAAGTTTTTCATTATAATAAAAGATGAAGACAGAGACAACAATGACAGTGGTTTTCTTCCACATTAGGATTCTACCTAAAAATCATGGTGTTCATGTGTGTTGATGTGTTTCTTATGTGTGATGGTTTACTCTGTTCTTAGTGCACATGGTTACTATTTAATTAATGCCTAATGAAAGACTGATACACTGGTTCAAGTTAAACAGATGATGAATTAACTGAAAAGATATTTAACTGGATATATGCTAGTTTTCTGCACAATAGTCATGTACATGCGCAGGTTTACTTCATTATCGCCGCGCACAAAAATCTAAATAAGAAAAGAAACATTTAAGTGAGTTTTTTCTTTTTTTTTTAAATACTGATTCACCTCCCCCCCCAGTATTTTTCCTAGCAATGAATGCCATCAATACAAGCAATGGGAAGGCACAAGACTCATGATCAACAACCATACCTTGAAATGTTAGCAAAGTGGAATTTATTTCTAAGTGCGACAGTTGGAACGTAGCATTGCGATACTTAGAACAAAAGTTGCGAAAAAAGTGTTGACTATTCAATAAGCTGTAGAAATGTGTCTAGCTCATATTCATATTATATATACAACCATCTAATGTAGGAGAGTGCACTAGATCTGCCTCTAGTAATGTGCGAATGTGTGATAAATACATGAGTGAAAATAATTGGAAGCGACACTTGTGAGTGTAAGAAAACGTGAAAACAACACTTGCAAAACCTAAAGAAAGTGAAAGCGACACATGCCAAAGTGAAGATAACATATAAATGACACTTGTTAAAGTGAAGTAAATCCAAAATGATAGTCGTGAAAGTGGAAGTTACTCTTATGAAATCAAAGGTGCGCAAAAGTTGTCGACAGTTAGAAAAACTCATCGGAATAGAAGTACAAATGCAACCAAAGTGAGAGGGATATCAATGAAGAGTGCGCACTGACTTTTGAAATAGGTTGTGCAATGCACTGTCCTTATGGACTATCAATCACTATCAATAGTGACTGCGTAAGCGCTATAACTGAACACTGTGCAAGCTATATTCCTAGGGACCGCGTAAGCCTTAATCTTTATAATTGTGTAATGCTTGTCTAAGCTTGCAAAAGGAAGAAGTGCATTTACAAATTCATCAAGGACTGAACATGTGCGAGCAAGTGAATTTGAATCTTAGAATCTAAGAAGAAGACTTGAGTGCTTTACAAAACATTAACCAACCACGAAGTGACCATGGGACAACAGATCACAAGATCCTCAGTTGGCTCCAAAATTCAAGTGTAGGAAAATTTTTGGAGGGTGTTTGTCACAACAACAAAACTTAGCGACACACTGGTATAACTCCAGCTTCTCTATTTAGGTTTTACCTTTTAATTGAAAGGTCTCAATCTTTCAGGAAATATTAATTCTCCATAAAGATTAATATTTCTTTACCTCTTATCCCAGATAGAAATATAGTTTCTTCTATTCCTTGCTTAGCTTAAAACACATCAACATAAGACCAGTCACAAATCAATTATTTCGATAGGGGATAAAGATAATAAGTATATTAATATTTTGATATCCAAAGTTAAGCACATTCCCCAGTGCTGTAGGTTTTAACCCTGTACAGAAATTACCTGCATACGAATTCTTAAACAAAGAAAATAAACAATGCGAGAGCATAACCCATAAAACACATATGCACAGAGATTTTTCCCTGGATCCCAAAACCGGGACTACCAGCTTGATTTTTCATTATGTTCCTTTCAATGTTACAATACATATTTATACATGCCGAAGCATCCAATACCATGGACCGAAAAACCATTGCGTCCAATACCATGTGCAAAAATCATGCACAAAACCATAGGTAGGTTCGCCCAACCTAATATAGGGTCCAAAAAAAATTTTCCCGGGGCACTGCCCCCGACCCTGTAGAGGGGGGCTACCCGCTCCCCTCAAACCCCCCGGACAGGGGGGGCTTCCGCCCCCCCTGTGACCCCCCCACTGCGCAGTCGGCGCAACGAAGGGGGGCTACCGCCCCCCTCTAACCCCCCGTTTAACTACGTCGGTTAGTCGTGGAAAGAATATAACACAACCCAACAAGTGCTGCTTTGCTACTAGTGCGCATGATCAGTACCCCAACGATGTCACATCAAGGAATCACAGGCATTTCTTTGCTACCAACAGGCTTGTTCAATACCTTAGTGAAGTTGCTTGCTTCACATCTATGTGCATAAATCCTTTCTCTTCTTCAACCTTTATTTAGTTACTAATAGAATGTGCAAAGACACTTATTATTTTGAAGATGGATGAGGGATCCCAACTTATTTAAATGAAACATAGGTTGTTCCTTGTTTAAGGGACGATAACTAAATTTAATATGCTCATTTAAAGTTTTCCCCTTTCCCTTCTCTGCTTGGCTTAGTCTACTGGTCCAAACACCATTCAATACAAAGTTGAGTTAGGAGTGAAGATCCTAATAAATATATGAGATTTGTAGTTTCTCCACAGGATTTCCATCCAGAACGAACAATATTTTCCATCCAAACATCATTTACTTTAAAGATATATGAACCCAAATAGAGAGGAGGTAACATATTAGCCAAGAATTTTTTGTAGTCACAGTTTCCTTTCAAAGCTTTTCCACATTTTCTTTTGAGCCAAAAGGAGCACCTTTCATGAAGTGTCTTATTAAGCAAAACATAATAAAAAGACAAGATAAAATAAGGAAAAAAAGATCAGAAGAACACATGAAATGGAAGACTTAAAAAACCATGAAAAAGTAAGAAAACAAAGGAGATACTAAAGAAGAGCAAGTGCAGGATGAGTGCAAAAGGGAAACTAGAATGTAGCTAGACCTACTCCTAAGAAAATCAGCGAGAAGGCTAGGGCTAAGTGTAATGAATTTTCTAATGTAGTTGCCACCATTGTTCTCGACCTACAAACACAAATATACAAGCAGTTAAAATGATATAGAACAATGTGAAACAAAAAATATGATATCTTAAATAGCTTGCACAAAAAGTTGAAGGTCTTGCCTATCAACATAAATATGTGTCATAACGACTAATCTTAACCAGCCTGAAACCTTACCTTTTCGAGTAGAAGAACAATAAAAAAAAACTCGAAAAATTCTTGTGAATGTACATTCGTATGTGTTATCCTTCTTAGCAAGCATCAAGAAATATTGAAGCTTATTATTATAAAAAATGCTTGCTAAGTAAGATGCCTCCAGGAAATCATAAATTTGATCTTGAAATCCAAATTAATTCTCTTGAAAACCCTGAAATCCTTGAGAATATAAACTTTCAATTAATGGCACAGAATCAGGGGGAGAATCTTGTAAGAGAAAATGCACCTAATTATATTCAGAAGTTTTGTCAATATCATAAAGTGCTGACATAACCATTAATGAAGGTTGAAGTGATTTAATTACTTATTTATTTATTTTATTTTTATTTTTATTTTTATTTTTTATTTTTTAATAACTGAAACGATTATGTTTTATTAGAGATAAACAGGTTGGGCTACGCCAATCAACCAAAATACATTCTTCAGAAATTCAGAAGCACATCCTTCCCACTCAGGGGATTATCGCCTTGATCGGAAAATCAACATTTTATCATCCCAATTTGCAATGTACATCCTATATTTGCCAGTCTGTCCGCTTCCTTGTTTAAACGCCTCAGAATGTGGTAAAATTGAACCGAGGGAATTTCTCTCATAATTCTCTTTAGTTTAGTTAGCAACTTGTTTAGCACCGGATCCTTTAGCTTTTTCTCACTAATGAGCGCTTTTATCAACACTTCTGAGTCTCCAAAGACTAAGATTTCTCTTGAATTTTCATCTCTCGCCATTTGACAAACTTTCAATAAGTCGAGAATTTCTGCTTGGTTGTTGGTTCTTTGACTAAGCCCCTAGCTAAAACTATCTGCTTTGTTCCCATTCGAGGAAAAAAATCATCCCACCCGCACCTGACTTTCCTGGGTTGCCTTTTGAAGCGCCATCAAAGAAGATTGTGTACTTGCCCTTGGATCTCCACCAATGTTGAAAATTGTCCTCTGAATCTCGAATTTACCATCTTTCCTTTTGAATTGGGCGAGGATTTGCTTTGATTCTGACGCTGCTGGAATAAGCATCCAACCACGTCCTTTCTTCAATTAGAAGGGAACTGTCATCTTTGACGGGGAACTGATTCAACGTTTCTAAGAGCAGACCCTTTGCTTGGGCAACCACCATTGCTGGAGACCAATCTGTATTGTTGAAAATGATATCATTCCTAGAGAGCAAAAGCTTCCAACAGACATATTTTGGGACAACAATCCACACTTGGAGCCAAAGAGACTTGCTAGTGATATTATGAGGATAATTGTCTTTCCAAGAGGTAAACATTGAGACAACCGAGACCTGAGATGAAGGGATAACATTCAGCCCATGCAGGAAAAGGGACCAGACCTCCTTCGCAAACTCGCACTCTATAAATAAATGATCAGAAGTTTCCTTTGCGCATTTACATAACACACAGCGGTGGGGACTAACTATATTCCTTCTGCACAAGTTTTCTCTGGTCAAATTTTTTGTGCATCAAAGTCTAGAGAAGAAATTAATTTTGGGGATGCTGAAGCTATCCCAAACCTGCTTCCAAAATGTTTCCTGGTGAGTCGACTCCTTCCTAGTTTGCATCTGAATGTAGCCTTGAGCTGCCAAATAGACCTCGGTATTGCCCTAGCCCCAGGAATCTTCTTCTTCCTTGTGGACCGGTGCGAAATCAGAGATTGATTCAAAAAGAATTTCCAACTACGTTTGTAAATGTTCTGGAGTTCTAGGAAATTTCCATCACTGCCAGCTCCCATGGCTGTCCCATTCCGAGATGTCTTATATTTTCCTAATTCCTTTCACCTGTAACCAACCTCTTAGCTCAGATATTTCGTTAACTTCTGCAAGAGGAGGATGGCCCATAATGTTGTCCCTCCATAGCATTGTGTTTTTGCTATTTCCAGGAATCCGATACAGGTAGGATCTAAAAAATTCAATGCCTCTGCTACATAACTTCCAAGCCAAAGATCCTTTTGGATTTTTCTCCACCATGAATTACCTCAACAACTGATTATTGAGATATTTTAGTTTGATTAATTGGCTGATCGAATGGCTAGGCTCTGCGTGGATCTACCATAATAACTTGCATCCCATTTCTAGATTGGCGTGCATGGTGTCTCTGATTTGCAATCCACCTTCCTCGAGAGGTTGCTTCATAGTGTCCCAATTTATTAAATGAAATCAATTATTGTTTCCACGACCTCCATTCCACAGGAAATCGCAAATGAGCCTTGAAATCTGATCGGAGATTGCTCTTGGAGCCAGCATTAGAGAAGCCTGGAAAGTGGGCAACGCCAAAAGAACAAATTTGATTAAAGTGAGCATGCCTCCTGTGGTGAGCCAAAAACCTCCCCAGACAACAATTTTCTTCTTGAATTTTGTTATTACTTCCTCCCACAATTGATTTCTATTGGAACCCAGCGTTAGTGGAAGGAATAAGTATTTTATTTTTTTCCAAGAATCGTGCCCAGCAAAGCCTAAATGGTTTGCAATTTTATCAATTATGTGTTGATCTATATTCCATCCATACACAACGCTTTTCTTCTCACTTATAAGGGCTCTCGAGATGCTACAAAATTTTTGGAGAATAACTTTAAAATAGTTTACTATTCTCAGAGAAGCTCCTCCAAGAATTAAGGAGTCATTTGCAAACAAAGCATGGTTCACGGGTTCAATTCCTTTTTTTATTTGAATCCCAGGAATGCTGCCAGCTTGTTTTTCAAAAGACAGCTTTCTACTCAAGGAGTTTTCCATTAGAATATAGAGGAAGGGGGAAAGAGGGTAGCCTTGCCTCAATCCCCTGGTGGCTAGGAAGTAGTTGGCAGGCCTTCCATTTACCAAAGGCGCGATCCAGGTCTTTTCTATGCAGGGTTTGATGAGATTAATGAACTCCTGACTGAAACCAAAGGATAAAAGAACCCTGTACAAAAATGAACGATTAACTCTGTCAAAAGTGTTAGACATGTCCAGTTTGATCAACATACCTTGTTCTTTTCGGGAATGGCTGGAATGCAGAGCTTCTTGGACTTGGATTACATTGTCCAGGATGTGCCTTCCTTTCACGAACCCCCCTTGAGCTGGAGAAATTAATTTTTGCAGCAGAGGTTTGATTATGTTCGCCAGGAGTTTAGCCAGAATTTTGTAAGAGGCATTGCATAGCGAGATCGGCCTATATCTATCAAAAGACCCAGGATTCACTCCCTTGGGAATTAAGGCAAGGAAGGTGGAATTGGTTCCACCTCCGATCTTTGCTTTCCTCAGGAATCCATGAATCATTCTCAGAAGGTCTGATTTAATTATCTCCCAACATAGTTTGTAAAAATGAATTGAAAAGCCATCTGGCCCAGGAGCTTTGTCGAGTTCCATGGACCATACTATTCTAGATATTTCCTCTTCCGAGATGGGATTCAACAGCATATTATTATCATCTGCGTTAACTAGATTTTGGATATGAGTGAGGAATTCGTTTATGTCCTCTTCGCACCCATCCCTTTCAGCACTGAGAAGAGTCTTAAAATGGTTCTCCGCTACTTCCTTTACCTGTTCAAAGCCTTTGCACACCTGCCCTCTGGAAGTGGTGATTTCAGCTATGTGGTTTCGGGAAAGGCGAGCCCTATACTGTCTGTGGAAGTATGCATTTTTTCTGTCTCCAGCTTTTAACCATAAGTTGCGAGACTTGATTCGCCAATATTCTTCTTCCCTTCTGAAGTAGCTGTAAGTATTCCTTTGAGAAAAATTTTCTTTGTCAATGTCCAATGTAGTGATTTCAATCTCTTCAAAATCAAATTGAATTTTAGCTAGCTGTTGGACAACTTCTTTCCTTTAACTCGTAGGAGTTTTTAAATCCTTCTTTATCCAATCTTTCAAGGCATACTTTGCATTTTTTAACTTTTGCTCCCACACAAAGCTTGGGGAGCCTATTACTTCTTTTTGGCAAGCTGTTTGAACTGTTTCGAAGAACCCTTCTCTTTCAACCCAGAGAGGGCTAAATCGAAAAGGAAGTGGGCCTAAGTCCTCTTCTTCTTTCAAACAGAGAAGTATTGGCTTGTGGTCCCAGGTTAATTTAGGAAGAATCTTGGAGAAGATGATTCTTCTATCCATCATGATTGAACTATGGATGAGAAATCTATCTAGCTTGGCTGAGATATGATTCTCCCCTATTCTATTGTTGTTCCAGGTATATTCTCCTTTTACTGGCTTGAAATCTACCAGATCCCATTGAATCATGAGGTTTTCCACTATGTAGAGCATAGGATCCCTGAAGTAGGAACCTCCTCTCTTCTCTTTGGGATCCATAATAATATTCAAATCTCCTACTATGACAATTCTCTTTGGATTATGAAGTTCTAAAAAGTCTGAGAGTGACTTCCAAAATTCTCTCTTTTTAGCATAGTGTATCGGAACATACAAGTTAAAGAGAACTAAGGTGAGATTGCTTGAGGTATGTCGAAGCTCGGTGAAAATCCAATGCTGTGTCTCATAGAATCTTTTTAGCGAGAAGATTTTTCTAGACCAAAAGGTGCCTATGCCTATTCCTCCAGCCGAGCCTCTAACGCTTACTACCTTCCCATTGTCAAATTTCCATTTTGTGCTGCGTGTGTTTAGAAGGAGCTCCCCTTTTATTTTTGTCTCTTGGAGCATGAGAATGTCTGTGGGTTCCATTGTCAATAAGTCTTTAATAGCTTCTGCCTTTGAGGGATTCCCCAATCCCCTACAGTTCCAAAGGACCATTTGCATTACTTGCTGCTTGTTGGAATGGGTCCTCTTCCCTTGGGAGGTCTGGTTCTAGTACTTCTCTCGAGAGTCATCTCGATGGTGGCTTGGCTCCCTAGGGTTTTTTGTCTTTCTGCTTCTTCTTCTCTAGTTTCCTTGTGTGTTCTCCTTCTGGTTCTCTTTGAGGGCCTCTCGAAGGTTTCATCCTCTGATGAGCCAGAATTCTTTATGGTCTTTTTTTTTTTGTAACGTCTGCATATGACGGAGAGGAATTGTTACCTAGAACTGGAATTGAGAGGAGAATTTCCACGTTACCTGAGACTGGAGAGGCAAATTCATTCATCTGGTTGAGTCCTTCCCGATCTTCTCCTGGTGGTTCTGGAGGGGTGTCGAGAGGTTTGAAGGAGTTTTTATCTTCCTCGTTATTGTTTGGTTCCATGCTCCCTGAGGTTTGAGGGTTTCCACTGTCTTGATCGAATCTTTTCCCCATCTCTTTGCCTTTGAATTTATTATTCTGCCTATTGTATGCTGATTTTTTAACTTGCTTCCATTGTTCTCCTTTGTCTTTATCTGCAGTCTCCTTGCTCTTCTTCTTGTAGTACCTTGCAAAATGCCCGTACTCGTGACGGTGTCGGCATTTGAAGGGGAGCTGTTCGTAGTCAAGCTCTTGGATGTGGGTCCAATCTGCATCCGAGAGTTTGATAGCTTCAGGTAACCGACTTCTAAGTCAACTTCAACACAGATTTGGGCACAGGAGTATTAGTCTTTTCTCACCGCTTGAGCTATGTATTTTCCTAGAGCATTGCCTATATATTGTAGCGATCTCTGGTTCCAGCGATGAAGAGAGAGATGAGGAAGGCGCACCCACACTGGAACTGCTGTGGGCACATCCTGAGCCGGATCAAAATCTGGTGACCATTTATTCAAATAAAGCCCTTGGGGGCCCATAAAATATGGCCCGTTCCTGAAGATCAGACTTCTGTCTTCCGCATTGTCAAACAAAAAGACGAAGAACCCTTTGTCGATGAAGTGACTTTTAATTCCTTTTGAGACCAGTAGGATCTAGTTTCGTTTTACCCATTCTTCTGTTGCTTTCGAGGATGGCCATAGCCCTATGAACTGGCCAATAAGACCCCTTTCGACTAGGTTCAATGCTGATCTGCATGTTTCTTCCACCGATAATTCCACCGTGGGGATATTATCCATTTTTTCACAAACTTCTGTTGTGATCTGGATATCGTTCTTTTTCCAGCAGCTGTTATTAACTTCCTGAATGCTTTGATTTCAGGAGGCGGGGAAGGAGGAGCCTTAGAGCCACCTCCAAGATCCATTGCGGCAGGGAACCGCTCGAAGGGAAAGGAGGGCATAACTAGGGTAGCCGCAGTCTAGCCATGCACGCAGTTACTCTCTCGATAACTTGAAGTGATTTAATTACTTGACAAATATATGAAAAGTGAGATAATGAACAACATATGTAAATCAATGCAAAACAACTATCATTAGATGTACTAGTGGGAAAATGATTAGTTGAATACCAGTTATTGGAACTAGTCCTATGATAATATTTGTGGCTTGACTTACTCTTGATTATTAATAAATTCCCTTTATGTCCAATTCCATACTGGACCAGTAATATGAAATCTTAGGGAATTAAAAGCAACTGTTGGCCTTGGAGATCCAGGAAATTGACTAAAACAACATGCTGACAAAAGGTTGGAAGGATATGTCAAATCAAGTCTAGTATCCATATTAGCATGGCAGTTTGGATCCACTAAATAATTGAAACAATGAATGCCACTCAGAAGGATTGATTGGGCTAGAGAAAAATTGATCAGCTTCACAACATTCACGATAAAGATTAGGAGCCAATTTTTCACCAAAGGACTTAACGAGTATGAATCCTTCGGTCGAGGATAATATTTAAACTGATCATCTTCATAATTGTGCATCCATGAAAGATACATTCTAATCCCAAGTTAGATACAAGAGTTCTACATGAAGATGAATTAACTACAACATAATGGTCTATTTGATCAGAAACCCAATCTTGAGAAACAAAAAAATTATGTCGAAAAATCCCACAATCCATCAATAACGAGTTTGCATCTAGTGAAATAATATGAAGGAAATGATTTTGCGAGGAAATACATTTTTGACATGGTTCTGGGATCTCATCAAGATTGCGAGAACCTGACATAACCATCAACGAAATTTGAAGTGCCTCGACTTCCTGAAAAGTTCCGAGACTCTGAAAAGTTGGATAAATACAATTTGAGAACTGAGTCAGATTGTAAATTACATGCGGAAAAGTACTATCAGTTAAATTAACAAGATCACTATGATCAGGATGGAATCCATCTACATCACTGATTTGATCATATTTTACAACCCCAACAAATAGATTACCCAAGTCATGAGATTCTTCTAATTTCACATATAAGGATGAATAGATTGGAAACATCTCATGAGTAACCTTGAATAATTGTCCTCATGCAAGGATGGAAATGATAAGGAATGGAATGGATGGTCAATGATTTCATTGCTCTCTTATTCACCATGAATGATCTCACTATCTTATGTCAATTCAAAATTCAACTCATTGGATTGTGAATCCGATGAGCATGGCATATTTTCATCACAAGTTAATTTATTGCAAGTAGTAGGACACAAAAGACAATAGGTTTAAGAAGAATTGTTCACAAGAGAATCTTCTTTGACCAAATCAATTTTAAGAACTAAATATTTCAAATAAACATCTTCTTGAGAAATTAAGAGACAAGTTAGTACACTGGGCATTCATCATCATATACTTCAATGGAATCATAATCTTCAAAATGATGGTTTCCTAAGATTTCATATTGATTAGGAAAAATGATTTAATTTGATTAATAACTGAGATTAGTAGACTCTAAATCAGCCAATAATGGAGGAACATCATCTTGACATAGATAACTTTGTAAAAGATAGGAAAGATTGAAATAATCTTCACCTTTCCGTTCCTCTATCTGTTAAAGTTGACTACCTTGCACCCAATCTCTATCTGGATTAACAAGTTGAAAATCAAGAGAGTTTAAAAGAGGCTGAAGAAGGGGATCAAGGGACAAGGGATCATGAGAATGAGATGATAGAGGAGGATAAACATATCTTGAAGAGATCATGCTTCCAATCCAATCAAATTCAATATTGAGGCTATGATTGTTAATATCATCTTGAAATATCAAGTGATTATCCTTCACCTTAGGCTCCACGAACCATTCCAATCTTTCCTCCATCAGATGTAGATCATGGCAAGTGGATGAGGGTTGAATAGACGGATCAACAATCTGATTTGTGAATTTCCCAACTTCAGCATCATCACAAGGAGGCACCAATATTGGCACTGAGAAAGGAGGAGGAAAAGGAACAAAAGGAATAGTAGGTTCCTACTCTGAAAATAGAGGTGTCCCATGGTTTGTAAAAGTTGGGAGGACACAATCATCAGGGGTTTAGATTCACAATGATTCACGGAGAGAAGAATCAAGCCCTGCAGTTTTTTCTCTAGGAAATTCATAGCAAAGGTGAAGAAACCGCTTAAGGAAATCCTTTGAAGATTCACAAGATATCATTCTATGTAGATCAATATTTTTACAAACACCCTAATAATCATACTTGTCAAAGGCTTGATGAAGCTCCATCGAGAGTTGTTCAAATGAATGAATGGAAGAAACTAGTAAAGTCTAGCACCATTTCTTAACTCGACTTTCAAGAGTAAGGGTGAATATTTTACTATCAACATCTTCACAATTGATTTCATGATATTCACAAAATTTGAGAAACAAAGAAATGTGCTCGACTATGAATGTTTCACCCTCACCATCAAAATTCACTTGAGACAAGTCATCAATTAATTCCATGGGGACTTTAACATTTGATCTATCAGAGAAACATCCTGGGTTTATGATGTGGGGATAAGCCATCTAATATAAGAGATTCAAAACCGAATCAATGGGAACAACTTATCATCCCCTCCTTCTAGTGCCAGAATATTGATGGTGTTGGATACCACCAACATATAGGGGGTCTCCCCGAAGTGAATTCCCAATTATAACTCACCCTTTAGAGTAGGAGCCCCATACAGAGTATCAAATTGACCACCATAACTTAAGGTTTTCCTTGACTGCAATGAATAACATAAGAGAGTATGCATATAACCTTTGAAATCAACAAGTAAGTTGACATTGTGAAACACCAATTGCAATGTGTAAAAGGAGGCCTTCATGAGAGGGGAGACAAGAGTGAGTCCCTAGAAGGAAAGTAATATTAATATCCTATGATAGGTACACAAGGGCAAGCGAATATTTGTTAGTTATATAGAAAAGTAGTTCATATAGACACCACGATCATTAAAGAAAATACAATACACATTCAACAATATGAGCACCAATTTAGCCAATGAAGTAGTTCAATTTCTTTAGTACACATGAAAATAAAATATACCACAAACATCCAAATAATAGTCTTACAATATTCACGATACATGCATGAAATTGTGTTGGCTCAGTGAGCTTCTGACTATTAAGTGAAATATCCAAGTACAAAGTTACAGTGGTTAGCCACGAGCTCTAGTAGTGGAATATTAAGTCACTTCATGTGTCTCCAAGGAATGATCTTCTCTCCTATGCCAAGCTAGAGAAGCCAAGGCTAGCTCTCCAAAGTCTAAGCTTCCAAAAGCCCTTTGCTTGAGTTATGAGGTTTCTTTTATAACAAGAGGAATGATCTTTCATATCCCCATGGTCGTTGAGTTACGCTTATGACTCTTGGACTTCCTAAGTGACCTTTAAACTTCTATAAGATTTTTTTTTTTTCACATGTGACTTTTCATATTCCACATGTGACTCTTGGAATTCCACACATTTAAATTTTTTCATTTCTTGAAAATATATCATTAGATTCCACATCACTTGGCAAGACCCATTGAAACATATGGCATTGTGATGACACTTGTACAAGCCATAACTTGGCAATGATGACATGGAGCTTCATGGTGTTGTGGCAATTCCAATCTACTCTCCTTGTTGATATGTCATTCATTCTTGATTATATATATTTGTTATTCATTTTCACCCTCCAAAGGGTCTTGGATCGATGTTGGGACCTTCTGAGTTATCCAGAAATGTCTTCATTCTACCATGGTCCAAGATCTCTTCATGTCTTCATGATGGTTCTTATTTGTGCTTCTTATATACAAGTGCTTCTTTGTTCCTTATCCTTGATATCTTCCTTGAGTATAATCTTTCCATTTTGAGGGGGTACGCCTTCCAATGAAGTTCACTCATGAGAAGGCAAGATCGGTCCTAGAACCATCTATTCTATCCCTACTTTTCTCATGAAATAGAATAATTGTGATGTGCTTGTGTAAGGAATGAGGAAGAAGGGCAACGCAATTGAGCTCAACAGCGGTAGCGAAAGGCACCACTACTCACTAGGACTATTCCATGCACCATAAGGAGGGGCTCTTCAGGGTCCAACATAGTGGAAAGTGCAAGGGACAGTGTGATAAGGTTACTGAATGAAGTTGCACAATTCTCAAGGTTGAAGGGAGAGGAAGGAAATTACTACGTAGTTTGTCTTCATAGTGGTAGAGTTTCATTGTGGACTAGAACCACACCATGAAAATAAGATGCCAAGCAATACAAGAGGATGGCGCAGTGAGGAATTATAGTCACAGAGGAGGCATACTAGACACTGGAATTGCGCAATGCACATTAATTGAGGGGAAGGATCCTATGCTAGCATAGTTGAGGGCTACAATGACTTAGATATGAACTTACTATCCACTAGAACTACTCCATAGACTAAGGGAGGCTCACTAGGGAGGAAGATTGCGCAGTTGGTTGAGGCAAGCAACATAAGATCATGTCACTTTTCTAGGAGGGTTCTCATTACACTATGAAAGAAGGAGGCCCTTTACATGACACACTTTAATTTTGCAAGGGGGTGGAGGAGGTCCTTTCTATCAGCTAAAAGTGCTCCATGTGCTATGCAAGGTAAAATTTATCAAGGCTTAGTGTAGTGAGTTAGTACAACCAACAAGGGTTGGGTGTCTATGATTTGATGGTTCTCATTGTGCAATCATAGAGCATGACCTTAAGAAAGACTCAGTGCATGAGTCTAGGAGGAATATATTTCATCAACGAGGCTCATGAATAGATAGTGCACCTGATAAGAGGGTGAATTCCTTCTCAACTTGTACTAGGTAGGAGGACCAAAAAGAGGTCTAGAATGGCTAAGTGTTGCACCAATGGAGTAGGAGAGAAAAATACATCTGAAAAAGTCCAAAACATAGATCACACACATGAATTCAATCAACACTAGCTAAGGGAATGCATATGACTCATGATCAATAATAACACCTTGAAACGACAACAAAGCGACACATATTTCTAAGTGCGATAGTTGGAAGGTAGCATTGTGACACTTAGAACATAAGTTGTGATAGAAGTGTCGACTTCAACTAGAAAGTGCACTTAGATATAGGAATGTGTCTAGAACATATTATTATAATATATAGGACCATATAATGTAGGAGCGTGCACAAGATCTTCCTCTAGTAATGTGTGAAGGTGCGATACATACAATAATGAAAATATTTAGAGGCAACACTTGCGAAAGTAAGAAAACATGAAAACGACACTTTCACAAGCTAAATAAAGTGAAAATGACAAATTCCAAAGTGAATATGACACGGAAACAACACTTGTTAAAGTGAAAGTAATCCAAAATGATAGTCAAGAAAGTGAAAGCGACACTTATGGAAGAAAAGGTGTGCAAAAGTGAGCGTTGGGAAAACTCATGGGAATATGAGTACAAATGAAACAAAAGTGAGAGAGAGACTCTCAATGAAGAGTGTGTAATGACTATCGATGTAGGTTGCATAGTGCACACAAAATTTTGGAGGGTGTTTGTCACAATCACAACATGTTGTTAGGTTTGGCACCCTAGATTAGTTGGGAGAAGCACTTGAACTGTTGGACAGATCTTGTCTACTTCATATATCATTGACTTATGTAGTTGAGAATTGTTTTAATATGTGGAAGATGGCTCATGGTTTTAGGGAGTGTGATAGGTTGGAAGGGGCTTCCATTTTTGTTCCATGGAAGCTCATGCTTTAGTTAGTTATGGAGGCTATTTATGTTTGGGATCATGTTGTGAAATTTAATTTTAAACCTACTAATCCAATCTAGTATGATACTCATTAGAAGAAGGAAGCCAATGTTAGGAGAATAAATCTTAATTCGGTATGAAGGATTATTTCATCTCTCACATTGTAGAGAAGAATACAAATAAGGACACGTTTCAAACTTTGTTTAGTTGTTTCAAAACTTTTATGCTTCTTGAAAAATACTCCTATGACCTAAGAAACCTTTAGGAAAGAGGTGAAGTTTTATAAGTTACATCACTTTCCCTAGTGTAGAAAGTATCTATAGAAAAAAAATCCTTAAAAAAATGCTAAAGATAATGCCTCTACCTACTAATATTAGCTCATAAACCATCCTAAAATTCTTTCCTAGAGATAAGAACCTTTTTACTGAAAATAAACATTAAATTTGGTGTCATCCTTCATTATTCCCTGACATCTATTGAATTTAGAAATGCAAGATAAAAATGGAAACAAAATTCTATGAGCTCCTCTTGCTTATCTTCATGCTATATAAGAGCATCAAATATGGAAAAAGTGAGGCCTTGTATGCTAGAAATGAGCCTCAACCGATTAGCGCAAATAGTGACAAAATCACCCTAAGAGAAATACTTAGAGTTTTAGCATGTGGAGTTCCCTCGACACATTTTGATGCAAAAATGGCATGACCTTTTAAAATTTGTATTAGATAAAATATTTGTTGTGCTCAACTTGTTGATAACATATTGCTAAAAACAAGATTCAAATTAATGATAGATACCCTCTAAATAGTGCCTACCCTCCAAGAAGATGCCTTTGTCTAATTTATTTTCGCTAACTTTGAATGACAAAGTTCTACCGAGTCAAATTTTATTCTAAATTATGCACAAATTAAGCTTACTTGCATGTAGAGCAAGATACAAAAAATCTCTAACTTTTCTTGAGAATCAAACATCTCGATTTAAGGTCAACATATAAGTAGAAATAAAACCAAGTAAACATTGCCTCTTCATCTCAACACTAATCCTCGTGGGAAATGTATTCAAAATATCATTATGAACGATGCTTATTTCAAGTAGGTAAATGACTAGAGTCACTTTGAAAAATATGATTCTATCTTTAAATTTCTTTTGTAGATATAGAGGTTAACATTTCTACACCCATGGTAACCATATTTTTCTATTTTCGTCATCAATAAAGCATCTATTAATGTTGAAAACAATAGCTTCCCCATATGGGGTGAGGTGGAAAGTGACCAGTGGGAGGTTGGCAGGTTGACTGTCTATTGAGAAATTATGGGAAGGGAAATGTTAGGCCATTCCTCCCACATATAACTTGCCTCACTTAACTCTCCATCTCTTACCATGATCAACCATCATTGTCACAAGTCATCAATTCCTTATTGCCACTATTGTTATGCGCTTGGGAATTTGGGAGTGAGATCCAACATGTAATTATAATGATCCTAAATTTATGTTTGACAGTTGTCCTAATGGGAAATTACCACCTATATTTGACATTGTTTGGATGAAAATGTTTTTGTATATGTCCTTCGGGAAAATCCAGTTGCTTTATTGAATTTCGTAGTTTTTTTCTCGCTTGTCTCCCCACATGTATGTTCGCTAGCCTCGACATACCATTTTTGGTGTCAATTCATTGGTCTATAAGTAACAATGGGTAGGTTACTTAGACATAAGTTAGTTGGTAGAAGGAAACTGCACCAAGAGTATCTCAACATCTCTCTAAAAATTATGGTTCTTACTTTTTCTATCTTTTATGGTATTTGCCTCAATTTTAACTATTAGTTACAATTATGCCACATCAATGCGTCTCCTACTAATGAAGTGTTTCTCACTATGAAATAAGGGGGGCAGTGAGAGGACATTTTCAAGTAGAATCATTAGCATAATAGTTCTAGAAGTATACTCCAATAAATAGGAAATGATAGGAAAAAGAGTTCGTCTCTCAGATACAAACATAACTATTGAGATAACTATCTAGATCTTAAACACAGGCTAAGGAAGGAAGGACCAAGCATGCCATTGAATTGTATTGGAACATGATGACCCTACTAAAGAAGGTGTTGTTGGATAGAAATGAGGCCAAAGAGGAGATATTTCTCATGCTTAATGAAATTCAACTTTAAATGAATAACCTGGACCACAAAATGGAGAGGAATGAGAACCATTTGGGCCTCCCATTTAATATAAATATTTCTAGACAAAAAGGCAAGCATCCCGTTGAGGTGAAACCCCCTGACTCCACTTAACCTTCATGATTTCCTTCTATTTCAACATTAATTTTCCTTCATCTTTAGCTTGTTAGTCTAATTATGTTAGTAGGCTAGATGTCATCGCTTTCTGGACAAGACCCAATGAATAATTTTTCCTTGATTTTGGATCTCAAATTCTACTAATTAAGAGCTTGATGCAATGACACTGGTTTGATTCCTCTAGTGGTTTACCAAGGTGTGCCATGTCTATCTAATTCTATAGTTTTTTAAATAATCAATAGAAACTTAACTTTACCAAAAAGAAAAGAAAAGAAAGGTTGAAAATAATAGCTAAGTATATGTTATGTTCATAATTCAACTAACCGAAAGTAGAATTTTCAAAACTAAGGACCTGGTACACATTCATAAACACCGAGCTCTTACCTCCCATCCAAAATCACAAACTTCCCTTTTCTTCAATTTTGTATTCTTATTTTCCGTTTGAGTAAAAAAAATCCAATTTTTATATATTCTCAACCAAATCAATAATACGAATATCTATGATTATAAAAATGTTGTGAAACCTCGATGTCAATATACTATTTTGTTTTGTTCCTTTATTACCAGCCATAAAAAGATAGATTTTTCTTCTTCTTTATGTCTAACAACATTATCTTGTTTATTCCTAGATTGATTCATCGAAGAAGTTTGTGATTATATTTCTCATTCCACAAGTGCTTCCTATGAAGCTTGTCCTTTTAGCCTATTTTATAATAGGTTTTAGGTATCTCAATAAGCGTATTTACTTTCACCTTCATTTATGTTTTGAAGGCTTTCCTTTTCCGGTGAACTTTAAATTTTGTTGCTAGGACTACCTGTATTTCTACACATATACCATTGCTACCAAGCTATTTTTTCCACCTATCCTTCCGCAAAAGTTTGGTGCTCAACTACCCAAATGTCTAATCAATATCTTTTGAGGTGAGACAAAGTCCCAATAAAATTTTAAGACAAAGTCCCAATAAAATTTTCATACAAAAGTAGTAGGATTTTTAATGTAATTATCCCCATAATCACCATGGATATCCAAGAAAATGGCAAGGATAGGCAATCCTCCATGCCAATGATAGATCACAACCAAGAAACAACATGCATATGTCATGCATGCCAAAACTAGTGAAGAAATCATACATGAAACTTGGTACCTGCAAGAAAAATTGATGTGACTGTTGATGTTGATGCCTTCTTGCGCTTCCTTGCTCTTCCTTTTCCTTCTTGCTCCAAAAATCCAAGTATGCCACACCCTTCAAGATTGCTCCAAGAAAACTCTAAGTATCCAAGAGTATGAGAGAGAGAGAATAATGAGAGAAAGCTCCAACTCTAAACTCACAAATGGTTACCAACTGATCCTCAGAAGCATTTTATGAATGGGGCCTCTATTTTCTTCATTTCCCATTATTTTCCTTTATTTTCCTTCATTTTCATCCTCACATGAAACCTATGGCATTTCACCTCCTTTTCTCCTAATTTCCATTATTTTCATAGATAAATGTGCCAAAATTCCTTTTAATGCCTTAGCCATTGCCTTAGAAAATTTCCTTAGCCATAAACAACCAAATGAACACCTCCTAGAATGTCTTGCCCAACATTCATCTTGGAATAAGTGTCCCATTCATCTGTGGTTATTGTTTTTAACTTTATTACATGAAATTTTCACCAGGTTTGTTACACAATAAACACTTGCAACTTCTCAACGAACCCCTCGCTGAATAGATTATCCCAAGAGCTAGCTGCCAAAATATTTGCATAACTTTCCTTGTTTCCTTTGAAGGCCTCGCATTCTAAAATGAATTGCTTTTTTGCTTCCACTTCTCTGGAAGAGAAAAAAATACATACTCTTTCCTCCCACACTTCTTTTGGCCTTTTCCAGTGCCCTTAACTATGAAATAAGAATTTTATCTCTCTAAGAAATATTGGCCCCTATGTATGCTTTTTGTTGATGATTATGACTAGAATTAAACTCTTCAATATAGTACTTTTTCTTTCTCCCTAGCTCCTTGTCCCAAGTATGTTTGTGGAACTTATCCATAACAAAATATTTTATCTCTTTATTGTTTATAGGACACGTGTTCCAACAAATACCCCATTTACTAAACCATTTGTTATTTTACTGCATCCAAGTCTTCTTTCTTTTGCACAATATGCCATTAAACAAGACCTTAGGCCATCTACCCTCTTCCATTTGCTTTATTTTTTTTTTAAATACCTTATGACTCGCACCATAGCTATTGCTTCAATAGGAACAACCCTTGTTTCACTTAACAAGATAACATAAGGAACTGCACTTTTAATTTTGAATTTGTTTGCACTCAAACACTTTTGAATTTTCTTAATTTGTTTCCATTACATGTCGAATGTACTGCTGGCCCACAGTTCACAACCGTAAAGAATCACCGGAATCCCTGAAATCCCAAAAAGAGTTTGAGTGGTTTTCCAGTCCCATAAATTTGCCTCTCTACACCTATTTTGAAAAGCATAAAATGCTTTCCAACCCACCAAAGTTCTTTTCTTTCTAAATCCATCCTAGCTTAGATTTTTGTTGAAGTCAATTTTGAGGTAATTGTAATCTACAACTTCTTCTAGGGTGTTGCCTTCAAAGTATAACTTATGTTGCTTATGTTCTCTTTTGTTAGAGAAAATCATTGTTTTTATTTTGCTAATATTGACTTGCATCCCCACCTTTCTACAAAAATGTTGAAGGGAGAGTAAGTGCTCTTGCAAACGAAAAGCAGATTTGGAAATTAGAATAAGATCATATGTATACAAAAGAACCCTTGTAACAAACTTTCCCAAATGGATATTTTCACCCCCTTGCGAATTTAGCCACTCTTCAAGCTTGTCAATATATAAACCAAAAAGGGTAGGAGACAATGGGAAACCTTGCTTTACTCTTATATCACTTCTAAAGCTTTCATAAATGCATGTTGAAGTTCTAATTTTTAATTTCACTTCTTCATATAATGTATGCACAACTGCTCTCAAATGCCTAGAAACCCCAAGTTCCTCAATTCTATGCCAAAGCTTATCCCTAGGAATTGTGTCAAAGGATTTTCTGAAATCAACAAAGCAACAAAAGACTTCTTCCTCTTTCTCCCAAACTTTTTCAATGATGTGCCTTAAATTTATACCATGATCAATAGTGGAATGTTTAGGTCTAAAATTGCTTGCCCTTTAGCATTTTTATCACTTTCTTCTCGCCACTTGTTGATTTTATTTCCTAGCATGCATCCAAATAACTTTGCAAACAAGGATTTTATCATTATGGTCGTATAATTGGAGGGAATATTGACATCACCACTCTTGAAAAGAGGTATTGCTAGACAAGTTGTTCAATCTGTGGGGAATCCATGTTGTATGATTTTTTTGAAAATTTTTGTAATGTGAGGTGAAAAATTCTTTAAGCCCTGCTTTATATACTCTGCTTGGAGTTCAACTAAGTATATTTCTTTTCCAACACCCAACTTCTTGATACCCATCTCTACCTCTTGCACAGTGATGAGTTTAGTATCAGTGTTAACTAAGGGAGGAGGTTAAACCTTTGGATCTTGCTCATAACGTTGTCTTGCATAGTCGAACCATTTACAAATTGTAACACTATTTTTAGTTTGTTTCTTTCTCAGTTGGAGATCCTTCCATAATAATTTCGGGTTATTTTTCCCAAGGAAGATTAGTTCTTCCCTCCTTGAAACCATGAAATCAACCTTTTTTTTCTTAATATCTACTTGTAAGCTTTGAGCTTTATGTTATCTTTGTTTGATTCTTTCCACATTCACCTTGCTTTTTTGCATTCCTTATCAAACCAAGTGTTCACCGGAAAGCAATTTGTTTCATACTTCTGCAAGTGCGCTTTGAATTAAATGTGTTAATTCGTGACTGTCAAGGCCATGAATTGGGATTTTCTCCTTCTCGAAGAGCCTCTCTAATGCTATTTTGAAGGTATTACAATTTTCTGGAGTCAAAATAATTCTTCCCTTTGGGAGGTTTTGTTGAACACGTTGAGTTTTTGACCCTAACCACTTCTTTCTAGTCCAAGAGAAATTTAAATAAATTGGCTTGTGATCTGATTTTAAGTCCCAAAGTTGGTCTCCAATCAAAACTTCCCCCATTTTCCCACACAAACCATGTGAAAAAATTACATAATCTACTACATTTGCTCCATTGAAAGTATTACAAGTCAAATTACTGGACTTTTCCCATCTAGTCAAACCATTACAAATGACTAAATCGAAAGCACCACTTAGATGAAGAAATTTTTCACCAAAGAGATTGCAACCCTTGCCCTCTGACATTCTTTCCCACTGATGATTACTCTCTTCTATAAGCTAGACAGGGTCATATTCTTCTTTACAACAAAGAATGATAGCTTGCTCACTTGCAGTCTTCGCATTGAAATCACCCATGATAAGGACTTCACCTAATTGAGAATATGTTGCAATATCCACTTTCAAGGCTGCAAAGGGATCTTTGTGTTCAAGCCCTCTACTTTTGTATATTTTTTGAAACTTGCGGCGCAAAATAACATGTTGCAATTCTAATGTGATTTCCATTTTCTGATATTTTAAACCAATGAATTATTTATTTTAAAGCATGGTTTTCAGTTGTTATTACATGAATTTTATGATCTATTTCCTGCTCTTTAGCTTCTAAAGCCTCCAACCTCTTTTTTTCACTTAACAATTCTTTCACATAAAGATCAGATAACCAAGAGAGGTGTGGATGTGGGACTATAGAAGACAAAATCATCAATGAATTTTCCTCTGGTTCTTTTGTTGCCACATGCTTACAAAGTGAACTTGTTCAAATATTGCTTATTGCAAAGGGCCTGAGTACTTTCCATTTGAGACCATATTTTCCTTGTTTTTTCCTTGTGATATGGCGGTGAACAGATCTGTGTGATATGAGGGACTCTAGTTGAGCATTGAATTAATGGCAATGGTCTTGCACCAGCTAAGACAATGTTGAATGTGGGTAATTAAATATTTGGACCGTGGGAGAGGATAGTTAATTATATGCATCAGGTTTCTAATAAATTATTTGATTTATGTAGCTTGGAGCTCATTAATGGTAATAAGGTCCTTGGACATCAGTCAAGAAGAGCTTAGAGGCCTTCAATAGATTTCATCCATCGATAATTACAGTCTATGGGAGTTGCAGGTGAAAAAGATGGTACCAAGGATGACGATAGGATGTCTTGGGAGAAAATATTGTAGTTGTTTCATGTTATCTCTAGGTAATACCTTATCAAATGCCTAGTCCTTTGCTATGAAGGTCATGCTTATTATGCATGCGATATAGGTTGACAATGTCTGCTTAAATTTGTCGACAGCTTGAGTGGTTATGGTAATTCCCTTTTAGAACCTACTCTTTCTATTTTTTTGAGTGTGAATTCGAGTTGGGACAAGACTCACATTGGTAATTGGTGGGGTTCTTACCTAGTGATAAGGAGGAAAATATGGAAGCGGGGAGGAGGCCTGCTTTGTGGTAATTAATTTGTTATTTAATCTTATTATTGTGCCAGTGAAATCAAGAAGTTTTCTTCTCTCCGTGATGAGGAAAACCAAATTTAGGAAAATCGGACATACCAGTGGTTAGAGTAGGTTTGCAGCAAGAATCTTTTATGGGTGTGGGGTTAACAAGAAATCTATTACGAGCATATGGATAAGCATAAATACAAAGCCCAGGTAGTGATTTCATGTGTGGACAGGAGGTTAAACCTTGTGTCCAAACTCGTATGTTTGGAATATTCTAGACTGAGAAATTACTTGTCAAAGTACTCAAGTTCTCATGACAAAGTCAGCTCAAGGAAATAGTGTTATAGTGAGGCGAGGGGAACTAAGGTCCCCCTCTCATCCCAAAATTGTGTGCATCTTGACAACAAGTATAGCACACGGGAATTTGGATACCTGTTTGTTCCTAGTGTAGGGGGATTCTCACCATCCCAAGAGAGAGGGGCAAGCCTTGGAGAGGAACAACCTACAATGAAGAAAGAGGTCATCAGGGTCATTCACACCTTTTGAATAGAGTTGAAGGTTTTATTGCTAAGTACCATGAATAAATGCCCATGCATATTCAAGAGGAGTTGTCAAGATGAGAAAGAGAGGCCTCCTCATAAATAACTTCCCTTCCTGATGTAGAATTCAGAACTTAATCGGAAGTTTGAATTCCAAATATAGGACATACATGGAGTAGAGTGAATGAGTACATTCATGCAATCAACATTTATTGGAAAATGAAATATCTATTGGGAAGGGTGCTCTTAGAAAGTCAGGAAGCAAGGAGGGACTTACTGCATATGTTGGATCATACTCATGACCACCTCAGAAACCATGAGTACATATTGTAAGTAATGGACAAGAGGTTAGCATGGATTCAAAGACACTTGGGTATTCTGCCAGCAACCCCTAGGTCCACAGCAGCCCCAGTAGATCATGTTCATATTGATGGCTCAGATTTGACCTCATTCATTGAGTTTATGTTGTATAGTTATGGTAGGTTTGGAGAATTCTATGGTTATGTTTATGGTGTTGATAGGTCTATCCAATTTCATGTTGTTATGTTTACGTTTAATTCCAGTTATATTAGATACTAGTGGTCACTCATGGCTCTTTGAAGGGCCCATTTTTTGTTATGGTTTAGTCTCGTGGGCGAGTGTGACGTAGGAAAGTGTTCCCTCTATGGACAGAGGCAACCCCTCTAGCCCTAGAGTGGGTCTAGTCACAACAAAGATAGATCAACAATAGATTTCCTTAAACAATCATTGTTGGAGGCCTACCTTAACCGGCGGTCGATGAAGTTCCGTTGCGCTGCTCTAACTTCCGCTTCCTTCTCCTTAATGAGTGATCAACCTGAAACAATGCAAAGGAAATACAACAAAGCACATAACCAGAATACAATGATAATCTATTTACTCACAAAGTCAAGAAGTCATGAGCTGTTAAGTAAATTACATACAAGACATAGGAAAACATCATTGATTGTATTAATAATGAAATAAGAGAAAGCTTACAACCAAGTCTTGACGTCGCAAGCCTTCTCAGGGGGTCCAGCCAGTGTGTTTCTTCAAGCACTCACTCTCAAAGATGGGTCTCCCAAATAGCAATATATCTCTCTCTCATCCACAAGCTTTCCACAAGATTAAAGGCACTCCACACCTTCTTGCAAACTACAAAGAAATCTCACCCTTGCCACACTCACACCAACTATCTATCAAACTCAAAAGTAGCAGCAGCATTGTACAATCAAAAGAATTCCAACTAAGGAACTAGCAGATCATAGCAATGGTGAGTGATTTTATAGGAGGAGGAACCTCCATGAAATGAGGGAGAGGGAGCTCATCCTCAAGGGAGGTTTCACAAGAGGTGGAATCACCATCCCAGAGGCAGAAAGGCAACCCAAACTGACCCAACAACTAGCTCTAGAAACATCCAGAAGGCTGACTATTTGAACTAATTCGCCAAATCTGGATCATCGCAGGTCATGAACTAGGAACTAGAGACGACGTCGCAACGACACAGTGCATGACAGAGAATCGTTGCGGATTTTGAGGGTTTACTAGCGACGATGCAGAAACTTAGTCAAAAAGGGTCAATCTTCAGGATTAGAGAGCATTTGCTTAATCTTCTTACACTGGTGGGAAGATATGAACATGTTTATTTGACACATGACACAGTAGAGGGACTGAGATGAGGACAGTGACAAATTACTGTGTAACAGCGAGAGACCAGAAGAACGTATGGATCTTTTTTTATGTAACTTTATTATTTTGTGGCAATAAAATTTCACTTTACACAAAGAAAAAAAATGAATAAATAAAATAAATAAAAAATAAAAAATAAAAAATTTACTTGAAGTCTATGATGGAGATGATGCTTTCGAAATTTAGAGGCACGTAAAGATAATACATGGAATGTCATTCATAGGTTGTTCATTCTTGTTAAAGAATAAGTTATTTTAAATGAATATGGTAGAACATGAGTCTCTTTAGGGTCATTGAAAGAAATTTATAAATAACTGGAAGAAGAAAATATGGGGATAATTACATTAAAAATCCTACTACTTTTGTATGAAAATTTTATTGGGACTTTGTCTTAAAATTTTATTGGGACTTTGTCTCACCTCAAAAGATATTGATTAGACATTTGGGTAGTTGAG
>Ga0115851_100062_pt1:0-22500 | contig 29394 bp, 26 predicted proteins | sample InSIn2gowninarea_FD_83865 | JGI IMG/M metagenome (GOLD analysis project Ga0115851, IMG submission 83865)
GAGGTTTTAGGCATGAGTCTAGCTATACCGACCGCCTACTCCTGCACCGGCCCCTGCCAGTCATTACCTGATAGATACACTCTGCCCCGCCCGAATCGATACCCCAGTCATCTCCCGATCAAGAATCCCTCCAATAGATACAATGATCAATGAAATCGGAAAGGGTAATAAAAGGCAAACTAATGAATGAAAGCAAGGTCCCGGAGGGGCTTGCGCTTCCTAGTGCAAGGAAAGAAAGAAAGGTTTTCCCCTTGCCACCCCCCCATCCACAGAAAGAAGGTTCTTGAACATTAGAAGGGAAGGCTTCGGCTCGATATAAGCTAAAGAGAAAGACCCATAAGCAGAGGCAAGGACAAGGGAAATAAGCTTGCTTGGGTTGTAAGAGCAGAGCCAACAACGGCACCTAAAGCTATAACCCAATGGGCCGGGTGAAAAGGAATAAGTCATGGGCCCTTACACGTGACATAAGTCATATTGCTATAGCAAATAGGCCCTTACACATTGTTATAGCCTATTTGATCAAATTTGATACAGTCAAGGTCTTCTGGGTTGGGATAACCCTATATTTCTTTCTTCCCCTCAAAGAGCAGAGCTAGTTCAGGACCTTTCAGGGCCTTCTTCCCTTCCTTTTTGGGGTAGTGGGTCGGTCACTCTCAATCGATCAATTGAGGTAGAACTCTATCTATATCCTGTTTAGGCGGCTCCCTATCGATCTCGATATTTTCAACCGTCTTATATGCCATATGTACTGAGATTGATCGGGAGACATGGCCAAGCCCGCCCGAAAACAAGGTAGCCTACGGGTCACCTGCAGCTGGATCGAATCCCCATATGATCGCCACTGATGCTCGTATAGGAAGCTATTGAAGCAGGCGTAGATCACACTAACGACTCTAGGGGAAGCAAGGGTTCAAGGCCTAGGTCGCTCTTCCACTTAACGTCTCAAAGTTCACGATACCGCGGCAATAGGTTTTCAGAAGCTGGCCATAGAGGGTGGTTGCATTGATTGACAAGGTGCACATAAAAGAATAGGAAAGCCCTTCCCTGATTACAGGAAAGCGCCCTCCGGGTCCTTCTATCTAGCCCGAGGAGAAAACCAAATTTGATTGCCATGAAGGGAAGGGTTGTCGTTGAAGGGGTTGGGTAGCTTATGGTATGAGAGGTTATTGCTTATGAATCGAATTGGTTGAATCGGTTCGGGAAGAAGGATTGATGAGATGGGGGCCGGACTTGAATCTCGGACAGATGGCAAGGTCTCCAATTGGATACGCGGGTTTCTAATTTGGCATCGAGAATTGAAAACCTCTTACTTAACTACCACTAAATAGATTCTCCCGGTGGATAGTCAAATATTCATTGATGCAAGGCCCTACTATAAAAGGTACGGGAGCCCGTAGTGAACCCGTGTCAATTCTCGTCCGGTCCCCATTCGATTTCCCTTCTCCGTCATACCGGCCTCTATCAGGGCAGGATCTTCCAGGGCAGGATCTTCAAAGGGGTTCAAAATGATCGAATTATTGCGCCCTTACAGCACGCAGGATAAAAAGATGATACACATCGCCTCTACAAGGATATCATTTTTAGGCCTCGTCTCCATCCATGAGATTTGGTCCGGCCTCCCTGAGTTCAATTTCTCCCTTCCCCCGCTCTTACTTAGTCAAATAGCGTCAGAATTCGTAGGAGCTACATCCTTTTTCCGTGGTAACAGAAATGACACCGTGGTACCGTTTACCCTGCCCTGCTCCTTCCTACTGAAATGGCTTGTTCCATGGTGGTCCGATCCCTTGTTCTATGGTGGTATCAAAGCTGTAATCATGGGTTGTGCCCGTGCAAAATGACCCAAAATGATGCTTCGTTTTCCCTTCCCTTCTCTAGGTTCAGGAAAGTGGCGCTTCATTTTTCGATCCAGATAATCAGTAAGTAATCAGCCTATCAAATCCATATGTTAGCAGCATAGAAAATCAGTCACTATGAAGCTATCAGTAAGCTTAGAACCCAAAGCTTTTACTTACATTACGTTTAAGCTGGTATAGAGATAAGACCAAGCACAGGACAATTAGTACGGGTGTACGGGTCTCACTATGAACTACTGCTAATTAGCCCTTTCATATAATGGAAAGCCTATGATGTCACATGACTTTCCTCACCCTTCCCTTGGTTTGAGTGAACGAGATCGACACCAATAAGTTTCTCATTCTCAACATATTGGGATGAATGATTGGGACCAAGAAGGGAGAGACCAATAAAGTCATAAATCTCATATGAAGACTTCTAATGAAAGCCATTTCCAGTGCTCATATAACCATGTCTTTCACTTGAAATGTGAGGAGGAGGAGGATCAGTGCTTTGCTCAAGAAGGAGAATAAGTCTCATTTCCTAATTCATCTCTCATTCAAGAGGAGAATCCATTGTTGGCAACTTCAAAACTTGGTTATCCTCCTATTCATATTGGTGGTAAGTTGGATGGATATGAAGGAGAAGGGAGTTTTCTATTTGAGCATTTGGACCTTTCTAACAGCGGTAGTCTAAATGTAGAAGACATACTTTCCAAGCATGAAGCACTTGAGGAGATTGATATGGCCCCAGAGCAGCAGCATTCACATTCTACATGTATCAGCATCCAAGAAGCAATACTTCCCATACTCGAATAACCCCAGGTCAAGCTGTAGTTTCCATCATTGTATAGCATGAAATAAGAGGAAGAAGCATTTACCATTACTCCAGAACAACGGAGCCCATCATCTGAAGGAGATAGGTATCCATCTCTTATGGATGCTCATACTCCTCCTTGCCATGTTTTCATAGATCCCATCCAGTCGTATGTGGAGTTGTTCTTCAGTAAGGTGTCAAGCCTTGCAAACTCTCTTAGGGCGTTTTGTCCCAAGAAAGAAATGGCTAATAAGCGCTCTCCTTGGCGCACCAGCAAGCATAACCATCCATCCAGTGGCTACCTCCGCCCCAGCTCGCTAGCAATTAACCGTCCATCCTAGCTAGTCGTCCCACTAATCTAGTAAGATAAGCAAGCAATTATGCAATGAAAAAAGAAGTAACTAAAACTTCGCTGTACGGCCTGTTGATCCCACTCAATGATACATGGTTCCTCGATATTGTCAAAGTGAATATCGTAAAAAGAGATGAATCGCTAATAAAGCCTGCAATAGAGCAAGCCATGTTCTCCCCCACCCGGCCATACGCAAGCAAGCCAGCCCAGCCAGCCAGGATGATCAAGATTGGATTGAGCAAGCCATTGAGGTCTTTCTGTCTGTATGGAGGGAAGAAACAAACTCTAGCTACGATGGAGAAGTTTAGGCGGTTTAGGTAGCTCCTCGGTAGTTCGGCTTCGGGCACTTAGTGTTGGGTTCTTCGGCGGGTGGTTCTATCTCTGTGTTATAATAAAGTAAGTAATGTTAATGCGTGCACCTCAACATCTCCTTCTAAGTCTTATCCTGGGAGCGTTTGAAGATCCCTTCAAATTCATTATTTGAACCTTGATGCTTATTGGGTGGTGGGCGGTGGTCGAGCCAGCTTTCGCTTCCTCTCCTTTCCCTTAAAAGGTCAGTATTGGTCTTCGAGCGGTGGACAATCCTCCAAAGCGGTATCACATTCCCCTTCGCGTGTTCCCATTCCCTTCAAAGTGTTATCCTGGGAGCGGTGAAACTTCCTTGCCCTCAGAAGCGCAAGCCCCTCCGGGACCTTCAATGTGTCTGTCTTATCCTGGGAACGGTGAAACTTCCTTGCCCTCAGAAGCGCAAGCCCCTCCGGGACCTTGATTGAATGCTTGCTGGGTCTGCTTCCCGGGTTCTGGACCTGACCTGCTAAAGAAGTTGCCTGCCTGACTACATTACCTGACCTGCTATAGATTTCTTAAGCATCCAAGCAAGCAAATCAATATAGTGCCCATCCTTAGTTAGGGGCAGGAGAAGGAGGGCACTTCTGCGGGGTAGGGCTGGAATAAGGCTTGGTAGGCAGTCATTTACTTACAGGCGAGCTCGCCTTAGCAGCTTATCCTTTTTTGGCCTCTCACCCTCTTTCATTTAAGCCCCCACCCAATAAGTCAAATGAAGAATGGATCAACCAAATAATGAGGTTTCTATTTCTTCGCCTAACCCACTCTTTGAAGTAAGGGTAACTTCACGCCCCCCCCATATCCAATTTGCACGAATGAAACGAATATGATCTATGACTTACGAGCATATACAAGTGCCTCCGAAAGGTACAAAGCATATAAGCGCTGTACCCAGAACTCTTATCTCGCTCAAAAAACCAAAGACCATAGGGTGAGGTCGAGCTTGTGATAAAAGGGTGCTTTCATAATTTCCAACTCCTTAATAAAGACAGAAATGGGGTGTCCGGGAAAAGCCATGGAACCCCATCTTTCTAATCCCCTGATCGCTATCGCTTGCCTGGTGTTCGGGAGGAGCGCTACTGATCGCTATCGCTTGCCCCTTGATCCTGGTACCGGATGAAGTGTTCCCCTGGCGATCAACCCCACTTCCACTAGACTATTGCTTCGACCCTTGAGCTTCCTTGGATAGATACTACAGCCTTCCCCCTTAGACGCTTGCATCCTACCACTCGGCTTAGGTCACTAGACACTGAGTTGAAGCTTTGGCTCGGGGCCCCTCTGACCCCTATATACTGCGAATAGTCTTGGATGCTTGACTTGGTTGAAGCTGCTTTGAGCAAGAATTCAATTACTGCTTGAGGACGTGGGGATAGCTCTTTCAGGTCTTGGCAGATCAGGTCTTGTCTTGTCAGATCACGTCTTGTCTTGTGATGAGGTGAGTCAGGCCGATTGTGAGTCCGACATTCCGGGAGTCAACAACCTCAGGACAAAGAAAGATAGCTTGCTTTTGTCACCTTATCATACACTCCGGGGGCCGAACACGGAAGAAAGAGATAAAAAAACTACCCCATTCAGAAACGAGTTTAGAGCCACGAATGGAGAGAGAACAACGAGTGGACAACGAACGAGTTGCAACGATTGACGAGTGGAGACAATCAGGTCTTGTAGGTACGGTCTTGTCAGGGAAGGTACGGTCTTATCAGAGCGGGTACAGAGTCTATCAGGGCAGGGATTCTCAGAGCTGGTCTTATCTGGGCGGGTACAGGTCTTATCCAGTCAGGTGAGGCGAGTAAGGCCCATAGCAAGTCAGACTTTCCGGGAGCCATCAACGGGGCGGGGTAAACTACGGTCTTATCTTGTACGGTATTATCTGGGCGCAGGTACCGGTCTTATCCAGGCAGGGCTTATCAGGGAAGGTCTTATCCAGTGAGGTCAGGTGAGTGAGGCCCATAGCGGAGTCGATGGACGCTACCGCTAAGGTCAATGGACGCTTACGCTAAGAAGCGGAGTCGATGGACGCTAACGCTAGGAAGGAGGGATGGATCGACACAGCTTGCCCCTGATCGCTATCGCTTGATGATCGAACTCGCTTGCCCCTTGAACCTGTTACCATGAATTGTTCCCCTGGTGATTATCCCACTTCAACTAGACATACGCCTCGACCCATGAGCTGGACTGAATCGTTACCCTAGCTATTACCCCCGCTTCCTCTTGAAAGATGCATCTACCCATGTTATGAGCCACACAGGATTATATACGCGCTCGCTCCACCCCTGGCTCTTGGTCTAGGGGGGGGTGGATCTCGCCTGGGGGTTACTTTGGCTCGCTCCCCCCCTTGGCCTTGGAGGGGATCTCGCCCATGGTACCTTATCCTGGTTTCACTTATAACGGACCGATAGGAAATGAGCTTTCAGTTCAATCCGCATTATACCTTCCCTTTACTCATTAACGCCTTTAGAATGACTTCCCTTACTGCCTTCCCTTACTCCCTTTTCTTTATTTGAAACTTCCTCTCCTCTCCCTCTTCAATTTACTTATTGGGTGGGGGGGCTTATGGTCGAGCACCTAAAGGTCCTTAACAGTCGAGCACCTAAAGGTTAGGGTTTACTTATTGCCCCTCTCAAATAAGTAACCAAAACAGTCGAGCCTGCTTGCGCATCCTCTGATGGCGGCGATGGCGGCGATGGCGGCCTTAACAGTCGAGCGAGAAATCCCTCACCATATGAATAGTGAGTGACCCCTCACCATCGGAATAGTGAGTGGCTCCGCCCCTAAAGAATATAGGGCCCTTATGGTCGAGCGAGAAATCGATGGCGGCCTTAACAGTCGAGCCCCTACCGGTCCTTATGGTCGAGCACCTAAAGGTCCTTAACAGTCGAGCCCCCTAAAGGGTCCTCGATCCAGTGGGATGGGAGTGGATCCGTCAGTTGAGTGAGTGGATCCAGTTAGGCTGAGAGAGAAAGCACAGGGAGTGGATCCGTCAGTTGAGTGAGTGGATCCACCACAAGGACGGTCAGACGACGGGAGGAACGTCGACGACTGTCGTCCAGCGGAGCCTAGAGGCCTACCTAGTTGGTTGAAGGTTACTCGCGCAGAGCATCGCTGCCTCCCACCATGCCTGGTCGAGGGCAGGATGACCATCTGCGTGATCGACAGAGACGACTTTCGCAAGTGCATGTTAGATTCCCGCAGGCCAATAATCTTGCTTCAACCTCAAGCGTACCACCTCATCCACCTGGTAGTTATCTAGTACCTCCTGAGCAACCACCACATAATTCTGTTATTAGCGGACTCTTTGGCGAAATACGTAGGATGAGTCAAGCTTTTCAATCTGTTGTTAACAAGTTGACCTATTATGAGAAGGATATGAATTACCTAAAGAGAAATGTAGATGAATTGAGGAATCAAAGAGCTCCTCCTTCGCCCACACAAGCATATCATGAGCACAGACATCAGAATGTGAATTATACACGTGGGCAAGCTGCGTCTAGCCCTAATTTAGATACCCAACCCAGGGTTAATCAAGGATATGGTCATAATGGAGGTCAAGGTCCAATGACGAATAATAATGATCCATTGTTGTCAAAAATGACGAATATTTAGCAAATTTTGACAAGTCAGCAGAGACCTAATCCCTCTTATGTTTTACCAATCAATGGAGATACCAGTACTGCTGTTCCTCTTATGTTTCCCCCTGAGATTCAAGGTCAATCAACAGGGGTGAGGTACGAACCTCTCCACCTCTTGGAGATGAACTCGAGCAATACTATCAGAATCCTTTCACCACTAGATTACAGGATGTTAGATTACCTATTTAGACACCTAAATTGACTCAATTTGATGGGAAAGGAAATCCATCAGATCACATTAAGGCATTTGCTTTAGCTGCTGAAGCTTACAATCAATATCCTGATCTACTTGCTCTCTTCAGTAGTTGAAGAAGATAAAGCAGCGGGTTCTCCCGTAAAATAAGGATCAGTGTTTTGACCCGTAAAAGACGAAAAAGCAACGGGTTCTCCCACTGGATATAAATCTGAATCTCTCTTTCTGGAAATTTCCTCTCCTTATCAGTCGAGCCCCCTGTCGGGTCCTTTGTTCCAACCTATGCTTCTCCTCCCGCTACTACGGTAGTTCACAGGGTTTATGAAACATCTGGATATGCATATGAACTTGGAATTGCAACTAAAGGATCAACTGAATCATGTACATACTACTAGCTTTTCCGACCAATTTTGTAGTCAGTAGCTAAGGTTGACCCACAACTAATTTCAGTGCTATAGCCGGTATCTTTCCCAGTTATAGTCTCATTAGCATAAGTGATATAGAAGGGAGCAGGGTAGGTAGAAGCGCTTTATAAAGTAGAAGTTTCTGTGCCCATTTCAGATCCTCCAGATGCGGGAAAGGCGCTTAATCTGGCCCGGGCAGGGCCTACCCACCAGCGAAACGAAGGACCTGAAGCAACCCTACCAACCAAATCAATCAACAGGAGCAACCCAAAACCAGTCGCGAAGAGTCTTTCCTGACCAAATCGAACCGTATGATAACATGGACTCTTAAGGAAACACCAGCAAGCAGCTAAGATAGCACCAGTGGAAGCATCCGTTACTACCATAGCCGGACAAAGCCGTCCATCTCAGCGGTCCCTAGCGCCTATTACCTATTATAAGTTTCATGGTGCTATTAGTCTGATTTTAGAGATCGAGGTGAAGATTCTGCCGATGAAGCCCCTTGAAATGGTTAAGCCGTTGATGAAGCAGCATACCTTCCAGCTAGAGCATAGCCAGTTTCAGATCCTCCAGTCGATTCAGTAGTTTCTTCTGTAGATTCATAACCAAGTAGTGACCTTGTTGATTGAGATCGAGACCCATATTCCGGTGCAAAGGAAGGAGCGGAGCCTATTCCAGAACGAGCATCCCTTCCATCCCTAGATCCAGTTACAGATAAAGGCCCAAACACATGAGAAGCATAGATAGAAGCACCTGAGTAAGCATCTGAGCTATAAGCACCACCTATACCACCAGTCGCTAAGATAGAAGCATCATTAGCAGCAGCGAAGAAGGCAGATCCATTTCCGGGTACTACAGCAGATCAATAGCCCCCAGCTTCCCTTCGCGCAGTTCCTTATCCAATTGATCCGGTTGAAGTTATGGTTCCGGAGCTATTTACATACAAATAAAGATCCAAATCCAATTGACTAAGAACCAACCAAAAGTAGTAGTTTCACCAACAGAGCTTTCAGAAGTGCTTGTTCCGATGGGTGTGTTCCTTGCACTCGGAAGCGCAAGACCCTCCGGACCTTCCCTTCATTTCGTTATAAGAAAAGAGAGAACCTAGTTATTATGATCTAATGCCGGGTCAAAGGTAAAAGGCTTAACGATGGCGGTCAACTGCTCGATTGGATCAACTTCTACTGCAGGTTCAATAAGATCAATGGGTGGAGGTATGTTTACCTTATGATTAGGGCAGGTTATTCCGTTAACTACACCTTAGTGCGCTCCACTGGCCTTGCGGGCAACTTCTCTCTAATTGGACTCTTAACTCTCTGTTTTGGTGCTCGGGTAATTGCCGCGGGGATGGGAGTAGTAAGGAGTTTGGGCGGAAGGCGGCGCGGAATTCATGCTAGTGTGGACGGGGCTCCTAAGGGATAAGCTTGTGGATTTGAGAGCGCATGGAGGAGGGTGTAGCTAAGATGTTGAAGGAAGTGAAACGGTGCTACACATGCTCTAGAGCCCTCATCTACAAGCACTCTCTCGACTCCGGCCAATTCTAACCTCAATGAAGAGGGGAGGATCATCATCTATAAGGAGGTTCTAAACACTAATCATTTGATTGAGGAGAAAGGTAATGACACCATTGTTTAGAGTGGTCTTATCAATTTCAATGGAATTGACGACATCCCACATCTCTAGGGCATTACATGCGGCAGGAATGGTAGGAGCTTGGCCCGGATGAGGTGGAGGGGCCACCTCCATGCCATGAAGTGCTCTAAGCATTTGTTCTCTATGATATGGTTAAGTCTTAAGATATCCATGAAATATTGATTAGACAAAGTGTATGAAAGCTCATTAACAATGCTCCATGATGTATGAGACCTAGAAGGAATATCAATGACTTTCATCTATGTTGGTTGTTCATCTTGATACTCGACATTTCAAGAGTCCCCATTGGCTTGGTTGGAAGATGGGGCTAGGTTTGCACACACATTCCTGACGGGCTCATTGTTATGGCGGACATTCTTCTTGGCATTACCATTCTTTCGTTGATTGTCCACATTTTCCATATTCAGCTTGGGCTTGATGTCCAGTAAAGGCATTGCCGTTGATCTCTTGGTCCTTAGGATGAAATACATCAATGAAACCTAAAACTCCCTCTACCACATTGTCGGTAGGACTAGGGCCGTAATATCAAACTCTAATGTTTTTCATCAATGAATGTACCAGGTAGAAAAAAGGCAGTTTACCCCACCCACAAAGCAGCGTCAAAGCAAACGCTGGGCATAGAGGTAGAGGCAGTTAATGATGCAGTGAACCTCATGAATGTGGGGGCCCCACCCCGTGCGCGATATATGGGAAATGCCTTTACCAACTAATTGAGTTTTGACTGTATTCGCAGAGTGATAGCTATTATATACGAGGGCGTGTGGAACATAGCTGTTCCAGTATTTTAGCCAGTTTTAGAGTCATCACCCCGCCGAGATACGGATCCAAATCCAATTGTGGTGCCATTAGTCGCAGGTATTCATTCTAGTTGTAAATCAAGTCTATTTCATTGGTTTTTAGGTCAATAATCAGTCATGGTGAAAGCGTCTTTAGGTCAATAATCAGTGAATGCCAGGGGCATATACTAAAGTTGCAGATCCTCCGCAAGTTGGGGCGCTCCCAGCTCTCGCTGAGCGAAGGCTCCAATACTCGGGCTTAGCCCAATAAAAGACTCGGTTCCTCGCGCAGTGCCCTCTCGAAGATACTGGCTTTACTTTCTAGAAAAGATCATTCAGTGAGCCTTCCTAGACAAGACTTTCTTTCCTTCCTCGGGCATTGCCCAATACCTGACTCGGGCTTGGCCGTCGATAACGGGCTTGGGGTTAGCCTGGATCCAACAATCCTTTTTCATCTGGTTTTCGGGTCAAAAACAGCCAGACCGTCATGATTTGTAGATTTATTCATACACACGCCATTATCCGCTATCCATAGTTTATCGAGTTATATAGGAATCCGGGCCCTGCTCTAGCCAAGCATCCCGGTCTTTCTCTGAACACTGGGGCTGGCTTATTAGCTTATGGCTTCCTCGACCGAAACCTACCTAACCTTATAGATCCTGACCTTAATAGTAGGACAAGAGAATACAAGAAAAGAAAAGCTTCCCTCAACTTTCTATTGATCCTGACTCTGGCTTAGCCCAAAATTGTATCAGTCCTTCCAATGAGCGGGAAGATGGATACTGGCGTTCGCCTTCGGTCTTGATCAAGGGTTGTTCCTTGTCTTGTGACCTGCCTGTGATGACCTATTCTCCCCCCCCTGATCTATGGGGGTGGGGGGGGGTTATCCTTTCCTACTCAAGGTCTTGGGCTGGCTTGTCCATCCAGACTATTAAGATCTATCGGGCTAGTGTCTTCGGACGAGGGAGAAGTAGGTTACTAGGCCCCTCATGGTAAGCCTTCCGGGGCAGTCAGCAAAACACCTAAAGCGTAGGTGCGGAAATCGCTGCATTCTCTGCCTAATACCTGAGCTGTTAGGGTCGGAGAACTGAGGCTAAGGGGCCGCAAGCCCAAGTATGAAAACGCTGATACCCGCTCAAGCTGAATGGGGTGGTGGGCGCGCTCGTGGCCGGGACGACCAACTCCAGATTTGGTTGCGCCCAGATCTGGTAGCAAGTATTGCGACCCCTCAATACGAGATGGATGGAGTGCCGAGGTACCCGCTTCTCACGCTGGCTTCGGCCATCTTCATTTCCCAGGTCTACCCCACCTAGTACGGCTTAGTCAACTCCTCTTTCATCGTCTGATTGTTCCAGCCGCTTCTTACGCCCCTAGGGAGACATCATGCAATCCTCGGATTAGCTCCTTTGTCGGAACAATACCCATAGATTGAAAAGTGGACCGCGTCGGATGGCTACTAGGGCATTTGCTCAATTCATATTGACTCGACCTACCCCACCGAGTATCTCTATGCAGTACCAAAATAGGGGTCTGCCCGAGATAGGCCCTCTCTGGAAGCAAGAAGCAATTATGATATATCGAATCCGCATGTGCAGCCGCGTGTGCAGGGAAAAAGTAGTGTACCCAACAGTCCACTTGCACCTAACATTTGTCCCCTATTTGACTCGTCTTCTTTAGGAGTGGTGCTCAAAATGGTGTATGTCCATAGTAGGCAAGCGCGGCCCGCCTGTGACTGTGATAAATTCTCTTGTACGAACCTGGTCTATTCATGAGAGGTCTTGGCAAAAGCTACTCTTCGAACCAGGCATAGGTACTGCTAAATCTTTCTCTTAGAGTCTGGCACGAGTACCGGGAAATACGAATATGTTAAGCTGGCGTACGATATGCGGAAAATCTCGCTATATTCTCGTATGATCTGGGAATTGATCCTCTACGAAGCTGGGGTGGATATTACAGCAGAACTCCACAAAATTCGGTTGCTCTTCTTATAAGATGCACCCTCGCACTCGGGATTCATTCAATGACTCGGTCACCTTGGTATCAATAGAAAATGTTACTTAGTAATTTGCAATTTCGCGTTAGTTTCAAAATACTCAAATTTGCGAGTAACTATTTGTTTAGAACTCACTAAGCACTATAAATTGTCGTTGCCTATTTTATTATAGTAGTTATGGAGAGGCAAAGGCCTAGACACCATAGACGAAGGTAGGTGGTGCAGGAAATTCCATTATATAAGATGCCAATTCCATACCGGGATCGATACCTAGTTCCAAGCGCATATTAACAGCAAGCAAGGGTGGAACACCACTGATTATTCTAATGTTGAGGCGAACGTTTCTTATAACTACCCTAATAGAATAGTCACTTAGGGTTTCAAATGTTCATATTTCCCTGTTTACCCTACTCGATTCGAAGAAGAATCCTGGAGCTGATGACCCCTAACCAACTTGCGCTAAGACATGGGCACCCTTCAACTCCAAAGAGGTTCCTAATTTGCTAATCCTTATCTAACACAAATATAGTGCCACTTCCCAAGGATGGGTTTTGAATGGGGCGACGTGTTTGGGGCATATCTTTTGAGTTTGTCTACTGCCCTAAGTATAAACCCCTAATATTATAACATAGCTTGATGCTCACTTGGTTTTTGATTGATGAATACCAGACTGGACCCTTGCCGTTATCCAAAGAAAAGAAAAGACTTCTAATTGAAATCTGCTAACGTGCTACCTATAGGTGGTTTCTTTCTATACGTAATATGACTAAACTAGATGTGACTAGGTCAGGCTTACTTCATCTTATATTGTTGGGCGTAGCGAATAATAGCTCAATAGCTCCTGAAACCTCTTCAATGGGGTCTATTGGTGGCAGATATCCTTGCCCCCGGAGGGACAAGCGGCTTCGCACCTTGGATTCAATTTCCCACTAGTTGAGAGTCACAAAATGCCTAGATAGAGGTCACACCTAAGTCTAGGGCTGTGCACAGGCCAAGGATAAGGGCCTTCTATTTGGCTACATTATTGGTGCAAGAGAAAGAAAGTAAATAAGCAAAGTAAAAGGAGTACTCTTCTTCAGGAGCTAGAAGGTCAATACTAGTGCTAACACCTTCTTTTTTTCTGGCACCATCAAAATACATAGTCCATGTGTTAGGCTCTACAATAAAGGATGGCTTAGCTGTAGGTTCCTTGCAAGCTACAGAAGGCTTAAGTTAGGTGGCATCATCATGCAAGGTCTCAAGTGTTAAGGCATTAGCCAACTAGTCAGTTATGGCTTGCCTCTTCAGGGACTTTTAGGTCATAAAGTGTAAATAAACCTCTTGGAATAGTCAGATCCATTTGGCATAGTGACTAGACAAGGCAGGTTTGAAGATTAGGTATTTCTGCAGCTTTGATTAAGAGATGACATGTGTTTCCTGACTTAGTGAGTAATGGTGAAGTCACTGCATAGCGAAAACAATAGCAAGACATAGCTTCTCTATAGGTGTGTAGCACGTCTCATAATCAACTAGGTTCCTACTAATGGGCGTAGACTGCATGCTTTCTCTAACCATCATCCTTTTGCATAAGGACAAAAAATATGGCCTAGTTGAAGGTAGACACATATAGTAAGAAAGGATGATCTTATTTTGGTGATATCAATATGGGCGGTGAGATAAGCGTACTCTTAAATTGTGAAAAGGGTTGTTTACACTCATCATTATAGGCAAGGGGTGTACCCTTCTTCAACAGGTGAGTAAGGGGGTGGGAGACCTCAGTGAAACCATCTATAAAGTGTAAGATGACTCTGGCATGGCCTAGAAAGGATCAGATGGCCTTGATACTATGGGGTTACGACATCTCTATGATGGTATTAGCCTTTGTAGGGTCTATGTAAATACCTCGACAGGACATGATGTAACCCAGCAACTTACCTCTCCCTTACGGTCTCACTCGTTCCTTCCCCTCAGAGGGAAAGCAACTTGAAGTTCCTTCCTGAGGTAACACCAAAAACACATTTGCCAAGGCTTAATAGGATCTTATAGGTATGAAGGCATAATCAAATAGTACAGAAGTCCTTGGGATGGTCACTACACAACAGGGACTTATCTAGTAGGTCATTAACATAGGACTCTAAGATCTTATGGATAATATCATGGAATGTGGTGGTCATAGCACGTTGGTATGTGTCTCCTATGTTTTTGATGCCTAAGGGCATGACTCTATAATAAGAAGTTTCCCACTCCTAGTGAAAGGCTATCTTATGTCTATTCTCATTGGATATTAGGATCTAGTTATAACTTAATAAGCCTTCTATGATTGACATCATTTCATACCCAACCACTAAATCTACCGACTGATCAATGGAGGGTAAGGGAAAGTTGTCTTTTAGGCTAGTAGACTTTAGGTCCCGATAATCCATGCAAACTAAAACTATGCCATTCTTCTTCATGACCAGAACAATATTAGCTAGCCACTCGGAATAATCTATAGGCTAGAAAAACCTAGCCTCTAAGAGCTTTTGGATTTCCTTGCTTTCCTAACGTCAAGCAAGCAATCAATTCCTTGCCCTCAGAAGCGCAAGCCCTCCGGACCTTGGTTGGTTGGGTCTCTGTAGGAGCGGGAATCCTCAATTGTCCTCTCCTCTCCTCTCGATGGCGGCCTTATCAGTCGAGCACCTAAAGGTCCTCTTCAATTTACTTATTTGCCCCTCAAATAAGTCAAAAAATGGTCGAGCACCTAAAGGTGATGGCGGCCTTATCAGTCGAGCCTGCTTGCGCATCCTCTCGATGGCGGCCTTAACAGTCGAGCACCTAAAGGTGATGGCGGCCTTAACAGTCGAGCATGCTAACGCATCCTCTGATGGCGGCGATGGCGGCCTTAACAGTCGAGCGAGAAATCCCTCACCATATGAATAGTGAGTGACTCCGTCCCTTATGGTCGAGCACCTAAAGGTCCTTATCAGTCGAGCACCTAAAGGTCCTTATGGTCGAGCACCTAAAGGTCCTTAACAGTCGAGCCCCTACCGGTCCTTGCACTCGGAAGCGCAAGACCCTCCGGACCTTCTTAAATGGTTTAGTTTAAGATGTTCTCTGCCTTGCTGCTGAGTTTGTACAGAAGGGAGTCTAATCATGGAGCTCTAGCCGACGGGGTCTTTGCTTGCTTTCAACAAAGGCAAAAGCGCTTATTTCCCTCTGCTTAATCGAGTCGTCTTGTATATTGATCACCAGGCATTGAAGTTCTTGAACAGTCAGAAGCACATGAAGAACATGCACGCTAGGTCTTTCCTACCGAAGTTTCCATTTGCTATTCGTCAACAATCAGGCGAGCTTCATCGAGTTGCTGATACATTGAGCCGTAGACTTACTTGTGACTATGAGCCAGGAAGTAGTGGGCTTTTCATGCTTGAAGGAGTTGTATGCTGAAGACGAAGACTTCGTAGGGTTCCATAAATAGGAGGGAGTCACTTCAGCTGTGGCTTGAGAGCTTTTTCATCATACTATACCGAGGTTTGAGGGATTTATCGATATGATATTAAGATCAAAGGGTCACATGAGCATGAAAATGAGTTTCTTCGCTCCGGAAGTTCGATCAACGAATGGAAGAAAAGGAGCAGATGCAAATGGATTGGTCGTACCCTTACCCTTGCGGGCCTAAATTCTATTAGGATTTTTTACTAAATATCAAGAAAGGCACTTCCCTCACTTCGAGCAGTCTACGTGTCTCCTTCAATGATTCCGTACCGACTGTCTATTATGCCAATCCGTTTCCCAACGTACTTCGTTATAACCACCTAGCTCGGATTTTCTTGTTTGCTTCGTTCTTCCTCTTTCACAAAAGTGCCCGGCGAGAGACTATTAGCTGTTGTTCGTAGGGTAGTTCAGTTGCTTATGGGATATCTTAAATAAAAGACTTATCGGCCGGGCGGCTACTGCCTCGTGCCAATAGGAATGCAGCCCTTCGCACTAAACCAATAGAAGAGTAAGAGTTGAGCAGCTCCTCGTATCAATAGAGGTACGACTAGAAAACCTTTCCATTCTTATGGATAGAGGTAGGATTCTGGCTATTTAATAGAAGAAGCCCAAGCTTTTAGTTAGTGAAAAGAGGTGTACGGGACGATACAACCAACCAGCAGGGCTGGGCCGGCCGGTGTCCCCTTTATGGCATGTATATGTACGTGGGTTGGAACCCTTACTCGAACTCTTACTCTTAGTAGGTAGCCGCATCCTCTCTTTGATCCGATCGGGCATTCCACTTGTACCAAGGAATGAAGGAAGGGGGGATCAGGATCTGCCGTTGCTATTTGATTTCAGAAGAGGACCGGAGGGCGATGGCGGGGGTCGAGCGTTCGTTACCTCACCCTATATTCTTTAGGGGTCACTCACTATTCCGATGGTGAGGGGCTCGACCATAAGGACCTTTAGGTGCTCGACCATAAGGACCTTTAGGTGCTCGACTGATAAGGACCTTTAGGTGCTCGACCATAAGGGACGGAGTCACTCACTATTCATATGGTGAGGGATTTCTCGCTCGACTGTTAAGGCCGCCATCGCCGCCATCAGAGGATGCGGTAGCAGGCTCGACTGTTAAGGCCGCCATCACCTTTAGGTGCTCGACTGATAAGGACCTTTAGGTGCTCGACCATAAGCCCCCCCACCAAATAAGTAAATTGAAGAGGATGCGCAAGCAGGCTCGACTGTTTTGGTTACTTATTTGGGAGGGGCAATAAGTAAACCCTAACCTTTAGGTGCTCGACTGATAAGGAGAGGGCCGCCATCGAGAGGAATCCCTTGGATATGAGACAACCGAGTGGTGACTTATGCCAGCAACAAGTGAAGGAGGCGTAGCAGTTCCTGTTTCTGCCAAAACTACGGCCTAAGCTTCCAGAGAGGAGTGGCTATGCGCCTAAGGTTGTTTATTATAGGTAACTACATTCTACATTAAGCAAGTTTGAGACCCTATCACGACTGGGCGATGTCTGTATTGCGTCTCCTTGAGTGTGATGGGACTTGACTGAACTTATCACCAAAGAAAGAAATGAGGAAGGTCAGAGGGTTTCATTTTCTCTTATAGTTTTTCGTTTTGATTGAAAGTTCCGTCCCTTAGTTAGAATGTCCAAGATTGGTCATTTACCAGATGACGGCCTCATTCTTTGGCGATAGCCTTGCATCATTGTGCTTCACTCTATCCTTGGGCAAAATCAAGTGCTTTCTCACCAGCCGACCATTAACCATTAACTAAGCGGGCCAAACGGATTCTCTTGACTTCCGGTCAACCATTCGATTAGGTTACCATGCCTCGTGGCCACTCTTTAGCCTATCTCATCATTGGATGGTGTGGTGTGGGTTGCAGCGGATAGAGTTTACCCAAATGAATGAGGTAGTCAAAGCCTATGCTCTTATTCTCGGTAACGAGATCGTCATGGCAGATAGTAGGGTCGATGAAGAGTCTCAGTGGATCCTAGCCGACTTAGATGTCCAAGTTTCCAAATCGAAATCCTTGCCCCCCGGAGGGACAAGCGGCTTCGCACCTTGCTATCTAAATCTTAAGCTTTTTCATTTGCCAAGAGGTACTGAGTGAGGGACCGTAGACGCCTCTCCGCTGTCTATGCTATGGCCGCCGTCTGACTCTGTCGTACAACAACTGACGGTCTCTCCACCATTCATTCGCAGAAGCGTCAATCTTCTAAAAAATAGAAAGACGCTTCTGTATCTGGGAGGAGCAGGCTTTCGACTTCTTGGCCGTCCTAAGGCCTCGCTCAAGGGCAGACGGAACTACCTTATTCAGATCTTATAGACTGAACTATCCTATTAAGAGAGATCTTATGGAGTCGAAACTCTTTTATTAAGATCTTATGGTATGGGGTCGACTCATTACTTTGATGACGCGACCGGACCTTTCCGATCGACTAGCCTTCGAGTTCTGCTTGGGTGGCTGGAAAGCACTCAACCCCCGTATGGGAAGGGAAGACTAGTGGATTGGCTCAGGGGGCAAGTTCAGCCGAAGGATCTCCTGCTTCCACCGAAGTTAGGTGATTATGGTACGAGCTTCTTCTCTGAGGATCACGAGCTACTCCTAGAGATCACTATCATCCAAGGGAAGACTCATCCAGTGGCTCGAGTGGGTGAGCTGCGATTCGAAAGGTAGCTTTGGATCGCATCTCCCCCCTTCCTTTCTTCTCTCCAAAACAAAGTCTTCGAAGTTGGTTGGGGGAGTCACTTCGCTCGCCTTCGGGTTAGTTAAGAGTTCTTGCTTCCTCCTTTGCTGCTTTGCTACCTTGCTAATGCTAAGAAGTGAAGTTCTATGGTTACTGTCCTAGGTGGGGATTAGAGACTCAATTCCTTCTATTGCCCAGTGTCTGAGCTGAGAGAATGGAGTGAATCTTCTTGTCAGTTCCCCCCCTTAGAATCCCCAGTGGTGAAATACGAGCTGGAAGGCAGCCCTCCTCGCTCACGCGGGATGTTTCCGAGCTAGATTGCAAAACCAGGGGGTCTTTCTCAAATCAAGACTCTGGGCAGGAAACCCCTAGTTTGTTTGGGTTCGAGAAATCCCTTATTGGATCCAGTTTAAGAGGGGCGTAGCGTGGGATAACCAATCTCAAGATTCCCTCTATTCCTTTGTCATAAGACTGTATATTACCTACGGCGATAGGCCCATCTCTTACTTATACTAACTAGATCCGCCAGAAAGAATGGAATCCTTTTAGGCATTCGGCAGAGCGAGAAGAAAAAGAAAAAATAGATAACTGAATGCACTTCTGATTGATATGAACCAATCCCCTTATAGAAGAGAAAGTTCGATCCGCTTGAATCGATCTAAGCACCAACCCAATCTCGATGAGAATCAGTACACGTAACTCGATCAATCCACGAAAGTGTGGCACTTCTCCACCCTCTGCTAGCAGCTTTCTTCTCTTATCATTTTGATTTTTGTCCTTTCCCTAGCCTGGGATAACTTTCATCCGACTTTCACTCACTCACTGAACACCTAAAAAATCTGCACATTAATAATATAACGCTTTTCATTTCATGGCATCTGACTCGGGAAATGACTTAATCAATAGAGAGAAATCTGTCCTTTTAGCAGCCTTTTTTTATCTACGATACCAGCATCCACTTCTTCAACTCGAGCAATCACATCGGTTCTTCCTTCAACGGCAGCTGAAATAGCAGGGGATCTTGCTAACTGTGCTTATTCTGCTTCCTATAAAAGAGAATCTCTCTATCAACAAAAGCCATTCTTGGCTTGGTCACATTCATTCAACCATCAACCATTTCGCCCGGGATGGGCTCCTACCTTCTTTCTTTTCGTGTAGTGGGACTCCTTCTTCGTCAGTCAGAGACAGCAGCAGATAAGACAAGAGCGAGAATCGCTAATGGTTCTGTTATACGAAACTTTATTTACCCCGGGGTTCCTTCCCTCGCTTAATCGGAATCTCACTCACTCTTTAGTTTCAATGCTAAATGGGAGCCTAGTTCAATGGCAGCTTTCTTCCTAAACAGGAGAGTTCGAAGGCCCTTCTCCGCGGATTCGTCTTAAGATAAGGAAGAGCTTAACCACACCAAAGCAAATTCAACTTCCGGAGAGAAATCACAGTCGAAAGAGGAAACAGATTCAACAAGAGACAAGGCTGGTAATGACGATCCTCCAACTGCGGTTACGACGACAGTGGCAAGAGCTTCTTCTTTGCTCACATCTTCTCTTTCCAGGTACTAGTGACTTCTTGCATCTCGAAAAAGAATATTCTCAAAGGCTAGCTCCTTATCTCTTTACCTCTCGGCTTCTGAAACAATCCTTGCACTCGGAAGCGCAAGACCCTCCGGACCTTGTGAAAAAGAAAAAGATAGTAGCACAGGGCCTTCTCTCCATCTCAGAAGAAAAGTAGAATTTCGTGCGGGTATGAAAGATAGCTATGAAAAAGCATCTTCCTTCCCCATCTGCCCTGCTCTGAACAGCGGCAATAACCAGTGATGGCATACTCTTATTATAAGAAAGAAGCATCTCCCCGAGGTCAGGGAATAGAGCTAACTGCAATTGATTCTATAGCAGCAGATCTCGCTAAGACCGGTTATGCCGCATCAAGAGCAAAGCGAGAAGAGCTGACTCGTGAACATGAACAATCGCTTATTTCACAGCTGGTTCAACTTGAGCAAGAACTGCTTCGGATCAAAAAACTATCTTCCCTTTCGACAACAGCTAAATCGCGATGCCACTTGGCTTGGGGCCGTTCCCTAAAGAATGTCTTTCCCTGGAGCCAGAGGGGCTTGTCTCTCATGAGTATAAGGCACTGAAGAAAGAGCGAACTAACTAAGCTAGTGCCCTTCCCCTCTGAGCCAAGATGAGCTAGCAGGGGGTTTCTTTCTTTTCCTTCTTTATCTACTAGAACTTTAGGAAAGCTTGGAAGCTACTTGCAGTGAATGAAGGAATGCCTTCTTAGGCCGTAAGCTCATTGGTTTAAGAGCTACTCCGCTTCTCGCTAACAGCCCTATTCGCTTAGCTAATTGACTCGGGTATTCCCATTGCTTCAGGTATTTGATTACCAAACCAACCGTTGCCACACATCTAGCTACAAAGAAAGAAAAAAGACATTTATTGGTTCACGCACCTTCTGTCATTTCACTTCACTACCAGCGCAGTCGCAGTCCAATTCTCTTTCTCTATCTCCGAATTCTCTGTTTCACTCACCACCTACCTATCTTTCGAGCATACCTTTCTCCTTTCAACCAATGCCATTCACACCATACCCAGTCCAAAAGACTCTCCAGCCCCTTGGAACAATCCATCCAAGTTCAAACCCTTTCCGCTCTGACAAAATTATTCCAAACCTTTACAAACAGAGAAAGATTGATACCTCAGGCCCGTTCTCAGGACCTTCCTCTCCAGTTGAAAACATTGCTACCCAACAAACCACTTCTAAAGAAAAGAGGAGCCTCATCTTTTCCCTGTCCATGCCCAAAATCCTATTTCCTCTTTCCTCCATAACCTTACCAATACTCCCTCGCCTGGAATTCCCCCAGTAAGCTGATCAGACACAGCCCTGGACTTCCCTTCACTACCAACCCCTCCCCTTAAGATCCCTCACTGCCTGGTTATGTTTGCAAGTTGCAGAAAGCATTGTATGGTCTTAAACAGGCATCACGCGCTTGGTATGATAAGTTTGATAGCTTTCTAATCAGTAAAGGCTTTCTTATGAGCCGTAGTGATTCCTCGTTATTGATTCAAACTAACAGTTTGCGAACTACAATTCTTGCGGTTTATGTGGATGATATTATTATAACTGGCAGTGAGACCTCTTATATCTCCACTCTAATCACTGAATTAAGTGCTCAGTTTGCTATAAAGAACTTCGGGAACTTGAACCATTTTCTTGGCATTGAGGTACTCAAGACAAGAATGATCGTGGACTGTTTTTCACACAGCAAAAATATGCGTTGGATCTCCTCCAGAGAGCTGCTATGCTGAATTGTAAGCCCTGCTCTTCTCCAATGAACTTGAAAGTCCTCTGCTGCAGTCTCATTCAACTACATTTGTTCCTGTAATCCATCTCTGTACAGAAGCATCGTTGGAGCCCTGCAGTATATAACTATTACAAGACCTGATTTGGCCTTTGCTGTTAACTCTGTTTGTCAACACATGCAATCTCCTACAGATGACCACTTTACTGCAGTAAAACGTATCTTGCCTTATCTCAAAGGAACTGTTACACTTGGTATTCAGTTCACTAGAGGACCTTTCACTCTTACTGCCTATTCAGACGCTGATTGGGCGGGTGATACTTGTGATCGTCGGTCGGTTAGTGGCTATTGTCTTTTTATGGGTAATAATCCCATTGCCTGGTGGGCTAAGAAGCAGGCCACAGTTGCCAGATCTTCAACCGAATCTGAGTATAGATGCTTAGCTCATACTGCCGCTGAATTCTCGTGGCTTCGCATGCTCTTCAAAGACTTACGGATTCCTTTGTTTCATGTGCCAACCATTTGGTGTGAGAATATTTCAGCCATCTCCCTCGCCTCTAATCCTGTGTTCCATGCTCGCACGAAACAAATAGAGGTGGACTACCACTTGATTCGGGATAAAGTTCTCCATAAAGATCTTCAAGTGCGGCATATCTCTACAGTTGATCAAGTTTCCTTCTCCTATCTCGTTTGTTAACGATGCGGCATACGAAACTGATAGCACAAAGTCGGTACCATTGACTGAACACAAACACAAGATCAATCAAGTATCACATGTGAACGAAATCGAGAGGGAAGAGCATGGATGCTAGCAGCACCGGAAGTTATCGTTCAGTATGAAGTTGAATGCAAGCCTATGTCCATCTCGTGTAGTTGAAGAGGGAAACCAACCCGCGACAAACTATACTTGAATAGTTTGATACACTCCGAGGGCAAAGAGTCCTCTGCGCCTTCCTTCTCCCTTCATTCCACACGTACCTGTGATTCCTTCTAGATGGCGAGATGCACTGCCTTATCTTTTTCTTTCATATTATCCAGTGGATAGGTTGACGTGACACCTTACTACATTAA
>Ga0115851_100064_pt1 | contig 29305 bp, 38 predicted proteins | sample InSIn2gowninarea_FD_83865 | JGI IMG/M metagenome (GOLD analysis project Ga0115851, IMG submission 83865)
ATACATATCTGCATGATTGGTCTCACTTTTACAATCTCCATAACCATCATCCTATGGCTGATGTTTTTGAAAAATGCTAATTTGTAAAGGTTTTCTTAAAGGACATATATTTTTTTAAAGTCAGATGGGGTTAGTTTATAGTTTTTAACAAAAGATCATTCCTAAAGGGGGTTTTAAGGTTGAGTGTTATTAAAGTTTTTTTTTTTTCAATTTGTGAGGCCCCATTTTTAAAAGAGAGTTGTTATTGCATACGAAAATAAAGGGTTTATTTAGAAAGAAGAAGAGGTTTATCATTAAGTAGTTTTGTGGGAGATTTTTAATGTGATTTTTTAATTATTTTTATTAAAAGAGAATTAAAATAATAAGGGTTTTATTTGAACGTGAGTTTAGGGCCTTGAAAAGGTGAGCTCGTCCACAAATTTTTTATGTTTTATCAAGCATGATAGTGTAATGGGTTCAGAAAATTCCCTCTATATGATAAGGATACTGAATTTGTAGAAAATTGTGCTTTATAGGGGCACATATTGAAAATCATATTTTTTGGGGGGGTGATATGGAAAGAAGTTTGAAGAAATAAAGAAGGAAGAATAAAGTTGAAGGTGAATGATATACAAGAGACAACAGTCATGGGTCACAAAGGACAGCTCAAGAAGATCAAATATAGAAGTATAAATGAAGAGGAAAATATCATTTCCATGTTTAGAGAGGTTCAAGCCACATCTAAGGAACCGAAAAGTATAGTAGAAGACAAATAAGAGACTGGGGTTGTTTGGTGTAGTGTGGATATACTACAAGCTCCTATGTTTTCTGGTAAGAATTTTGAAATCCGATTTGTTAAGATGGGAACTCTTATTCGATACAAAGAGCTGACTGAGTACTAGTCTAATAACCCATATGATGAACTATATGATTCTCTAGTAATGGATCTTATAAAACATGCATTGGATGAGAATTTTTTGTGAAAGGTATTAAAAAATACATCTTCTTAGGAAGCATGGAAGATCCTAGAAATAGAATTTGGTACAAAGGAAAGTGCCTTGTAGTAAGAAGTTATGTCATAGTCTACTGAAGAATGAATAGAGATTTTAGCCACAAATCTGAGAGTATATGAGCAAGACTCTAGGAGGAAAAATAAACTTTGAGAATGCCACTCAAATGTGGATGATGGTTATGGAGATTGTAAAAGTGAGACCAATCATGCAGATATGTATATGGATGAAGAAGATATATAAAATATTGTAGAGAGAGAATTTGAAGCCTATGTGTCTGAAGAAAAAAGATAATATTCACATGGATGATGCAGATTATGGTGAATCCAATTGTGACAAGACACATGTGGATGATGACTGAAAAGTTAGTTGTGAATTGTGAATTTTTGAATTCAGTAATAGCTAATGACTTTGGTGAATTTGAAATTGTTAATGAGCACATGCATGCTTGGGTGTCCCACCATAGAGTGGATGAAAATTATGTTGATATTAACTTTGATGAAGAACAATTAACTGGTGATGAGTGGTTACACATGATGCAATAGAAACAAATTATTGAAATGTTGCTATTTGGTGAGATAAGCCCGCTTTTTTCTAGAATCCAAGTTGAAAACAACCTATTTGTAGCAACAAACGTTGGTAAAAATGTGGGAAATGAGTATTATCATGCCACGACAGAGGAAGAGAAGACAGACGAACAAAAGAAAGAAGAATAAAAAAAAACTCTCACTATGGAGTATAATGAATATGTTTTTAACATTTATTTTGAGTGTGTGGGTAAATAGGAGAACAATCCATTTACAGTTATAACTGAAAAAGAAGATGAATAAAACGATTCAAGATAAGACATGGATTTTTTTGAATATGGAAAGAAAGCATTGAATCAAACTTTGTACAATGGATTCAAGAAGAAATTAAATTATGTTAATAAGAAATATGGAAGAAAGAAGATCAAGAATATGAAGTACAAGAAGAAAGGACAAATTCACAATTTGAATATGAAGAGTTGTGGCAACAATCCATGAGTAAGTGACTCATTGAAGAGGAAGTTGTAAAGACAAACTCAAAACAAATTCAAGATAATTCAAAGAAAAATGGTAGCAATAGTAAGTGAAGAAACATGGATCTTACAACAAGAAAACACAATAGAGAATGAAGAAGTTTTGAGGGCATAGAATTTGAAAGAAATGAAAAAGAAAACCCAACACTTTAATTTTTTTTTGAGTCATTGTAACAACCCTAGTGAAAAATCCATCTAAAAATTAATAAAGGTAGAATAAGACCTTGGTCATAGGACATATATTCCAAGCTTAATGATGGCAAGAAACATATTTATGGGGATCACTTGTGATTAATTAATGGCTATGGAAATTGGAAAAGGCAATGGCTAATACTTTGGAAAGACAGAATCACATTTATTGACATTTATTTATGAAAATAATGGAAATGAGGAGAAAAAAAGGTGAAAGGTCACATGTTGCATGTGAGGAGTAAAATGAAGGAAATTAATGGAAAATTGAAGAAAATAGAGACTTCATTAATAAAAATGCTTTTGAAGATCAGTTCATGGCTTTTGATCAATTCAATTTTGGAGCTCTTTTTTTATTTCTCTCTCTCTATTATACTCTTGGACACTTGGAGTTTTCTTGGAGAACTCTTGGAGAAGTTAGGCATACTTGGGATTTGGAGCAAGAAGGCAAATGAAAAGTAGGAAAGCACAAAAGGACATCAGGATCAACATCTGCAATGGATTTTTCTTGCAAGTATCAAGTTGCATGTATGATTTCCTTGCTAGTTTTGGCATGCGTGACATATGCATGTGGTTATTTCATTATGATTTGTCATTGGCATGGAGGATTACCTACATTGATAGTGGTTTTTCCTAGCCTTTTCATTTCCTAGATAACCATGGTGTTGTGGGTCTTACTTTTGTTTTCTGGTTGCTTTTCTTGTGCCTTTGGCTGTGGGTTGAGTTATTAGTTCTTGGAAGCCTTGGTTGGAAAAATGCTTTGGAATTCCTATAACAACTTGGGTTGAGTTACCAGTCTTGGAAGCCTTGGTTGGAAAAATGATATAGAAGCTCGATGGTAATTGTGCATTGAGTTACTAGTCCTGGAAACCCTAGTTGGAATAAATGCTCTGGAGCCCTCTACGAGTTAGGTAGAGACCAATATAATGATGGTGAGTGATGTCTAACCATGAGGTGAAATCATTGGTTGAGGGTTGAGGTGGCTTGGCCTCTAGCAGCCCTGGATGGTTTTGATTGATTTTTTTATGAGACCTCAAATTCATGCTTGGAATATGACACAAGGGTGACTAGCTAAAAGAAATCTTTGGTTCAACCTAGTCTATGATTGGGTGGTTCATATAAATCCCATACCTAATCGACTTATGAAATCATCAATAAGAGCTCTCTTTCTCCTTGGTATCTTATGGGTAAATATACTTTTTTATATGTGGCTTATATGGTTGTTATATCCTTGATGTTTATGTTGGTTATATGATGGTTATGAATGAGTTTTATGACAGTGAAAATGTATGGCTCTCATCATGTTTTGGTTAATCACTAAATGTACAATGAATATGTGGCTTAATAAATTGTAGTGTGGTTATTTTGATGAGGCAAAAATGCTTCTTAGTGATTCTCATATAAGCTTGATACCCCTATGCTTAGGTTTGTTGTTTAAACCTATAGAATGCATATTTGTGGCATGTTTGATTAAATGTCTGTCATGGATGGTAGGGGTCCATTGAAGTCCTTGTTCAAGTATTTTAATATGTATCATTTTTTCAATGTTAGTTTTCATTTCTGGAAGTTTCATGGAGTTTTGGGAAGTAGCTTGAGTCCTAGCCCTGAAAAGGTGGCAAAAATCTATTGTCACTAGCATAAAACTACTTGGAAAAGTCCCATGCCTTGCTGTGGGAGTGACTGGAGGGTCCCAGTCATATGCATGCCCATGTCAAGGGAGAGAATGAGGATTTAATGCAGAAAAAGTTTAGTTTATCTTAGGAGTTGGTCACCTAGAGGGGTTGGATGGCTCTTGGGGGTTTTTCTCTATGTGTAGAAGGTCAAGTTGCTTGTGTTCCATCGGTTCCACTTCCTTAACTACTAAATAGCTATTTGAATCACATCATAGTAACTCTTCATCAAATGTTTGCCCTGGTTGTCCAGTTACTTGGTTAGATGTGGGAGGAGGGTGTTACAGAGTGGTATCACAACATGGTTCACCTTTTGGACTAGATGGGAGGTGTTTTGGTCATGCATTCATGTCATTGCATATATGTGTTGCTTATGCTTTTGGTCTATGTTCTTATTGCATATAGATGGTGTTGGTGATGGTTGTAGTGATGTATCCATGTGGAAGTTGATGATGTTGTTGTTGTATGTGGTTGTCATGAGTGTATGCTAGTTATGCATTAGTTACACATGTTAGTGCCTATATATCATTAAGCATACATTGAGGTGGTTGTAGTTGTCATGCATGAGGTCATAGCATGTGGTCGGTATGGTCATGCATTGATGACTCAATAACGATTGAAGTGATGAATAAATGTTGATATGATTATATATATATATATATATATATAATCATATCAACATTTATTCATTGCTTCAATCGTTATATATATGTTGTGCTAATCTTATTGGTATTATAGACGAGATATCCTTCCCTCAACTACACTAAGGTATGTTGGTTTATTTATATTTTGGTTTAGTTGACATGATATACCTTGCAGGAAGAGAAACAACAAAGATGACTAACAAGATGATATACTAGAGTTCCTGAGACTCTCCCTATGGATGAGGTGAGCAACATGGTTTTGGGAATTCTTCTGACTTTGCATACACATAGAGGACTTTGAAGGAATAAATAAGGAGCTACATAGCAAACAATGATAGAATCATGCAAGCACATGAGAAACCAGAAGATGTTAATGCAGTAATCCTTTAGATTTTGTCAAAACTGCAGAGACAAGGACTACCTCGGATCAGTCATGGATAGGAGGACAAAACTAATGTTCCATGTGGTAGTAGGTATCCTTGTGGGTATAGGTCAAATAGAGATGACACAATCAGATATGGAAATTTCTTGTATATATATATATATATGTTGCACTGATCTTATTGGTATTGCAGATGAGATATCCTTCCCTCAACTACACTAAGATATGTTGGTTTATTTATTTTTTGGTTTAGTTGACATGATATACCGTGCAAGAAGAGAAACAACAATGATGACTAACAAGATGATATACTATTGTTCCCGAGACTCTCCCTATGGATGAGGTGAGCAACATGGTTTTGAGAATTCTCTTGACTTAGCAGACACATACAAGACTTTGAAGGAAGAAATAAGGAGCTACAAAGTAGATAATGATAGAATCATGCAAGCATAAGAGAAACCAGAATATGTTAATGCAGTAATCCTTCAGATTCTGTGAAAACTGTAGAGATAGGGACTACCTCGGATCAGTCATGGATAGGAGGAAAAAACTAATGTTGCATATGGTAGTAGGTATCCTAGTGGGTATAGGTCAAATAGAGATGACACAATCAGATATGGAAATTTCATGGATAATCCAGATAGGAGAGGTGATGGACATAGGTACTATTCTACTTCTGGTTCTGTCAGGTATCATGGTCATCATCGTTATCATCCTTATAGGAGGAGTGATAGGGGATATTTTTTGGATGAGTTCAAGAAAGAAAAGGCACATACATTCAATGGGGAAATGAAGAAAACACTTGATGAATAAGCATGGTTTCTTGCAATGAATAAGTTGTTCAGATTGCACGATTACTCAGAGAACATGAAGGCTAGAAAAAATACATTTATCTTTAAAGGTAAAGAAGATATTTTGTGGGAAGATGTAAAGAATGACATATATATTTATGAGGAGGAGTTGACCTAGAGTGAATTCGAGAGACAATTCAGGAAGAAGTATCTATCAGAGAGGTACTATGATGACATGGAAAAGGAGATTTATGAGCTAAAGATGTGCTTTATGACCGATGAGGAGTACACTAGTAGATTTATAGAGTTATTGAAGTATGTGCCTTACCTCCAGGAGGAGAAGTCCAATATTCAGAGATTCATTAGTGGTTTGCAGATAGCATTCAAAGATGGGATTGTGTTTGATGAGCCTAGATAATTGAAGGAGGCTATCCAAAAGTTAAATCATTGTTATGAAAAATCAAAGTGCATATCTAAGACTAAAATAGATTGGAAAGGTAATGATAAGAATAAGGGGAATGGGGCTGCAGGATATAGGTAACAAAGAGAATACAACACTACACAAGAAGTTAAATGCATATGACAAAGGGAAGGGATTTCAATTTGAGGATCACAACAAGGATGGAGGTTGGAAGCCTATACAATGTTGGACTTGTGGAAAAGATCATCATAGGAGAGATTTTCCACAACATCAGGGTGGTAGACCATAGATCTAAAGTTCTCAAGAAGCGCAAACAATGGGGGATGTTGGAAAAAGTGTTCCTAGGATCTATGCAACATTGGATAACATGAAAGACGATCACCAGGCATCTATTATCAAGATGGAAGGTAAGATTTATGATCAATTTGGTTCTATTTTCATTGGCCCTAGATCTAATTATAGTTATGTTAATCCTAACCTGGTGGATATGCCTGGTTTAAATAAACAAGTGCATGCATAATCTAGGTTAGTACAATTAGCTACAGGTACAAAGAAACAAGTTCATCAGTAGGTAAGATCTTATGCATTCGATTTGAATGCTATGTCTACATCCACACATTTGAATGTATTTCCATTGGGGTCATATAGCATGCTTTTGGGTATGGACTGGTTGTATCTCCATAGAACCAAGGTGGATTGTTATGAAAAATCTATTGAGTGCTTAGATGACAATGGAGTACAAAGAATATTCTAGGCTAAGAAGAAAGTGACATCAAGTAGGATTAGGATGGTGACAGTTATGAAGGAAAAGCGTAGTCGTGGGAAAGGATGTGTGTTATTTGCAGTTCATATTTCTAGTTACAAACGTAAGGAAGTTGAGGATGTTGATGTTTTGAGAAGGTACCTAATTTTACAACAGTTTCATGATGTATTTCCCACATAGATTTCAGAGGTGCTGTCTCATAGGGAAGTGGATTTTTTTTATTGAGTTGGTACTAGTGGCCACACTAGCATCAAAAGCACCATATAGGATGAGAACTCTAGATTTGGTAGAGCTAAAGTTGCATTGAAGGAGATGGTTGACAAGGTATATATTAAGACGTGTATCACGATGGAGTGCAACACTATTTTTTGTGAAGAAGAAGGATGTTAATATTAAGTTATGCATTTATTACATGTCGTTGAGGAAAGTGACCATTAAGAACAAGTATCCCTTACCGAGGATTGATGATTTGTCCGATTAGTTGAAGGGAGAAGTAGTGTTCTCGAATATTGATCTGAGATCTAGATATCATCAGGTATGAATTAAAGAAGATACATTCACAAGACAACTTTCTGGACCAGGTATGAACATTATAAGTTTTTCATAGTTCTATTTGGTTTGATTAATTCTCCAGCTACCTTTATCTGCTTGATGAATAATGTGTTGAATCCTTATCTAGACAAGTTTGTTATTGTGTTCATTTATGAAATCTTGATATATTCTAAAAATTAAGAAGAACATGTCGAACATTTAGCTACAGTGTTGATATTGCTAAGTGAGCATCAGTTGTATTCTAAGCTTAGAAAAACTAGTTCATTTCAGACAGAGGTACATTACTTAAGACACGTTGTTTCCAAGGAAGACATATCAGTAGATCCAAAAATGATAAGGGTTATCATGGAATGGGTAGCTCCTAAGAATGTGGATGAGGTAAGATCATTTATGGAGTTAGCAGGTGTTGTAATGTTCAAACCCCCCCCCCCCCCCCCCCTTTTTATTTACCATTGTCATGAGTGTTCATTGTCTAATTACTTCCCTTATGCAATATTGTTGGAAAGGCCTCTTACATTTTATTCTTTATCTCCTAAGTGGCATCCTCAAGTGCAAAGTGCATCCAGTGCACTTTAACTTGAGTGATGGATGAATTTTGGAGAAATATCTCTCTCTAATATAATATGGTTATTGGATTTTCTAGGAAGTCTCCTTTCCATTCCACCTAAATGAAATCCCAATCAATTATGTGAGAATTATCATGGACATATTTTTTTAACAAAGATACATGAAACAATTGTGTCCATTTATATGGTTGGGAAATGCTAGCTAATATGCTACCAACCCGACCCTATCCAAAATCTCAAAAGGCACACAAATCCGTGATGCTAATTTGGTATAAACTCTTGTACTTCAAGCTCTTTTCCTTGGTTAATTCTTATGTATACATGATCTCCAACTTTAAAATCCTTCTGAGTGCTCTTTTGATCAGTATAACTTTTCTGTCTATCCTATGCATTTTTTTATGTTTTGTCTATTTTTTCACACCACCTATTCCATTTATTGTAATGCATATGGTCCCAATATTATCCTGTCTTCTAGCTGACTCTAGCTGAGAGGTGTGCAACCATATAAGGCTTCAAAGTGGCTCATTTTTATTAAAGCTCGATAGTTGTTAGTGTAGGAAAATTGTGTTAAATGTAGAAAATATTTCCATTTAGGTAGGTTAATAACTTTTCTAAAATTTTATAATAATCTTGAATTTCTATCTGCTGCAATTTCTGTTGAATTTCCAGATAGTTATGATCCTCCCATATTGAATTTGTCATATGCTCCATAAAATATGTATTAACACCTCTAACAGATATTTCCATAGGTAATGTGCATGTCTACTTAAAGCATCTATTATTTTATTTTATTTTCCCTTAATATGTTTGATATTGAATTCAAATTCAGTAAGAAAGGCCATCGAACTAGCTTATCTAGCACTAAGATCCAGTTGGCTGAAAATTTATTCCAAGCTAATATGATTGATTACCAAGGTGATTTTTTTTCCCAATAGGCAGTGTCTCCACATCTTTAAAGCGTGTATTACAATGGCTAGTTCTAGACCATACACTACATAGTTATTGTCATGTGGTTTTAGTTTCCTAGACTCATAGGACACTACTAAAATTTATTGCATCAATAATCCTCCTAAACCTTCCAAATAAGCATTTGTGCATACAACAAATTCTTTATCTATATATGCAATTTTCAAAATAGGGTCCACTATGAGAAAATGTTTTAGTTTTTCAAAACTTTCCTAGCACTTAGTTGTGCACTCAAGCTTTGTTCCTTTCTTTTGTAAAAATGTTATAGGGTTAGCAAGTTTAGAGAACCCCTCTATACATATTTGGTAATATTCTATAATTCCCATAAATGATCAGACACTTGACACATCTTTAGGTGTGGGCTAATTCAAAATGGCCCTGGCCTTCTTAGGATAAACCAACAATCCCTCTTTCGAAATGAAATGGCCCAAATATTGTATTATGTCCTTGTAAAACTCACATTTATTAAAATTAGCATATAATTGTTTTTCTCCTGAAGTTTGTAACACTAGTCTCAAATGTTATTTATGCTCTTCTTTACTTTTGGAATACACAAAAATTTCATCTATAAACGCTAGCACAAATTTATCAAGATACTTACTAAGCATGCTATTGATTAAACACATCATATTTATTGGTGCATTGGTAAGACCTATGGTAACACTGCAAATTTGTAGTGACCATATCTAGTTCGAAAAGATGTCTTATGAATGTCCACATCCTTTATTCTCAACTGGTGATATCACGTCCTTAAATCAATTTTTGGAAAACAGTTTCCCCTCTCACTTGATAAAACATATCATTGATACAATGTAACATGTATATATTTTTAATGGTCAATTGATTGAGTTATCATCTATGGACATTTTGAATGTGTTATCCTTCTTCTTCACAAATAACAGAGGAGCCCTCCATGGTGAGATGTTCGGTATAATATAGCCTTTATCGAGTATTTCTTGTAATTTCATATTCATTTCAAGTAATTTTGCAATACTCAATCGATATGGTGCTCTAGACACTAGGGTTGTTGTTGATACTAGATCAATGGATAAATTTGTCTGTACGAGGAGGTAAACCTGGAATCTCTTCTAGAAAAACATCCTTAAAATCCCTAATAATTTGCAATTCATCTAGTTACCTTTTTATTTATTTTTCATTTTCTTTAACATATACTGCAAATAACTAGCACACTTTCCTACTCTCTTTTTTAGTTGTAAACTTGATATCTGTCTAACTGAAATTTGTTTTGGTATTCCTTTTAGTAGTTATTTTTTCCCATCTTGATTCAAATAACTCACCATTTCATTTAAACATTTTATTATTGCCTCATGTTTTTCCATCCAATCCTTTATTATTAACACATCATAGGACCCTAATGGAAGTACATTTAGATTTACATCATTGGGACAAGTGTTCAAATCTATGGGACATTTTCCCACCTGGCTATCTACCTTTCATGGTGTGCTAGTGACTATGTGTACCATCCTTGCATTTTAAAAAATTTCAATTTTTATCTTACAGTTTGCATACTTTGGAGACTAATATAAATTAAACTATCCCCTAGATAAATTAAGGAAAAAGAATATTGGTTCGAAATGGTACCTTCAATATCGATCATGGTGGATTGATGCTCCTCTTACCTATGTTCCAATAGTGCACTTATCCTTGGAATTTTTTTGGAAACATCATTAATTTTTTTTGCCTCATGGATAGCCTTGATGTGCCGAATAGGCCTAGGGTTATGTGGGAAATCCCTTAACAAAAGAGATTCCTCATACCCCAAACACTCTAGTGGTTCTCTCTCTGAACCCACCTATCATTTTATTATTTAGATCCATGGGTTTGGACCCAATTTGAGATTGGGATGGCTAGTTTGAATTGCCTTTACTAAATTTCTTCTATTGTTGGTCCTTTCCAAAAGTTTTATGGTATGCGAGTTTTTTATCTTTTTGTTCCCATTGCAGATTACTTTATGTCCTTATCCTACAAAGCTCTTGGGAATTCTCCCTAGTTTTCAAATTATTGATAACATAGGCTTGCCTTCCTCACCATTCCATCCATTATTTTAGGATTTTCAAACTCAATGCTTTCCTTATAAGGGACCGATAGGAAGTTTCAAAGTATCTGAGACTTGGGTTTTTCTTCCCTAATGTAAGGAACATACCACCAAAAACTTGGTTGCCTTCAAGGAGAGGCTGACCATACATGCTAGTTGGTTCTCTCTTTCCTGGAGCTATCCCCTCACCCATGCATTTTCTATCTCTAGTTGATTACTCATTATAGCTTCTCTATCCCTTAAGCCATTTAGCTCTCTACCGATTTATTTGAGTTTTTCATCCATGTGTTCAATGTCTTCCACCCCCTTTGATTTGGTAATCTGCATCCATCGGTGAGTTCTGCCACTCTCCTTCTTAAGCTTAAAGAACAGTGGGATGGCAAATTTTCGAGGTATGACCCTGCCTCCTTCAATAAACCGGTAATAAGAGCCCAAGTTAAGTTGGGGGCTGGGTTCCTTTGTCTCTCGGCCCTCCTATTTAGCTTCTTGCTGCTCCCCTACCTTTCTTTCCAATTTCTATGCCTCTTGTAGATTTAGCAGAGTATCCTCTAGGATTGTTTTTTCCTCCCTTAAATTTTGTTGTGGATCCTATAGGATTTCCTTACCACTGATGAAGTTGATCTAGTAGCAGGCCTCCTTACATAGGTGATAGGGGACTTAGGGGAAGGAATTTTTTCTTTTTGTGTAGGGGAATCTTCAATCCCAATAGGAATTTTGGTTGATGTTTGTGGCTTCCCCTTTGTTATTCTTGTGCTCTTTCTTGTCCTGAAATATAGTGGAGTATGCCTCTACCTTTTTCCTTTTTGCTTGATTGGGGTGCTGAGACCAATGAGGGCAGTTTCTGCATCTATCTCAATGGCCTCTATAGACACCCTAGGTGACTCCTCTTTTTGTTTTGTCCTCTCTATTCTATTTCCTTCTTCCTCTCTGTCTTTCCAGTCTTCTTTTTCTTGTAGATCTTCATCATCTCTATTAGTTTCCTCCTTAATTTCCTCCTATGTTCCATCATCATCCTCATTATATTATCCCTCTTCCTCTTCATCTTAATCATGTTCCTTTGTGTCATCTTCTTCTTCATCCATCTCATCCTTATCTTGCCTTGTATCTTCCTCTTCCTATTTTACTTCCTCTTCATTGACAATAGGAATAACATCATAAGTGAGAGCTTTGATGTCATCGTCTGCTGGCATGTCTCTAAAAACTGACCATGTTATAGCGGTTTTGAGGTTTTGGAGGGCATCTTCAATGAGGATCCTAATCAACCCATGATGTACTAATTGTTGGGAATTCTCCTCCTTCACTTTGATGCTTGAGTTTATGAGTGATTGAAGCAAGAAATATGGTATGTTGAGCCTCTGGTGAGGGCATGTTTCTAATCCAAATCTTAATTCTTTAAGGATCCTGAAATGATAGCCATAGACAACACTATATCTACCCTCACATGAGATGTATTTGATTAGTTTGTAGAGTACCTCACTCCATGGGTATGGCAGACTTTCCCTCCTTACTCCATTTTTGTCCTCAGTGGGTTCTTCTCCTTCTAAAAGGAATTTTATTTCTACCACGTACTTGTTTCCTTTGTCTTCTTTTCTCCATCATATTCCTAGGGGAGGTGTAGTGACCCTACAGATGAGCTTTGGGCTAAGATCTATTGTGAGGCCCCTTATTACAATAGTTGCATGGATTCTATTGTGTGGAGCGAAGGAGAGAGAAAATTTTTGAACCACCTGATCATCATACAATATGAATTTTTCAAAAAACAACATCCAGTTATGTCTTGTGAAGATTTCAAGCACTTGGGGGTGTTGTTGGATCCTCACAGTGTTTGTGGGCTCTCTCCTATCGAACCCTACTGTCATCTTGGTGGTGAGATTTGAGGAAAAAAATGAGAAGGTTGAAACAATTTCTGAAATGCAGGAGTGAAATAAAGTTGACTATGTATTTAATTCCCTTCACATGGTTGCTAATTTACTCAAATTTAGAGTATCCCTGGTTCATTTATTTGCAAAGGGGAATGTATTTTTATAGCCTGTCTCTTTAGACTAGTTGTAGTGGCCAATTCGTGTGATATCCCTTCTAAACTCTTCTCTGCAAATCATGTAGACAGTCTCTATGTATCCTATAGGAATTCTTGTGCATGCTCCTATAGGAATTCCTATGCAATTAATGGTGGATCTTTGCATCCGGTGTGTGGCCTGGGTTATGAGAGAGACTTGACTGAGGGAGTTTTGAGGAGGTGAAATTCATGAATGCATGGGAACGATGTTTTATTTCCTCTTATGGTGATCCAGGGTGAGGTGGTGTGCTGGAAGCAAGGGTATGTTTCCATTTTCGGACCGTTGGTCCCCACTACCACCTCATCATTTCCCACTCCTCGTAATTAGCTCACACCTCGTAGATTCATAGTTTAACCACTTTTTTTCCTACTCTTTCTTTGTCTTTGAGTTGACTGCAGCCACTTGTGAGAGGACACCCAGTTGTGCGTGTGCTGATTGAATGAAGGTGGCCAAGTTAACTGGTAACCTTTTCACTTATAAACCAAATATCTCACAACCCTTACAATTTTTGACTACATGATGCAGATGAGAGAGTGAGCAGGATACTTACCTGTGGTTTCAATTATTTGCTGTAGTTGTTGAAGACCAGTTGTGCTGCTGTGTATTTTTGCTACATGCCATTCTTCTTCCTTCTCTTTTTGTCTGCTAATGGTTTCTCTGTTTTTGCAGGTATCTATGGTTGAAGATTTGATGCTGCTACTTTGGAGCTCCTAGATCATCCTACTGAAGACTTGTTACTGGTGTGATTCATATTTTGTGGGATAGGCTGCTGCAAGATTTCCTAGAGGATGTCCTGTAGCTGCTTCTCCCTCAGAATTATTTAATAATTTTTCTTGTTGGGGTTGTGAGGATGGTGGCATGGATGGAAAGGAGTGGAAGTGTGGAGAGCAAAGTAAACTCGGGTGATGTTCTTTAATGCTCTATATTTTCCTTTTTTTCTTTGAAGACTGAAGAAAAAATTATTGAAACTAATCCTTTTTTTTAATGGTCAGTGCAGGGATGATGATGGTGGATGAGGTGAGGTGCTAGATCATGAATAGGGTGAATTTTACGGACCTAACAAGTCCATCATATGCCTTCAGATTGCTTCCTTTATGATTTTTAGGTCATTGTAACTCCTACAGGATCATCCTGTAGGTTTTCAAGGGATCTTATAGGAATACAAGGGATCCTGTAGAAAACACATTCTTTGCATAAATCGAAGCAATGGAGTGGGAAAATGAAAAAAATGATGGAGGGATGCACAATAAGGAGTGAAAAAAATGAATATGTGAGTGGCAGGGGTCTCCTTGGGATCCTCTTTTTCTCCTTATCTATCCTTCTCGCCCACTTGAAAATGGAAATTTTATGATAATTTTTTTTTTTTTTGAAAAATAATTGGGTTGCCTCAGAGAGGTTTTCAACCCAAAGATGGGACTCAGGCACCTCATGTACATTTTCACCTGAGTCCTTTTGCTTTCCCCTAAGTGATTTGATGAGGGAGGAGTTGGAACTTGCTCCACTATCATCACTGTGTTATTGATATCATCAACAAAATCTTGTTTTGATAAAGGTATCTTGTACATTTTCAATTGGTGTCCCTTAACGAGCAAAGGAATGGCTTCGTCATCTATGGTTCTGATTTGCACTAAAAACACATATTTCATTAAATTTGGAATTTTTTTATTACCATGACATCAATAGAATTGAGGATTTTGGTTATTTTGAGATTCTAGATTCATCATTTAATTCCAAATTTAATGAAATATGTGTTTGAACCATTATCATGGCATATTTCCACAACATAAGGTCTGAGCCATGTCCTTAACTTTCCCTTGAATTATTTATACCTAGAATCATATATCAATGCCCAATCTTCTTCCTGAAAATGCTTTTCCTTGAAATTTTTATCATGCTAGATATTCCTATGAAGTTGAACTACCTCACTATGTAGGAGGGCCTGCATTCTGAATTTATCAAAACCATTCAATTGGAACAATCTCTCTTTCTGTGCACTGTTGAGATCCAAATCTAGTTGGGCTACCATCGTTAAAGTGTTATATTCAAATTCAGTGGACATCAAGTCCTTTTTCCCATAGACCATCTCATAGGGTGTGAATCCAGTGGTGGTCTTCCATGTGGTATTATAGGCCTAGGTGGCCTCAACTATCCTTTCTGCCCAATCCTTCCTATTGCTGCTCACCACCTTGGTTAAGATGCCCTCCAATGCTCTGTTGGTCACCTTCAGTTGCCCCTTAGCTTGTGGATGATAGGGAGTGGAAGTCCTATGCTTGATCTTGTGATGGTTGAGCAAGTCTTTGATCATGTTGGAGGTGAATTGGCTACCTTGGTCTGTGACTAGCTCTCTAGGGTACCCAAATTTGTAGAATACATTCTCCCTTAGGAACTCAACCACCTTATTTTCTGTTGCTTCCTTAATTGCCTTGGTATCAGCCCACTTAGTCAAATAATAAGTGCACACAATTATGTATTGTTTTTGCTTTGAAGGAGGGTCAATAGGCCCAATGAAGTCCATGCCCCACTTGTCAAATGGCTCGAAAGTCACTTGGGGCTATAGAGGCATGTCATCTTTTGGAGTAGGCCTTCCCATCCTCTAGCATCGATCACACTGACTAGTGTATTTTTTCACATCCTGATGAAGAGTGGGCCAATCATAGTTTGCTTGTAACACTTTGAATGTTGTACTCTTTGCTACAAAGTGACTTCCACAATGCCCATTGTGACAGGTGAAAAGGATGTCAAAGACTTCCTCTTCCCCAACACACCTTCTCAAGATTTGATCTAGGGCATGTTTGAAAAGATTGCTCCCAATCCAAGTGAAGGGGGTTCTTTTCCTGACTATCTTCCTCTTTTCTTTGGAGGACAAGTTTGGTGGGAACTGAGCTGATACCAAATAGTTTGCTATATCAACAAACCATGGAGAGAGAACTAAAATAGAAAATAAGTGCTCATCTAGTAACTTGTCACCCACCATTCCTTCTTCACCTGCAGGAAAATTTACCCTAGATAAAAAGTCTACAACAACATTTTCCTTAGCAGGCTCATCGAAAATGGTTAGATCAAATTGCTGTAATAAAAGTAGCCATCTTATAGTTCGAACATTCACATCTATTTTGTTCATTAAATATTTGATTGCAGCATGGTTAGTATGCACAAATGTTTTATAGCCTGTAATGTAATTTCTGGATTTGTTTAATGAATGCACGCCAACCAGTACTTCTTTTTCGGTCACTGTATAATTTAGTTCAGCCTTTGATAAGTTCTTACTGATAAAATAGATAGCATAGGCAGTTTTTCATCTATCTAACATAGGGCTACTGTTATGGCTTTGTGTGAGGCATCAACATGAATATGAAAGGGGAAGGCCCAGTTTGGGCCTTGGAGAATTGGTGCAGTGGTTAACCTATCCTTTAGGACATCTAAGGCCTCTTGACAACTTTTTGACCATATAAACTCAGAATCTTTGGCCAACAATTCAAATAAGGGAGAGGCCAACTTGCTGAAGTCCTTTATGAACCTTTGGTAATATCTAGCTAACCCTAGGAAACTTTTGACATCTATTTGCTTTTGAGGAGGTGGGACCCTTTGGATGATGGTTATTTTGTTTGGGTCCACCTGCAATCCTTGTTGAGATATTGAATGACCTAGCATGATCCCTGCAGTCATTAAGAACTTACATTTTTTAGGACTGAGACATTGGTTCATTTCAATGCACTTGTGTAATATTTTTCCTAGGTTTTATAGGACTTCTCGAAAATCATATCCATACGATGTAAAATCATCCATATAAATCTCCACCGCATCATGGAATAATTTGGCGAAAATAGTCAAGACTGCTCTCTAGAAAGTGGTAGGAGCATTGCATATGTCAAAAGGAAGGACCCTATAGGAAAAAGTACCCCAAGGATAGGTGAATGTGATCTTATCTTGGTCTTCTGGATAGATCTGGATTTGCTTGTACCCAGTGAATCCATCTAGGAAAGAGAAAAACCTTTTCCCTACCAGGCCATCTAGCACTTGGTCAATGAAGGGTAGAGGAAAGTGATCCTTCTTTGTGGCTTTGTTCACCTCCCTATAATCAACACAAATCCTCCACTTACCATTTTTCTTGGGAACAAACACTAAAGGAGAGACCCACTCATTGTTAGAGATAGGGTAAATGAATCTTGCATCTAATAGTTTTTGCAGTTCTTCTTTGACCATATCTTTAAGAGTTGGATTCATTCTACTTTGTAGTTGCCGAACTAGCCTTCAAGCTTCTTTGATGTATATGTGGTGAGTACACAATGAGGGGTGTAGTCTCTTCATTTCCTTGGAATTCCAAGTGAAGGCTTCGAGATTTTCCTTTAACATGTTGCATAGCTTCTCCTCTTTGAGAGAAGAAAGAGATGGATTGATTTTCAATATTTTCTCTGGGCCGAATTGTATGGTTTTGACATGGAGTGGGTTGGAATCGTCTAAGCTTAAGTCAATTGGATGATTTTCTAGGTTTTCTTTACTGCTTCTTCTAAAGGTAATGAACCAGGAGTTGGACTGTGGAGCAGGTGATCAATCAAGTCATCCTCATATTGTTGTCCTCCTCCCATGGTTACTTCCAAAGCATAAACTTGGGTGCAATAAACTTCATCTTCTTCCTCCTCCTCTAACCATAAAGGTAAATCATGCTCTAGAGAAGGATGAGCAGGAGGGTATAGTACTAACTGCTTGGACATATGCCCATTCTTTATGGTCATATTCCTAGCTCTGTAGCTAATGTAAGCATCGGTTGTGGCCAACCACAATCTCCCAGGGATGAGAGGATAACCAGTAAGCTTAGCCTTAGGCTGGAGAACTAGGAAATCTATAAGGTACTCCCAGGAGTTAATGGAGACCATCACATCCTCCAGAATTCCCTCGGGGGGTTACTATGGAATGGTCTGCAAGTTTTAGGATTGTTGTGGTCTTCCTCAATGATGCTTGGAGGTTGATCTTGAGCATGGTGTCCTTGGTCATCACATTAATTGCAGCCCCAAGATCGATCAGAGTGTGGGACAATGGTGCAATTGATGTGCACATCTACTACAGGTCTTCTAGGGTCCAAATATTTTGGACATATCACCTACCCTATCACTAAGTTGGAGAGTTTCCCAATGACATTAATGGTGGGGGTATCCATTTTTTGCCTCCATAGATGCTTGAAGCATTTCCACTTAATCAACATATTGTAAATGGGAACATCTTTTATTGCTTGGAGAAGGGGGATCTTTACACATAGATTTTTCAATTCTCCCAAAATTTTAGTCTCTTCTAGGGTGGGCTAAAGTGGTTGGGCTAATCTCTTAGGAAAGGGTGGATTTAATTTAAGGTTGATTTCCTCTCTTTGTTCCTCGACCTCCCTAGGTCGAGGGGGAGGTCGGTTATCGAGAGAATTCTCCCAGATCTTAGGTTAATCTCTTGGATTTCCATAGTATAAGATGGATATCATGTCTCTCCATTGTATACTTGTTGAGCCTACCTATTGTTCAGGTTCAGATTTGGCTGGGTAGGCATCTGGGGTTGGTTGGGTGGAGCAGAGTGTAGGAGTTGTGGTTGGGTAGGTGGTGGAGGAAATAGAGCTGGAGCATTGTTGCATTGGGGCCTCCACCCCTGGAGTGGTGTATTCCACTAAGGTTGTGGTAGAGCATAAGGTTGAAATGACTGGCTAGATGGCTGGGAATGATACTGAGATGCATATGACCAAGGAAGGGGTGTAGACCAAGAAGGATGAGTAGGGGGTCCCAAAGAAGGTATAGATGTGGTTTAGTTTGGGTTGTAGTATGCATGGGATGACCCTTGCACACCCTGCTGGTATGGTCTGGGCCCAGGAGGTCTCTTTTGGTTAATGTAGAAAAGTTGCTCAGTGACCCCTTGAGCTCCTTGAAATACAACTTTGAGTCTGGGTAAGGAAGGGCACTTGTCTGTGGAGTGATTTTCTTCATAGACCGAGCAAATTTCAATATAGTTCAATGGACATTCATTCCTTAGATGCCTCTTGGTGCATCTAGGACAAAATATGGCCAAGGCTCTTTCTGCTTCCTCCTACTTCCTTTTAATGTTCATGATGTCCATTTACAAGACAAGGGTTTGCAGCATCTCACTTTTGAAATCTTCCATCATGTTTCCAATTTCACTGTTGATGGATGAGTTGGAAGATGGTGTGTTGGCCTTAGGTTGACTATCCCTACCCTTTTTCCTAGTTGACCTAGAATGGTTTCTAAAGACATACCTGATATCGTCATAGGGAAATTGGTAGATATCTCCTCCTACTAACAAATATAAGGTATCCAGAAGATCTTCTCTTACTCCATGAAGCATGACCAACTTTAGTGATTCATGGTCAAGTGTGCACCTGTCCCTTTTATAACTGAGCTAGAATCTTTATTCATAGTCTTCTAAGGATTCATCATGGCCTATGGTCATCCTAAAAATTTCTTATTTAGTATCCTTTGACTGGCAGGAGTCTCGATATTTCTTGTTAAAGCCCTGCTGCATCTGAGCCCAAGTTGTGATGCTATCTCTAGGTAAACCCATGAGACAGCACAATATTGCATCCTTGAGGGTAGATGGAAATAGTTTTAACTTTTTCTCATCATCTATATAGACATAGATTCGTCATATAACAATAAACTCAAATAGGAAAGTGTCGGGGTCCTCTATGGTTAGGCCATTGAAATGAGGTAGGGTAGAGGGGCTTATATTTTTCATCTTATTATCCCCATGGGTTTCCTTGATGGGGAAGTCACCCTCAACTCTCTCTCTATTCCCTCTATCATTTTGGTTTTCAGCCATTGGTTCAGTAGGAATGAGTTCCTCTTCTTCTTCTTCCCCTATAGGTTCTTCAAATATGTCAGGTTGCTCACCTAAGGATTCCTCCAGTTCACAACCACCAAAGAAGAGAGAATGCTAGCTGTTGGATGCAGTGGGGGTATTTGGCAAAAATTTCCTTAAGTTATCCCTATTCCTATGAGGCATGAAAGGAAATACTTTTTGGTTGGTTTTGTATTATTTTTTTAAAACTTGGAAAGTACTTATAGAATTGAAATTGTTGATTGAATGAAAATTACTGACCTAATGAAAAAGATACTTTCTAAATTGAAATCCTACTTGCAAAATGGAAAGGAAAGAAGATAATGCAAAATGAAAGAAAGGAAACAACTAGATTACTTTTGTAGAAGTAAACTAATGGAAGAATATTTAAGACAAGAAATAGAAGAAAAGAAAGTAGTAATCTCATTATACTCAGACACCTCCCTAGCAAACGGTGCCAAAAAGTGATGAGTGCTAGTATGTAGCAAGGATGCTGCAACTCTTGGGCTACCAACTTGACTTATCAACCCAGGGTTCGTACAAACTTGGAGTTGACAGTGCTATATGCACAAGTAAAAGTGATGGTTCTACTTGTTGTCACTCTTCAACTAGTGAGAGACTGCTGGGGTTCCAAGCCATACTTCTATAGAGTCAGAAGAATCTTGATTCTCTGATGGAAGAAAGGATAAACTACTCTATGAGAGAGTTACTCTACTATAGTAATGGAAAAAAAAGCAACATGTAATGCTAAACCACACCATACCCTAATTAACCATTTAAGAAGCTATGCTAAGAAGAATTTCTAAATCAACACTAAACAAATGCTACTATCTAAGTTGTAGAAGTAAAAAGCATCAAACAATACTAATGTGCAAGCAAAGAAACTAAACTAAATCTGTTTTCACTTTTTTGGTTTTTTAGGCAAAATTAAGTATGCAAACTAATTGTTCTTATGGATGTGACAGGTGGATGGAAGATGTTTGAGGATGGATAGAAGTTTTATGGAGTGATCGAATGCTGTGGAGGGGTCCTAGGAGGTTTTTTGTGACTTCCTAGAGGTTTCCCATCAATTCGGCCTCAAAACAAGCCATTTGAGGAAAACCTATAGGATGTAATAGAAACCTACATGATGATCGTGTAGGAATTACAAGAAACCTACGCGATATAGCTAAGAGCTGATTGTGAGGTGTTGGGAAGTGTGGGAAAGGTGTGAGATGGGTGGAATGGAGTGTTAGAATGTCTAGGAGCACTCAGGAGTCAATATCCAAGATAAGGGATGGCTAGATTCACTCAATGTATCTAGGGGAATTTCAATGAAAAATGATGAAAAACTAGTTAGGGTGATGGTGAAACAAGGGATGGATAAGGTGGATGAAGTGGAAGGTAGATTTTGGTGATGAAGTCTTGGTCTCCTCCCGAATTACCTACTCTTCTTAAAACATTTGTGTCTTCCAAGAACTATGCAACAAGATACATTTTCATAAACTAGAAAAGCATGAATCAATTGCCTATATCATGCATGAAGAAAGTTGCTGAAGGGAATGAAATCATGAGTGATATCTTATTGCAGAAATGCAGATGGAAAAAGATGACAATGAAATCTGCCTTGCAACATGAACCAACTACTGAATTAATGACAAAAAACTCCAAAGCTCATACAAGAACTAGAAATCTGTGTTTTTGGGGATGTTGAAGGGTCCCTTCCTCAAGTCATGGTCCCAGAGGGAGGAAGTGAGGTTGAGACACCTATTGAAAACCTTGTGGTGATCCCTTTTCTCCTTGCTAACCCACTACTTGAAATAAGTCACAAATGAAAGCAAACTATCACACAACCAATCAAATCTACACTATTGTAATGGAAATGCATGTACTAAGCAAATGAACAATTAAGCTATGAATATACACTAGTGTACAGCCTTGGCTGCTAGGGTTGGGCCCTAAACCAAGAGCTTCAGCCCTCTGAGTGAACTCAGTTCTGGCTAAAAAAAAAACTCATTCTTCTTACAAAAACAATAGATTACATCAAAAAATTGTCACAAGTCTTGTAGCTTGAAAATAGATTTTTACAATAAAAGTTTGAATCCTACTAAGATCCTAGACCTCTCTACTTATACATTTGAAGTCTCCAACGAATTCCTTAAAATTAGGGAGGATCAGCTCCCAAACTCGAGATAAACAGGTGCTTTGTCTTTCAGTTTCTTAGTTGCCTTCTATTCCTCATGATTTGGTTGTTTGCACTCCGAGCTAATGGAGGAATATTCGAATGGAGGGGTAGTAAATGACTGGGATTTACCTCCTATAATCCCTCTCTCTTGTCCCATTCAATTTTTGACCTTGGTCTTTGCCAAAATTCCTTTCTTTTATCCTTTAATCCTGCATTAAATGCACATTAGACCAGAAAGAAAAATATCCAACTCTAACTCATCTCATAAACAAAATATAGTCAAAAGTATGCAATAAGTTATGAGAATAGTTGGTTTGACTAAGCTAGGTGGTGAATTAAGGCTCATATAATTACCCAATGATGAGGCTTATCACTTGGTCTAGTGTAGAGTTAGGTAAAGTATGTTTCATTAGTATGTACTTTTGTAAGTTACAATCTGACTGTCATGATATGTTCTAGACATGAAGTGATATGACAGTTCATTCCCTCCTCGGTATTACTAACACTTGATCCATGGCTTAATACCCGATTGGTCCATGATCTCTATTTAAAGAGCATGGAGGGTAATTTTCAAGGTGACCATTTATGAGAGAAGATTATGTAAATTTTCTTTCTTTCACATTAATAAATTGCCTGAAATGGTCGCGTTGGCTCAGGTGGTAGACTGTTTCCCGATTTGAGGGATTTAACCACATCAAGAATAATGGTGTATTGATCTGTGATTTGTTTGTGAGTAGTGTCTTTTGGTGTTCTATTTGAGGAACTTACCTTGTAAATTCCTACATGGTATTAGAGCTATTTGAGGGCCACATCCATTGGTGATCTGAATTCGAAGCCAGTACAACTGCATCATACTGTCGTTTCCTAGATCTACTTTTTTTGACCACTTTCAGGCTAAGAGGATTACTCTATTGTGTTACGAGCATATGTTCTAGTGAATAACCCCTTTCGTTTCATGTGAAAATGTTTATGGTAGCCCTAGCTACGCCATTTTTAAGATCTGAAGGAATACCATCTTTATTTGCAGTTTTAGTTATTTATCTGTTTGTTTATTTCAGTTTATTTGTCTCTCTATTTTTTATTACCAGATCCATACCTTTCATTTCTACGTATGCTCTTTGCCTCGTGAATCTATATGATCTGGGAAAATTAGAAACATGAAGGAAGGATTTTTCTCATGCATATTCTCTTTTCCTTTGTGCCTTATTGTGATCTCGAAAAATCAGAAACATTGAAGAAAATATTTAGTTTCCAGCAAAATCTAACTTCAATCCATAAGGTTTGGTTCTTTTTGCATGTCTTTTTTGGGTTGTGCGATTTTTTGTTCTGTAGGAAAAAATGGCTTTCTCAAGTAAGCACGCACTCCAAAGCTTTAGTGACTAAAAAAAAAAAAAACCCTTCCTCTTTTCCAAAAATTACTAACCTTTTAAACTAGCGCACATGGTCCAAAGTTACTTTATGAGAATAGATGTCTTGGGTTCAAGTTGTTCTTTTTTTTGAGTTACTTTTTAAAAAAGTGCTTGTAACTTATGTTTTAAAGTTACTTTATGTAAAAGTTTTCTCACCCATTATAAAAAGTGAGTCACTTATAATTCTAAAGTCTCTTTATCTTCTATATAAGTTACAATTTAGTGGGTGGCTCATAAAGTACCATTGTAAAAGTGAGTTTCACTTATTTATAAAAGTGGGTCGCATAATTTTTTTTTTAAGTGAGCTAATTAGATTAAGTTTAGAAGGGGGGAGGGGGATTTCTTCTTTAAATATAATGGTATCATTCACTTCCCCACATTCACATACTTCATCAGCATCTTCAACAACTTTCCTTCAAAAATCCATAACTTCTTCAGCCAGAATTCATTTTGAGAGCCATTTTTTTTAATCGACCTAATTTTTCAATACATTTCCATTGTAACACTCAGTTTCAACATATACAGCTTCAGTTTCTATTAAAATGAAAATTCCATGCAAAGTTATTCTTGATAGCACCAACTACTTCCAATGGTTGTCCTACATGGAGGATTTACTTAGAAGTAAAGGTCTTTATAGAATAGCCTCAGGCCAAAAGTCTAAACCTAAAGATGAAGATAAGGAAGACAATGGGAAAATATGAAAGATCAAGAACGTGGGTTGATAGGGATGTCTATTTCTCCATACCTTAGTTCCATATCATAGAACTTGATACCCCTAATGAATAAATGAAGCAACATAATAATGTTTTTGGAATTAAAAATGAAATTACATCCCATCAACTTGAAAATGAGTTGCCCACGTTGGACCCCAAAACTTTTCCTCCATTGAACATTTTTTTTCCAAGTTCAAGACCCTTAGACTTCTCTTGGAATATTTAAGGTTAAGAAAGAAGATAGTAGCCTTATCTATTCCATTCTTACTAAGTTGGGACCATCCTACTCTATGTTTGTTTCCACCTTCCATTTTATAAGAGAAACCTTTATTTCTCAAGGAAAAGACTACAAGTCGCCCTCTTTTGATGCCTTTTGTGATTCTTTAATAAGAGAACAAGAAAAACTCTTACATGTTGGTCTTATTAATATTAGAAACTATTCTAAGAAAGCCTTAGCAGCCCAACAATAACCAAATTCAAAGAATCCTAAGAAGCAACATCCTAAAGAGAATTTTACTAAACCAAACAAGGGTCCTAAGGAGTTTCAGTCTCAAAATGAAAAATAAATTCAACAAAATGATAAGGCAAATAAAAACAGAGCGAATAAGACTAATAGAAATTGCAACTTTTGTAATCGTGATGGCCACTTAGAATCCAAATGCTTTAAAAATATGGAAGCCTTGGAAGCAGCAATGAAGAAACATAACATCCATTTGGAGCATTGTTCAACTTCAACTTCATCTTCAGGAATAACACTTTTTGCATGTGGTTGTTAAGTATCTCATTCTAGTTATGCACTACATGTATTTTCTTCATCTCATTCTCATGAGTGATTCATTGATTATGGAGTTTCTTATCACATAGCAAAAAAAAAGCCATGTTTTCCTCTTTAAATGATTATAACACCAAAAATATATATGTTGGTGATGATAGATCTCTTAGTGTTGTAGGGATTGGAACTATTCATCTAGACAATGGTCAATTTAATGATGTATTATGTGTTCCTACCTTATCTTGCAACCTTTTATTTGTATATCAAATAAATCATTCAAGTGAAGGTAAATTGTTGAATTTTCACCTCATGATGTTGTAATTAAGGACCTAAGAGATCCTAGACAGATTTTAGCTACTGGCATTGCGGATGATTCTACAAAGTTGTATAAGTTTAACAACTTTGGGTCATCAACACTTCTCATAATGATGAAGTGAGCAAACTTTGGCATGAACGGTTTGGTCACTTAAACTATCTCTCCCTTCAAAATCTATGTAAGGAAAATATGGTGCCAGGTCCTCCTATGGTATCTTGTAGAGATGGTGTTTTTTTCGGATGTGTACCCAAAAAAATCATTGGGATTGTTTTGAAAAAGATTCCTCTTGGCACGCCTCAGGTCCTTTATAGCTTGTGCACAGTGATTTATGTGCTCCGCTTCTAGTTGTTTCGTTCTCTAGCTACAAGTATTTCTTAAATTTCATTGATTATTTCTCCAAATGCACTTGGGTCTACTTCTTAAAACTCAAGAGTGAAGTCATTAACATTTTCTTGGCCTTTAAGGCCTTTGTTGAGAAACAATATGGACATCAAATTCTTAAGCTAAGATCTCAGAATGGCGGAGAATATGTTAACAACAAATTCATCAACTTTTGCACTAAACATGGAATTCAATTGCAACATACTATTCCATATACTCCACAACAAAATGGTGTAAATGAAAGGAAGAATCACACCTTAAAGGAAATGGCTAATTGTATTCTTGAATCTAAAGGGCTCAGTCTCAATTTTTGGGCAGAAGCAATTAAATGTGAAAATTACATACTAAATCGCACTGTTACTAAGGTTTTAAAGAATATCACTACAGAAGAAGCATGGACCTCAATGAAACTAGATGTAAGTCATTTTCATGTTTTTGGAAGTGAACCATGGGCCCATATTCCTTGTGAGAAACATAAAGCCTTAGAACCTAAGAGTGAAAAATGTAGTTTTGTTGGATATTCTGAAGATGTCAAAGGATATATACTTCTTCCACCTAAATAAAAAGAAGTTATCACTAGAAGAGATGTAAAGTTTGTTGAAAATATATTGGCCTACGAGACTAACTCGGCAAATGTGACACCTCTCTCTAATCCTTCTACTTCTGAGCATATTTCTTCTTTAGATGATGACAGCGAGGATGAAAATCCTCCCCCACCTTCTCGATATCCTCCATTAGCTCCTCGGCTTCCAAAATGGGTTTGTGCTACTCGAGATGCAACAGGTGCTTTTCTGGTGATCCTACAGATCAACAATATATAGGGATCCTCCCTTACTGGCTCAAGCTTCAGTGAATTATGGTCCTAACACCTTTGCAGAAGCTTCAGGCCATCCAGATTGGGGCGTAGCTATGAGTGAAGAATATCATTCATTATTGGAAAATGATACATGAGATCTTATTCCTCTTCCAAAGGGATGAAAACTTGTTAGATGCAAATGGGTTTACAGAACAAAGTTTGGACCAGATGGAAAAGTTGATAAGCATAAAGCTCGTCTTGTTGCTAAGGTATTTTCACAAGTTGAAGGAATTAACTATACTGGAGCCTTCTCCCCTGTTGCCAAAATGAACTCTATCTTCCTTGTTCTTTCCTTTGCTTCCTCTTTCAACTGGGAAGTGCATCAGATGGATATTAAATCTACCTTCTCTCATGGGGACTTTCATGAAGAAATCTATATGGAACAACCTCCTGGATTTATACAAACAGACTCCAGCCTTGTATGTCGGCTTATGAAATCCCTTTATGGTGTCAAGAAAACCCCTTAGGCTTGGTATGCCAAAATGGATAGCTTTATTTTAGATACTGACTTTTGTAGGTGTCATTCTAACAATATTGTTTGCACTAATAAAATGGGTAAGTCTCTTATCATTCTTGTTATTTATGTCGATGATCATATCCTTATTTGTAGTGATCCCAACCTTAAAAATCATGTGAAGTCCAACCTTAAAAATTAGTTTGAAATCACAGACTTAGGGCACTTGCATTATTTTCTTGGTCTTCAAGTCTTCCAATCCAAGGAAGGTATTTCCCTTTCCTAGTCCAAGAATGCATGTGATCTTCTACCCCACTTTGACATGGAATACTGTAAGCTAGCCCCTTATCCCTTTGAGTCTAGAAGTAAACTTTTAGTGACTTGTACTTCCCCTAAAGTTCATGCTACCTTATATTGTCAGCTTGTAGGAAAACTTTTGTACGGGGCCCATACTCATCTTGACATTTCCTTTCTTGTTGGCCTTATTGCTAGGTTTATGCAAAACTCCATGAAAGTCATTGGAAAGTAGCTAAAAGCACACATTATTATGTTTGAGGTATATTTCAGTTTTGGATTCATTACAGTGTATAAGCATCTCCTCTACTGGTTGGTTTCACTGATTCTAACTGGGTTGGTGACCCGGATGATCGGAAGTCTACTTCAAGTTATGTCTTCACTTGTGGTTTTGGACCTATTACATGGTCTTGCAAGAAACAAAGTTCCATTTCTCTTTCTTCAGTAGAAGCAGAGTATCGTGACACTGTAGAAGCTAGTAAGGAAGCCCTGTGGCTTTGCCAAATCCTATCAGACTTTAGCTTTCAGCAACAACATCTGACTACACTTTGGTGTGATAATCAAAGTGCCATTCAACTATGCAAATATCCAGTCCAACATCAGCGCAGAAAACACACATAAATACACATGAACTTCATCAGAAATCTCATTCATGATCATGTTTTCAAGTGCAATATTGTTCAACCGATGATCAAGTTGCAGACATCTTTACAAAGGCTCTGAGAGAGGTGGAGTTTACTTAAATTTGATTTATGGTTGGATTTCGGGAAGTTGTCACTAAGGGGGGATAGGCTCTAATGCCTTCTTCCTTCTCCTTTATGTCATATTTCTACATCCTTCAATCCTATCCCAGGTTTTTCTTAAAGGGAGATGTTAGGATTTTTCGACACATAGGAAATAGTTAAGTATAACTTGGTCTAGTGTAGAGTTAGGTAAAGTGTGTTTATTTACTATGTACTTTTGTAACTTATAATCTGATGGTCATGATATGTTCTAGACATGAATTGATCTTACAATTCATTATCTCCTTGGTATTACCAACACTTGATATGTGGCTTAACACCCTATTGGTCCATGATCTTCATTTAAAGAGCATGGAGGGTCATTTGTAAGGTGACTGTTCATGAGAAAATCTTATGTAAATTTTATTTCTTTTACATTATTAAATTACCTGAAGTGGTTGCATTGGCTGAGGTCATGGATTGTTTCCCTCTTTGAGGGTTTGAACCACGTCAATAATATTTTTGTATTGATCTGTGATCTGTTTTTGAGCGGTGTCCTTTGGTGTTCTATCTTAGGAACTTACCCTGCAAATTCCTATAGATAACATATCATTTCATTTCTTTATTCAGGGTGAAAATGTGACTATAGAAATTTTTATGCTATTGCTCATAAATGTTGTGTGCCCAAGGGATCTAACCACTTTTGATTTCAATTTGGTTTTAAGATTAAATAGACATGAACATACTAGGTATGGTGAACAATAATAAAGGTCGGTTTAAAAGCTACTTACTCCTACTCCTCCAATGGCACCGATTCTAGTGCCACCTAAAAAAATTGTCGAGTTGGTATTCAATTTAGATTCTAAACCCCACTTACTTGAAATTGTTAAGGATGATAAGTTAAGGTGCTAATTTCTATTTTAGACCAATTTCTCTGCTCATTAGCTTGGATCACAACAAATGTAAAAGGGGTGCAAGAAAACCAAAATGAAAGCAAGAATACCAAAAATTACATATGGCTAACCAAAGACAGAACCTTATTACCATAAAATAGCTTGATCTGATAGGGTACATGGATAAGTCAAACAACAAAGATGGTATTCCTTCAGATCTTAAAAATGGCGTAGCTAGGGCTACCATAAACATTTTCACATGAAACGAAAGGGGTTATTCACTAGAATATATGCTCGTAACACAATAGAGTAATCCTCTTAGCCTGAAAGTGGTCAAAAAAAGTAGATCTAGGAAACGACAGTATGATGCAGTTGTACTGGCTTCGAATTCAGATCACCA
>Ga0115851_100065_pt1 | contig 29212 bp, 20 predicted proteins | sample InSIn2gowninarea_FD_83865 | JGI IMG/M metagenome (GOLD analysis project Ga0115851, IMG submission 83865)
TGGGTGGATGATATGGAACGGGAATGAGGTCAATGGTTAGAAAAGAGGAAACCGTTGGAGGGATTTCAGGGGGGTGGTGAGGTGGTTTATGGTTTTGTGCTTTGGGGGCCCGAAATGCTATGGGAGTGCTACGTAGAAAAAGAGGGCGGCCATTAAAACTACTTCCCCCCACGCATTAATGGGAAGCAACTGAAGGGGGGCTGAAAAGATTCGTCCACCATTGATTTGGGTGGGGTAAATCGTATCCATTGAAAAGTGCTCGACGGTTATTTGGTGTTGATTTAACTTTTTGTCACTTGTGCGCATATGAAAAAATCATATGTTATGACTATTTGCAAAGCGATCAAGTCTTAAACAATAATTAAACCCTGATTAAGGAATTTAAGCACTATTTTTAAACTAAAAAACAAATTTCAAAGGCACGCTTGAACTAGCAGCCTTAATTTTTATTTTCTAAAGAAAATATTTTCTCTTATTTCTTATCTAACATTTTATCATTTGCCTTCCATTTTTAGAGAAACTGCCCTATCATTTTTTATGATATGGACCTGAAACAATAATAAATCCTAACATTTTTATTTTCAATTTTGTTTTTGGTCCATATCCTAACTTATCATTTTTCTATGGAATTTTTATTTTTTTCAACTAATGGCTAACTTATCAGAAATAAAAGAGCTATAACAGGAGGAACTAGTGGGAGGTTGAGTAGTGTGGTGCTTCCTACAATGGAGTGTGGTGATATCTGTAGTGATCAACCAATAAAATGAGTATTTACTCATAAATAACTCATGCATGTTAGATTTGAGAAAGACCCAGTTGAGATTAGAGTTTAGGGACAGTGTACTATCAATTGTATGATCATATGAATTGTATAGGTGGTGCATATAGTCAGAGGAAGGCCTATGATGATTGTGCAATCCTAATTGAGGAATTTCCCTGTTAGGCCAGGCAATAACTCCTCAAGGCAAAAATTATTCGTACGTATTATTCCATCAGGTAGGTCTTCATTATATACATGAGGGAGAGACTGTTCAGTTCATCTCCCAATGACTATTTATATTACTTATTTATCTATTTACATATATTCACCCAATCATGAGGATTAGGTGTCAACATTCCCCCCCTTAATCTGAAGGGATGTTGGTGAGTCCAAGCATCATTCTGAATCATTCAAGCTTTTCTCTTCCAAGAACTTTGGTGAAGATGTCTGTAATTTGCTCATTTGTGGAACAATGATAGAGATGGATTGTTTTGGCCTCAACATGATGTCGAATCAGATGATATTTAGTATTGATGTGCTTCGTTCGATCATGGAACTTTGGATTCTTGGCAAACTTTATTGCAGAGGTATTGTCAATCATGAGTGGAGTTGATTGTACTTGTTTTACTTGCAAATCTTCAAGAATTTTCCTGAGCCACAGAATTTCTTTTGTTGCTTCAGCTGCTGCCACGTATTCTGCTTCTGTTGTGGAATCTTCTAGAACTGATTATTTGCGTGATCTCTAGGAGACAACTCCTGATCCAAGACTCATAGCATATCCTGAAGTAGATAGCCTAGTTTCTTTGTCTCCGCCGAAGTCTGAATCAGAGTATCCAATCAAGTTGAAGTCATCCACCTGTGTATACTTGATTCCAAAGTCTTAAGTTCCCTTCAAGTACCTTAGAACTATTTTTGCAGCAGACCAATGTCCCTCACAAGGCTTTTGCATAAACATGGAGAGGATTCCAATAGCAAACAAAATGTCTGGTCTGATAGTAGTTAGGTAGTTAAGACTTCCTACAAGCTGTCTATACTTTGTTGCATCCTCAAATTCTTTTCCTTCAATAGATGTGAGCTTTAAGTTTTGTTCCATTGGAGTAGTAAGAGGATTGCATTCTATCATGCCAAACCTATTCAATAGATCTCCAATGTATTTCTTTTGAGAAAGAAATATGGACTTTGGATGTTGGGTTACTTCAATGCCAAGATAGTAATGAACATAGCCCAAATCAATCATTTCAAAACTTTTCCACAATTCCTTCTTTATGGATGTAATGTAGCTTTCATTGTTCCCTGTCATCAAAAGATCATCTACATATACCACAAGATATACAACTATTTTTCCAACTTACTTTCTTCACAAATAAAGTTGCATCATCAAGATCATAATATTTGAAATTGAGTTTCAGAAGATGCTCAGTTAGTTTTTCATACCAGGCTCACAGTGCTTGTTTGAGACCATACAAGGACTTCACCAGTTTGCATACTTTATGTTCATGTCCTTTCACAGCAAATCCTTCAGGCTGGGACATAAAAACATTCTATTTTATATCTCCATTCAAGAAAGAAATTTTTACATCCATTTGATGGACTTTCCTACCGTTCTGAGCTACTAGTGCAAAGAGTGTCTGGATGGTAGCCCATTTTATTGTGGGGGAAAAAGTCTCCTCATAATTGACCCCTTCCTTCTATGCAAAACATTTTGCCAAAGCCTAGATTTGTGTTTGTCAAGTGAGCCATTGCCTTTATACTTTTTCTTGTAGACCCACTTGCAGCCAATTGGTTTGGTTCCTAATGGAGGATCAACCATCTTCCAAGTGCTGTTCTTTATGAGGGCATCATACTCCTTTTGCATTGCTTCTTTCCATTCATCATGAGAAGCAACTTCTTTGAACGAAGTTGGTTCAAAATCTGTGGACAAGTTCAATTCACACTCCTAAGAAACATCGATATCAATAGGTGAATTAGAGTCATCCACATCACCTCCATTTTGCTGATTTGAATTTCTAGTTCCTGTCTTTCCAACCTCATCAGGATGAAAACTTTCAAGTGTCTTTGTCAGCCACTTTGGGGGACCTTTTTCAAATGGTCCAGGCTGCTCTGTTGATTGAGTTGGGACTGAATCAAGATTGAGTCTCCCAATTCTATCAATCAAATCACTTAAAGCATCATCCGTTGTTGGAGTTTCATGCGGGGGAGAGTGTTCTTCAAAAGAATATTCCACGTGTTGATCTAGTATATGAGTCCCCCCTTAAAGATGTGGAATCTGATTATCAAATTCTTGAAATGATTTTGCTTTTGTGAATCTATCCAAGTGATCAAGTTGCTGCTCAACAACATTGTCAGTTTTGGATGATTCAAGAAAAATTACATCTCTAGATACAACAAACTTCTTATTTACTTCAACATAGAGGCGATATGCTTTGGAGGTTTTTGAATATGCCAGAAAGATACACTTATGACTTCTAGCACCAAGTTTGTTTCTATGTACCTTTGGTATCAAGGCATAACAAGTGGAACCAAATACCCTGAGATGCTTTACCGAAGGAACATGTCCATACCACATTTCATATGGAGTCTTGTTTCTTATAGCATTAGATGGACATCTATTCTTTATATATGCAACACATTGAACAGCATCAGCCCAAAACATTATCTTTACATTTTTGAAGAAGAGCATGGATCATACCATATTTAAGATTGTCCTATTCATTCTTTCAGCTACACCATTCTATTGGGGATTATAAGGCACAATTGTTTGATGTTTGATCCAATGTTGGCAAAGATAGTTTTCAAATTCATTTGATGTGTATTCTTTTCCATTATCAGTGCGAATAGACCCAATATGAGATTATGCATCATTTTCAATCCATTTATGAAAATTCTTGAATGTTTCAAAAGCATTAGATTTGTTCTTCAATAAATAAACCCAACACATTTTGGTGTAGTCATCAATAAATGTCATGATATATTTATTTCCATTTGCAGAAGGAACAAGCATTGGACCACATAAATCTGAATGAATGAGTTCAAGTTTTATATGTGCTCTTGAATGTGAATAATGAAAAGACTGTTTGCTATGCTTTCCTAGAATGCAAGCATCACATTGCTTAAGTTTCCTAGAAATTGTAGGCAAACCAGCAACACCATTTTTCTTCAACAAGCAGAGGCTGTCATAGTTCAAATGTCCAAATCTAGCATGCCATAATAAACTTGATGGAAGTGTACCTTCTTCATGATAAGAATTGTATGAGAAATGTTGTGCACAAGCAGAGGTACCTTGCAGCTTGAGAAGCCTTTCTTCTTATATTCCCCTCATGACAAGTGAGTGGTTAGATGCTTTTCTTACCTCAAGCTTGCCATCAAACATATGAATGGAGTGAACTTGCTAGCAGATGTGGACCAAGGACAGTAAGTTTCTCTTGAGTTGTGGGAGATATAGAACATGATGCAGAAGAAAGTCTGGAAGACCAGGCAGTTTAAGCCTGATTGTGCCAATCCCCGATGGCTTGATTTTTGATTTGTTTGCAAAGTATACTGCTCCATCAACATTGTCAATGAAATCTTCAAAAAAATATTTTCTATGATTCATGTGGCAGGTTGCTCCTGAATCAAGCAAGAAATCATTTTTCCATGAAGCAAGTGAAGCATTAAATAAATCTTCATTTACTCCAATATTACATTGTGCCACAACATAGTGAGTGAATTCAGGTGCTTTACCTTTGTCTGTATCGTCAGTTTTACCTTTCTGTAGGTTTCTTTTTTGCTCAATTTTCTCCCATGGTAGCTTTCATGTAGAGGCATCATATGATCCATCTCTTTTGCAGTGAATGCAGTGAAAATCTACCTTTTCTCCTTGAGAATGTCTGCTCCCCCCCCGCCTTTGAAATATCTTCCTCTTCCTCTTCAACCACCTCTTCCTCTTGTAGAATCTTGAGCAGGATGCTTTTATTTATGAGAAAGGAACACAACCTCTTCAAAAGATTCAGGGGCTGTCTTCTTTCCAAAAGCTTTCTCTCTTTCAACAAACTTTTTCACAAGAGAGTCAAAGGTGATATCTATGAGATTTCCATTTGCTTGCAATGATTCAAGATAATTGGAGTAAGTAGGATAAAGTGCCTTGAGAAAAGCGATATGAGGAATATCCAATTCAACCTTAGTGGATTTGATATCATGCATTATAGACTTTACTTCAGATGCAAGAGCAAGATGATCATTATTTTGTAGTTCAAGAGTGAAGAGTTTAATCATGAGTTGAACAACTTCAAGTGCAGAATGTGAGTCATAGAGTTCTTTCAGCTTTTGTAAGGCTTCAAAGGTAGTTGAATATGATGAAATATGGTGACTCACCTCTTCATTTACAGATGCTGCGATTAATGCATAAGGTTTGCTATTCTTGTTTTCCCAAATGACGAGATCTTTGTCTGAGGTAGGATGTACTGGTTCATTGTCTCTGTCTTCGACACACACTCCTTTCCACAACTCATTGAAAATGAGGGTGTGTTTTATCATCCAGGACCATTCAGGATAGTTCTCCTTGCCAGTGACAACTATTCCCACCCTGGATATGATTGAATGCATTCTGTTAAAGAAACTTTTGCTGATAGAAAAATACTTCTGCCAATATACAGTGAAATTGTACTTTTGGTGGTAATTTTTTTTTTTTTTTTTTTTTTTTTTTTTTTTAAAAAGGTTTTTTTTTTTTTTTTTTTTTTTTTTTTTTTATATAATTATTTAAATTAATTATTTAGGCATTCTCAAAAGATTTCAAATATCTTCCTCTTGTACCAATATGGACACCAAGACCTCACGCTACGTCTTTATGAAACATATTTTTTCTAAACGTATTTTCTCCAAATGCCTCCAATGTGTTAACATACTAATTCCTTTAACATATTACATTCATGATCCAACGTATTAAATGCTCCAGTGTTTAATACAAATGCATCCAGCATTATATACAAATATTACTCCAATGGTAATTTTATATAATGTAATATATGACCATTAAAAGCATCACATATAATGGAGCCAAAAAGTATCATGTACTTGAAGCACGTTACCACACAATTTTTGAAATTTTCTCTCCAGCCCTCCTATACACTTGTCTGCTACATTGCCTTCAACCATTGACTGCACCCTCTGGCTCTCTAGACTATCCATAAATGTTAGTGACCTGAATGCTGCTCCATGGAGTGACCTACTCCACGCAGTCACCAGAACGTTGCTCCACACAGGTTATTAGGTTCCTCTGCCGAATATTCTTGCCGACCACAATTTATTTCTTTTTTTCATTTCCAAAACCTTGGCCATTATCAGAATGGCTACTAACTCTGCCATTTTCATCCCCATCGGTCTCAATCGGATCAAATTCCTCGGGGAGAGGTTCAACCCAGTCACCTCAAGGTCATAAGCCTTGTAGCTCTGAACAAGAATGAAGCTCTGAATGGGGGAGGTACTTTGTTTGTTTAAAAACATCCAAATTTGAGAGTGCGAGTTGTACATGGAAATACCTCGACAGTAGCAGTCATTATTAATGAGATCCATCCTGATGTCAAGGAGGTGTTCTTGACATGAGAAACTTCTAAACTTGGTCGTGTTATTGCTATTTATCTTTGTAGAAAACAAGTTCGTGTGTTGATGTTAACTTCTTCAACAGAACGCTTTCAAGCGATTCAGAGAGAGGCTCCGATCGAATGTCAAAAATAGTGTGGTAACGTGCTTCACGTACACGATACTTTTTGGCTCCATTATATGTGATGATTTTAATGGGCATATATTACATTATACAAAATTACCATTGGAGTAATATTTTTATATAATGCTAGATGCATTTGTATTAAACATTGGAGAATTTAATACATTGGATCATGAATGTAATTAATAGGGGGCTAATTCCTTGAGGAACAATGCAGGTAAATAGGGACTTGTCTAGGAAGCAGTTAGACAGATAGAGATAGTGGATATGTTGCCTAGGCTTGATCGTACCATTGAAATCTTCTCATATTTTCTAAATAATTCAATATACAAATAGGAGAGTTTTTTAGCTATGGCTTTCCCCAGGAAATCGTTGTGTAATGTGTTGATTGAATTCTTTCTATTGTATGCTTCTTGATTTTGCAATTGTTTAATTATTTGTGCTGATGAGTAGAGTAGATTCAAGTCTATTGTTTTAGCATATTACAATTAACAGTTTGAATCTACAAGGAAAACTATTCTTAGTAGCCATGCAAGCCATAGTATTAATGACAACTCTATAGTGATTGACCCTTTGTACTTCTATTTATTAACCTAGAAAAATAGAGAAAAGTGTAGGCCTCACCTGCTAGCTAGTTTTCTTCTCCCATATCAAGTTTCCCAGGTGATCTATTGTGTCCATTTGTGTGGATAGCATGTTCATTTGCTTCCTCTTTCATTATGGTTTTAGTTATTTCCATAGATTTAAGCATTGAACTAGCAATAATAAATATGAATTTTAAGGTAATAAATTGCATACTAAAATATTTTAGAATATTGTAAGATCTATTATCAAGAACTATACTAATCAAATATACATGATAGTTTATAAATCATCAAACCCAAGAGAAGTAGAGATGCCCAAAAATAAACAATTTAATTGAAATAACCCTTTAGAAGTAATATTTAAAATATTTGACCCCGAATTGGGGTGCAACAATGTGGAGGAAGTGGGTTAGGGGAGATGGGACTGGGAAGTGGTAGGCAGAGTCCACGTGAGTGAAAGGAAAGGTATAAGAATGGGAAGTAGAGGGAGAGGATAGGGGGAAGGACAGGTGGATGGATAGCGCAGGGAAGGCACAAACCTTGAGAGCAGGTTGATGGGGACGGGAAAGGAAGACAGCGAGGATGGTAGGGGGCTAGCGAGAGTGTGGGTAGGAGGATGCTAGAAAGTGGAAGGACAAGGGAAGAGGACATGCTGCAAGAGCAGTCGGGAGAAAGTGAGAGTTAATCAGATACAATGTGGGAAAGGACAGAGGGTCACCATTCCAAGGTGATGGCGTAGGTATCAGAGAGGGTAGTCAATGTGATAGACAGGTGGAAGGGAAGTGCAAGGACAGAATGGGGAGGGGAATAAAACATAAAGGGAAAATTTTTATAGGTAGATGCATGCAGAGGGAGAAAACGAGAGCAGGAGAGAAGAAAGGTGGCTAAGGAATGATGACATAGCCCAGGGAAAGCAATGGAACTGGATCTGATAGTCAGTATGTTGCTAATATGGCCCTCAAAATTTTAATAATTAGGATGCCTTTCTTTAAGAAACTAGGAAAAGTGTCCAGGATAGGCAGGGATTCTGGTAGGGAAGAATCTAGGAACTCCTAGGACCCTGGATGGGTGAAGATTATAGACTTCTTAATGAAAACCTTGGAAATGAAGCTAAAGCTCAGAGAGAAGGGAGAAAGTAGAGGAAAGATGAGAAAACATGGTAAGAATACTAGGATGGGGAAGCTCGCTATGACCATGTGGTGCCTATGGCTAGGAGAGGATGGTGCAGAAACTAGGAATGGAGACGTTTCCACCAAGGTAACCTCAAGAAATGAAATGCAAGAGAGTGTGGCCCTTATGATCATTGTGGGGACTCCTCAGGTTAAACAGAGGGAAAAAACAGAGAGTTACATAGAGTAAAGAGAATAGAGAAAAGAGGAAAAAAAAATAAGGAATTTACCTAGTGTGGCAGAGAATAGGGCCAGGGTCCTACTGTTTAGACCCTAGGAGAAAATATCCATGGCCAAGATTCCCTGCAAAGTAAAGAATAGTAATTTAGTCCATCCTGGTGGTGGTCCTATGTGGATGCCTCTACGAATGTTGACGAGAGAATAACATGAAGGTATAAGAAGAAAGGACCATAAATGGATATCAAACATGACACATGTAAATGGAAAATTCTTCAGATGTCTGTACAACATCAAACTGATACTTGTTATGGTTATGTGATAGGTCTCACCCCAAACTACATCTAGTACAAAGTGGAGGCTAGCAAAAATTAAGAAGAAAATAGTAGCAGCTATGAAGACAACATGGAAAGAGGCAGAAAAGAGTCGACCAGGAAGGGTAAGAGAGACACAGGAAAAAAGATGTTTGAGGGGGTGAGCGGCCCAAAAAAATAGCAAAGCAAGAGAGGGAGAAAGACAGGATGATAACACATGAAAACCCTCATCGACCCTTACATGGTAGGGAACCCACCGAAGGTTAGAGCCCAAATAGCTGGCTGGGAGTGAGAACTAAATGACAGCATAAGGAACCAAGACATTCCAATGGAAGAATGAGGGGACATGGTTCCTGACCCAAGGAACTCTCGAGGACGACACACTCTCTTCAGACAGATGATCAAACAATATTGGGTCATGAAGAACGTGGTGGCCCAGGCGATGACTCTCAATAGGGAACAAGCAATAAGCAGTGGTCCAAAGGCAAAGGAAGACACCAAGGAGAAGGATCCCATCAGGGCAGAACTCTCAGGGCGATAGAGGTAGTCCAGATCCAAACTTACAGAAACAACTTAGCACTGGGGAGAATTGAACAAACACTACAAGACATGAAGAGGAGCGATATGCTAGGCTCCAGTGCCAAAGCACTAGCCCCAGTAATTACCTCGGAAGAGCATTGAAGCAAAGGTTCTTCTACCTTTTGTTGAAGTTTTATGATGAATAGTTTTTACTTGTTTAACTTGAATCGCAGTATAGATAGTATTGACAATGTTGATAGATGGATAGAGAAGAACCTTTTTAAATTTTGGGCAGCTTTTAATGCTAACAGGTGGCTACCTGGTTTCCTTCGGGCAGGTATGAACACCTGGTGTTGGGTAGCGGAAGCCCCGCACAATGGGTATGGGGTGTGAATCCTGCAATTTTGAGTAAGAGTAGGGTAAAGACTCCGCGAGATGTGCAGAGCGCAATGTGTAGTAAGTCAAAGTCAAAAGGGTAGTCTGCCCAAAAATTATGTAAAGAAATGTAAGTTGAGTCGGCCCACCTATGTATCGTAGTTCATGGAAAATTATAAATAGAGCGAGATTCTATGGGTAGAGTAGCTAAGTTTTTGGTAGGATTTTGGAGGTCTGATATGTAATGGGTGTCTGAGAAGAAGCATTCTGAAAGCGTCTGTAATTCTGAGTCAGGGGTTTGGGTGGGAGATAGAGGCTCTGTGGCTGTGTGCGCAGAGGCCTGGAAGAGTCTGCAGATGTGTGCATGGACCCCTATAGCTGAGTGCGTAGGGTAGATCTGGATGTAAGGGAGATAAGTGGAAATAAAGATAAGTTTCTTCTGAATTCTATGTTGAATATGAATTATTGCGAATCTGGCATTTTGTATGGTTAATAAAACTATTTATTGAAAACTTGTGAATCTGGGTTTAAATCTTAATCTGCGAATTGAATAAAAGTGATAAATGTTTTCTTAAAGACCTCTCTAAGTAGATCTGAGTTATAATACTTAATCGAATAAATTAGCTCTGTAATCAGTGTGGTAAGAGAAAGCTAAGATAATCGGGATTGGCACAAATCTAGCATAGCGCGAAGCTACTGGACAGCGCACGAACCTCTCAGATCACATCTAGACATCCCAAGGGTGCAGAAACCTGGTTCCAGCACCCTCCCCTGCTACCTTGGGTGAGACCTAAGTTCATGCTTCGCGGGTTGTTGCTGAAAGGGCCGAAAGCTGTGGGATTTTATTGGCTAAATAATTCTTCCGAACTTGGGTCAGGCTCATATAAGCCAACAAGTGGTTCCATTGCCAGGACTGGGATCTACCTAAGGGGTGTCTGGTGTGGAACGCAAAGAGAAAAATGTTTAAGGATCAAAGGGATCAGGGATGGTAATAGATCAAGGGTAACTATGGCAAGCGTGATTCAGTTGCCAGTATTCAAGGGAGCAGGAGGTGAAGACCCGAAGCACTTATGGTTTGTGCTAACATCAGTATGGAACACGTAGCAAATCATAGATGATAATATCAGGAAAGCTACCTTAGTCAGCACACTACAAGACTGAGCGCTGACATGGTACATTAAGTATTCGAGCAGTAACCCAACAGCGGGGGTAGCAGAAATCCAGACCGAACTAAAAAAGGAATTTAGCCAGCCAAAGTCAGCAAAACATTCGGTCGTAGGCTTCAAAGAGATTGTAATGATGCTGGATGGGAACTCCATCGGATTTGGATCAGAGGTTGAAAAGCGCTATCCGTGAGGCCAACATGAGATTGATAGATGAGCAGCACCACTTGGTTCGTTGCATCATTAACCCGTATTTGAAGTCAGCTTTGTTACAAGAAAAGATCTCAACCCAAGCTAAAGTGATGGAGGTAGCAATGCGGCTGCACGAAACCCTGATACCAAACCTAGGGTTGGGAGTTCAGCAAATTCAAGCGCAGGTCCAAAACTTATGCTTGGAAATGCATAAGTTAAAACAAGAACAAACACCATGCTCAAAATTCTGGGAGGAAGTATGGTGTGTAAGGTGTAAGAGCAAGGGACACGATAAAGATCACTGTCTAGTCTTGGTGAATTTTGTGATAACAAGGGGACCAACACTAGTGCAACCAGAGGCATAGGTAGGACTGAGTACAACCACCCCACTCTAGTGCACAATCTGTTAGGTGGGAGGAAAGCATAACACTGATAACTGTCATCTATTACCAAAATACAACCAGACCCCCCAGCAGCTCTTTTGCAACTTTTGTAGATTAGTGGGCCACGAAGAAAAAGATTGTCATAGCTATCAAATGTTGATGGATCAGTCATCTGCCTATAGAATGCAGATGGAGGCATGAAATCAGGATCCAACTATGGTGATTGTGCACGGTGGGTTCCAAGGGTGTGATCAAGGACAGGGTGGAATGGGACTCAAAAGGGGTCGCGGGTAGTTAATCTATTACAACTGTTGAGGACCAGGACATTACATGTGAGATTGTACCAACCCAACTAGAATTTTGTGTAGCTATTGTGAGCAGTTTGATCATGAGCTTCTAGACTGTCCTTCGTTGATAGCACAGATTCAGGAAAAGAGGGCAGCGCAACTACCAATGACCCAGAATGTGCAGATGATGAGGTCTGAACCCAACAAGGAAGATCCCAAGGTCAACATGGTGCTGAAGAGTGGCACCGCCATAGGAGTGAATGGACAGAATCCAGGAGGTGATAAGGGGACATATCGGGAAGCTTGGGGGAGTTTCGTAGAGGTCTCTACCCCAGGTAATAGGGATCAGCCCAAGACAGACAAGGATCCCTAGATGATAACTACCTTTTTAGAGACATGTATAAAATTTCTTCACGACAACAAGGCAGTTAAAGGCTTACAGGAGTTGATAAATAGGTGCATAGGGTGGAGTGAACCTCGCGTCATTCAGAAATTGGGAAGACATGCATCACGGACTGGAAGGGAAATGCGGTTAACAACACAGATCAATGATTATGAGATGGAGTAGGTCATTTTGGATCTAGGATCGGATGCCAACGTATTTCTGAAACAGACATGGGAGCGCATGGGTAGGCCTACACTACAATGGTCCCCTATCCAATTACGGATGACAAATCAACAAAAAGTACTGCCCATGGGAAGACTGCAAGGGGTTACAGTAGACCTTGATGGTGCAAGTACTCGCACGAATTTTGAAGTTATGGAGCTCATGGATGAAAATACGCCCTATCCTGCGTTGTTAGGAATAGATTGGGCCACCAACATGAATGGAGTTATTAATCTAAAGAAGAGGACAATGATATTTGAAACAAAGGCGCTCCGCGTCGTTATTCCGCTAGATCTGGCTAAAGGATCGCGCTACATTGAACAGGTGCACAACGATGACGACGAAGATTGTAGTTATAGAATGACTGCCTGGGAGCGAGGTTGGAACAAGACATTGGAGGACAGAAGAATATCACGAGGGGATGGAGAATCCTGCATTAATGATTCAGATGAGGAAGACGAGCGGTGGCACAACCAATTGAATAGAGTAAACATGCTACACTGCAACATGGTGACGAAATGGCTGTACTGCGTAAAGGCCCAGGATCGCGAATTGCCAAAATATGATGGGTTGACAATGGTAGATGAATTTCTAACCAAATTTGAAATTGTAGTACCAGAGCACCAACGGTTTGACACGATGAAATGGACACTACGCACAATGCTTGCGTGATGGTGGGGTACACATGAAGGAACATTCCAAGATTAGCGTGCCTGCAGGCATATGATGAAGATCAGATTTAGGAACCCAGAAGTACGCATAATAGAGAAATATGATGGATGTGATGACTCATGCATGCACCTTACTAAATGGACCAAAGCCTACGGAGAGGAACCTAAGCCAAAATGGGTGCACTTATTCTATCACACCCTCGATGTCATTCCTAGAAATTGGTATACTGAAGCAGAGCTCTGGTATGACACAAGCGAGTGGGATATTTTGCGTGAAGGGTTCTTAGCGACATTCCTCTTTGAATATCAATGGATGGACTCAGTTGATGAAGCGCTCCAGCTAGTAAAGGCTACCATTTTCAAAATGCCAATAGAACCAGAAGAACCTGCGCAGTTCAACTAGTCGCGGCAGCTGAGCCAGGCCCTTGCATGTTATAATGTCAATCTGTGAAATGTCAATATTCTAGAATCAGAGGGAAGCTGCAAGGTGCGCGGACCCGAAATCGAAGATCCTGATATGATGGCACCATTGAAAACAAAACAAGTCAATATGGGAACCGAAGAAGAGCCGAAGTATGCAACACTCAGGGGCTATTAGGACGATGCTACAGTAGAAAAGGTTGTCGAATTGCTCCGCGAATATCGATACTTGTTTCCAACAAATATCACGAAGCTAAAAGGGATCCTAGGGGACTTGGGAGTGATGAAGATTAACATTGAAGCTAGACGCGAAACCAGTTAAGCAGCGACCCTACCGATTGAATCCAAAATATAAAGCAAAGGTCCGTGAAGAACTGGACAAGATGTTGGTAGTAGGAATCATTGAGCCTGTTGAGGAGTCTGATTGGGTAAGTCCAATGGTGGTGTAGGAAAAGAAATAGAAGGGTGAGATTTGTATCTACGTGGATCTCAGAAAGCTCAATGATGCCTGCGTGAATGACCCATTTCCAACAACTTTTATAGATGAGGTACTAGAAAATGTGGGGAGGTAGGAAGCCTACTCATTCATGGATGGGTTCTCAAGATACTACCAGATCAAGATCATGCTAGAAGATAGGAGAAAAATGACATTTGCCACTAAATGGGGTTGCTTTCAGTACACAGTGATGCTATTTGGTCTGAAGAACGCGCCAGCGATATTTTCACGAATAGTGGTAGTAGCATTCAAAGAATTCATACACAAGTTTTTAGAGGTCTATCTGGATGACTGGACTGTGTTTGGACTAGTCAAGAAGCATTTACCGAGCTTACAATTAATGTTGGATACTTGTCACTGACACCAGATTGCGTTGAATCTCAAGAAGTGTACTTTCATTGTCCTGTTTGGGAACCCACTAGGCCATGTGGTTTGTAAGCAAGGCTTGATGGTGGATCTGGCAAAGATTGCTGTCATACTCAATCTGCAAGTGCTGCGAAGTGTCAAACAATTACGCACCACTCTGGGTCACATGGGCTACTATTAGAAGTTCATCAAAAGTTACGCCCAGATCATGGCTCCGATGGAACAATTGCTGAAGAAGGATGCTACTTATTGCTAGAATGAGGAATGCAACAAAATCATAGAGATGCTTAAGGAGAAAATGGCTTCAGCCCCTATATGGGTCTTTCCAAAATGGGATGTCGAGTTTCATGTGCATGTTGACGTGTGATGTATCACACTGGGGGTGGTACTTACTCAACCAGGAGCAGAGGGACTGGACCATCTGATTGTGTTCCCAAGTCGCCGGTTGTCAAAAGCTGAAAATAATTACTCCACCACTGAGTGCAAGGGATTAGCGATGGTATATGCACTTCAAAAATTCTGCCATTACCTACTGGGAGGTCACTTTAAGATGTATACCAATCACTCGGTGTTAAAATACCTAGTGAATAAGCTTGTGTTGGGGGGGTGTTACACAGTAATTTGTCACCATTTGTCACCATCCCTGTTACTCCTCGACAATTCCCAGGTTTAAAGACGTCGGAACACGTCTCTAGCCTAGACCTCTAAAATGTTTGCGTTATGTTCCAATGCGTTGTTAGATTCATTTGGTTTATTTTACAGTTGATCTTCAATTATGTTTCGGTTTTTTGGTCCTACCGTATGTAATCTCTCAAAACTTCCTAAATGCAAACTATATGCCACAATTTTATCATTTCGTTCAATGAATGCTAACTACAGGAAAGTTGAGATTTTCAGACAAACAAAATGAACACCAAATAATCAACAAAGATCCTAATGCAGCTAATAGCAAAAATGAAATTTTTTTTCTTTTTAAAAGTGATTAATTGCCAATAACAATAAATGCTAACTAATATAATGCAAAAAGATCATTTGTTTTTCTTTAAAATGGCATAATGCATTTAAACAAATCTCGAGAGGTATTAACAAGCATAAACAAGCAAAGTTTACTCAATGCAAATAGAACCAAGTCCGAAACACTAAGATAAACTGTCAAAATAAGGAAAATTACAAAAACCTCAATGAACTATGTGAGCTAAGCTCAAACGAGGTCAAGGGAAATCCTAGTTGAGCGAAAGGTGAATTGCTCGAAGCACAGAATAACAAGCTTTAACAACCACTACACAAATGCAGAGAACAACCAAAAAGTTGACTGGACAATCAAAGAACCGAAAACTCCCACGAAAGGCTCGAATATAAAATCGATGAAAATAGGCAAACACCCGAAGGATAACGATAAGAAACCAGTCAAACAGAGTTCTGATACATTATAGCAGCTGGACAAGATGTACAAAGACAAAAATCTGAGTTTACAAGACTTCCAACAAACAAACTAGCAAAATTTACAGGACTGGCGCGACTGTCAGCCTGTAACTAGCACTATTAAGGAATTAGCGCGAGTTTCTTTTGTGCAACATGCGCCACTGGCGCGACTGTCAAACAAAAAGACGCGCTAACACAGTCTGTCGGCCCAAAAAATAAATAAAGCAGTCCAGGGTCAAGTTAACAGTATTCAGACAGATCCAATAGCAAGAAACAACTTTAAAACTGACCCAGAAAGCTCATTTACGCACGCAAGCAAGAGAAAACTAACATGCAAGACAAACTCCAAGCTATTCGGTTCGTAAACCAAACCGGAGATTGACTGAAGTAGGCGTTGATCTACTCCGCTAATGCAAAGCAATAGCGTTTCAAAAACTGTCTGGCCGTACTTCAGACTCCGTCCAAGGTTTATGAATCAAACAACAAATAGTTGATCCCCAGCGGAGTCGCCAAATTGTTGGATAGGTAAATCCCCTCTGTGGACAGAGGCAATCCCACTAGCCCAAAATGGGTCTAGCAACAATCAATTCACGCTACCATGCAATTTCCTAGTTGTAAATCAGAAGTGGATTATAAGAACCAACCTGGAGTCCAACGCTAATGTCGAAGAAGAGTTGATACTCCCGCTCCCTTGCCTCGACAGGTCACAATCCTCACGATCCTCGTGAATGGATACCTGCACATGCAAAGAATGAAGTGAATACAAGCATAAAATCCACTAAAATACAACTATAAACAGTCAGAAAGGAAATAGATCAAACATTATCATAATGAACAGTAAGATCGGAACCATAATGATAGTCGTTTATTAATGAATAATCAACAAGGAAAGATACAACCAAGGTTCTGACGTTGAACCTCTCCTCTGGCTAGGCGAGCAGCTATGTATATCTTGCAATAGACCTTCTCTCTCTCAGACTTCCGGTAGCATAACCTCCCTATGCTTCAAGACTCTTGCTATCACTCAAGACAAGCATTATCACAACTAGCACTACTCAATAACTCCAAAAACTCCCAAAACTAGCTTGTCAAGTGCATGAGGACAGACTTTTATAGATGAAGAAGGGGAGGAAGATACAATGCACCAAGACACCCATTATGGATTGGTATTATCTCCAAAAATCCGTTATGGATAGATGTCAAGGATAGATGATGACTTTCGACATCTAGAAGATGAGCTTTATCCTCAGAAGACTTCATGACTTGAAGGGAAAAAACATCTAGGCGCGCGTTTGTCAAAAATCATGACCAAACTTGGTTGGCGCGACTATTGTTCTAAGACAGAGCGCCAATGTCGCGCCCTCTTTTGAGGATCTCATTGATTAGCGCGAGTAGTACATTGTGGACCCGCGCCAATGGAAAAAGGGCACTTTTCAGGGACATTTTACAGGAGGTGTCTTCAGGGAACATGAAGTACATACTCAGGGGAACATAATGCAGGTGTTTTCAAGCTTTGTCACTTCTCACAGGTCCCGGAATGAGTCCTCCAAAGTGCAAAAGAGGAGTAATAGGGATGGTGACAAATGGTGACAAATTACTGTGTAACAGATGCCCCCTAAAGCATGAGGCCCGAGAGAGAGGGGTGAAATGCTTTACAAGAACACACGTAGCTGTCGCTAAGAATCTGCATTGAGAGAGACAACTGATAGCTCAAGTACATGATATATGTGGTATGGTCGCAGCCATCCATAAGAGAGTACATGATAATCTAGATCCATAGTATGGACGCAGCCATCTGGTTAGGATCAATGAATCGACTCAGGTATGGTCGCAGCCATCCATTGAATGAGTCATGTATCAAGAATCACGCCTGGATTACAACAGATAAAATCCAGGGTCTTGCGCTCCATCTTGACCCGAACAAAAGTACAAGTTCAAGCATGCGAATATATGAGCTGAAGTTGAACATGCATGAACATCGTCTGATTACCAGTCAATAATGAAAACTGTTAACAGATGCGAGAGGTACCACCAATAATGACAATGGCCCTCAAGGTACTATAGGTACAATCTACGGCGTGCGAATTAGTGAGCTGGCGTCGAACACCCGTAGAATCATTCGATCGGAGGCCAATGATGAAAACCTCACGTTGAACACGAAGAACCTACCATTGAGGCATGCAGGCTCCAAGGTACCGGAAGAGAGTCTCTAGATCAGCTTCCTGGATAATGAGCTGAAGTCGACAGGAAGTGACCTTGATCGAAGGTGGGCCATAATGTTTCCCACATCATCGACACGAGATGGAGAGATAACGTTGTGAATCAAGATTATGCAAGCTATCAGAGGGAGGTTGTTTCTTCTGCAGAGGTCAACTTCTCTTGAACATATCGGCGGCACAACAGTGGAATTGGCAGTATTTGACATCAATGGTTCAGAGGTCATGGTGACAAGGCAATGAGCAGATGAGAGGTCAAACAGGATTATCCAAACCCACGGAGGCAAGTGAAAAATGAGATGAGATGTCCCCACCCAGACACGAATGCAGACAAGTGCCATGTTCAAGAGCGACATACTGCCGACACGACAATTATTATGGTTCCATTTTTCCCGCCATTTCTGGCGAGTACCCCAATTATTTTTAACAAACTTGATGGGGATAACATATGCTTGGGGTGCATCATTTCGACAAAATCCGATGTCATCAGGTTTTAACGAGTTTGACAAAGGAAGAACTCGGCGTCTTTTCATGTTTAGAGAGTTTGAAAAGACGGCGGAAAAGAAAACTCCAGGGGGGTCCTTTTTCGTAAATTTGTGTCTCTCGAGCCCGAAAAAGTATAAAACAATGCTCGAAAGAACCGCCCGACCGTTACGATCGAGGAGTACTTTTCATATTTAGTGACTTCGACCTGAAAAAGTAAAAAACGGTCAGAAGCATGTCGTTTTATAGCCAATAACGAGTTTGAAACGACAAAAACTCGGCGATCTTTTTAAGTTTAAACGGTCGAAAAAGAGCTTAAAGATGACCGCCTCTTATTTACGTTTAACGAGTCGAGAGGGAAAACTCGGCAATCTTTTCGTCTTTAAACGGTCGGAAAAGAGCTGAAAGTATACCTCCATTTTTATTTTCTTTAATGAGTCAAAAAGGGAAAAAATACTCGGCAATATTTTCATATTTTACGAGTCAGAAAAGAGCTTAAAGGCGACTCGTCCTGAAGGAACGAGTGGTATAACGGGTAGCAACTGGTTCCGGCAATGGTGGAACTGCTCGAAACATATAATGGTCAAGAGGCTGGCTAATAAAACCACTCATTGCTGCGGTTCCTCAAGAAAGGATAAACAACCAAGTGAAAGCATATGATCAGCCAAAGAGATGGTGGCGATGGAATGAAAGAACCAAGGCTTATCTAGCAGAATTTAGCAGATAAAAGGCAATCATGAGATGTAAGTCAGGTATGGGTTCATTTTTACACAAGCTTGAACCATGGAGAACTCTGCTTGGATTCGGTTTCATTTTTACACAAGCTTGAAACAAAAAACTATGCTTGTTATAAGTTCGCATGCCCCCAGCATGATAACGCAAATCGAGGTACATGCCCCCCAAGCTTCATTGCATTCAACGAAGTGGATGGAATGAAGGTTCACTCTCGAGATCTGTGAAAGACTCGACTTGTATTTTACGAGATCTTAATCAAAAGACTCGATTTGGAAAGGGAATTGTTTCATTTTTTAATGAGGTTGACCTAGGAAAAGAACTATCCTCATAACCCTGATTTAATTTTTTAACGAGCTTAACACAAGATCAGGAACTATGCTCGGACCAGACCTAGTTTCATTTTTTAAGGAGCTTGACACAGGAAAGGAACTATGCTCCAACAGACCTAGTTTCATTTTTTAAGGAGCTTGACATAGGAAAGGAACTATGTTCCAACCAGACCTAGTTTCATTTTTTAAGGAGCTTGACACAGGAAAGGAACTATGCTCCAACCAAACCTAGTTTCATTTTTTAAGGAGCTTGACACAAGAAAGGAACTATGCTCCAACCGACCTTCATCATAATGAACAGGAAGTCAGGGCTTCCAAGAGTGCCACTCCCGGTGGAAGGATAACATCTCGGAAGTCAGGACCCAATGGCCCCAGGACACTATGCACGATGGCGGCATCACTGGATACAGGCACGGGATAGGTGGCCACGTAGTTGATCTGTGGTGGGGCAGATGCAACTGGTGGATGAAAACCAGGAGGGGATGACGACTGCGTAGGAGGCACCCGTGGACGAACGAACAATAATTGATCGATAGTCACAATTCTTCCATCGTGTGGAAAGCAAATCACACGGAAAAGTGAAGAGACAAGGGCCCCCATGGCATATACATAGTCACGGCCAAGGAGAAGACTGAAATCTAAAGCACCTTGGGTAACCGATACATCTATATAGACAGTCTTACCTCCCAAAGTAATAGGGAACTTTGGAAGGATCCCTAATGGTTGACTAGTTCCTCCGTCAAAAGCCATCAGATTCGGTGCGACGGGCACAAGCTGTGGGGAACCCAAAGCTTGCCAAGTAGTGGCAGGCATAAGACTGACAGATGCACCCTCATCCAAAACAGTGCCAGGTATTGCCTTATCATAGGCGTGTACTGTGACCCAGAAAGGCACATGGGATCGGAGGCGGAAGGTAGTCAAACAACTCCAGTCGAAGGAAATGACTGAACTACTTGGTGGGGGAATCGTATGATTGCCCCCCTACTCTAAAGGAACCGAAGCAGGACTCTCGAGAGCAGCTGGGATAGGAGAGTCATTTTCGGACTCAGGAGAATCTGAGGAGACGAGAAGAACATGGGAATGATGCTCTTCCGAAACAGAGTGGTCGACGTCGACACTCTTTCCTACCAATGGTTGGTCTGGAACAGGCTTGGTACAGCCAGGTTCGGGAAGAGGATACTGGACAAGAGAAGAATCTAAGTCAATCTCTTTGTCAACAGGGGGATGATCTGCAGGTGCAGAGAGACGTTGATAACCAGTGGGACGTTGGGGTGAGGAAACTGTAAGACTTTCCAAAACAGCGGAGGCTTTATCCATGAGCGGACAAAGGTGAAGGGGATGATTGCCTTCACAAAATCTACAGGGGATTCGAATCTTCCCTTTTCCCTTACCATTTCCAGGTGATAAGGTAACATCGCCATGATCTCCAGAGGATGATGAGGGGCGGGCCGGATCATGAGACCATACTTCTAAGACCCTGGGAATGCCAGGACAATCACGAAGAAGATGGTCCTCCTTGCATAATCTACAAGGAAACTTGACCTTCCGCCGAGGAGCAGAAGGTGGCCCGACTTGAGCTGTACTCGAGGTAGTAGCTGCACTTTTAGCCTCTCCCTTAGGAGACTTCTTCTTCTTCGTCTTCTTCTTCTTCTTCTTAGCCACATGGTTACTTGAATCCAGACTTTCGCCAGACGAAGTAGAAGATGAGGACGCAGAAGTAGAAGAAGTGGAGAGGTCCACCTTAGAATCAACATGATGTTGTTCGGGTGGAGGAGACGGTGGAACAGGAGTCATCACACTCGGGACTACCGAGGTGGAAAACAACCATACGGGCAAACCGATGGTTAACCCAGGCAAAGACAAAGTTTCCATATACGGAGCACCGACATTTCCAAAAGAAGGAAATGGACTAGGGTTTCCATCCGGGGGAACACCTTGGCCGGTAGACTCAGGGAAGGATGCCATTGAAAACGAGAAAGAACCCTACTCAAGCTAACGCAAACAGGATCTAACTGGGTAAATGTGTATCGTGGGCAAATAAATTTTAAGACGCAAAGACACAACTTGACCTTTTCATATTTTAAGAGTCGAGAAAAGGACAAAAAGATGACTCTAGTCTCCTTCGAATGTTTAATGAGCAAGAAGTGACAAGACGCTCACTGGCACCTTTTCTTTTAAGGAGTCCGAAAAGGATCAAAAGTGACTACTCTGGAGACTCTAGGCAAAGGGTTTACCAGGCAATCCGTAAAACTGCTTATACACCTTGGAAATCGTATGAGAACCAAGGACTTCCCGTACTGTAGTCAATCTTCCTGAATGCTGTGTTCGGTGCGTTATGGCTCGCAAGGCGGCAGACTCGGCTTCCTATGGATCAAGGATAAGAGCCTAATGGGGTCTCCCAGTTTATACTCGACGGTACGGGGAGCTCAAGTCCGTATTGGTAACTATCGATTCAATGTGGAGGAATCACCCAACCACTCCTCGACAATTCCCAGGTTTAAAGATGTCGGAACACGTCTCTAGCCTAGACCTCTAAAATGTTTGTGTTAAGGTTCCAATGCGTTGTTAGATTCATTCGGTTCATTTTACAGTTGATCTTCAATTAGGTTTCAGTTTTTAGGTCCTACCATATGTGATCTCTCAAAACTTCCTAAATGCAAACTATATTCCAAAACTTTATCATTTCGTTCAATGAATGCTAACTACAGGAGAGTTGAGATCTTCAATCAAACAAAATGAACACCAAATAATCAACAAAGATCCTAATGCAGCTAATAGCAAAAATGAAACTATTTTTTCTTTTTAAAAGTGATTAATTGCCAATAACAATAAATGCTAACTAATATAATCCAAAAAGATCATTTGTTTTTCTTTAAAATGGCATAATGCATTTAAACAAATCTCGAGAGGTATTGACAAGCATAGACAAGCAAAGTTTACTCAATGCAAATAGAATCAAGTCTGAAACACTAAGATAAACTGTCAAAACAAGGAAAATTATAAAAATCTCAATGAACCATGTGAGCTAAGCTCAAACGAAGTCAAGGGAAATCCTAGTTGAGTGAGAGGTGAATTGCTCGAAGCACAGAATAAGAAGCTTCAACAAACACTAGACAAATGCAAAAGAGTATCCAAAAAGTTGATTGGATCAAGAGAAGACCGAAACAAAAACTGGCAAACATCCAAAGTATGCAAATGTAATCTATGCACACTTTTCATTCATATCCTGAAAATGAGAATTCTAATTATGCAAGTGTGATCTATGCAAGAGAATTCTCAAACACACGATGATTCTAATGTAATCTAAGAACCAATCAAGTGCAAATCAAGAAAAACGAGTGAGAGTTCCAAAGATCATAAACTAAAAACACTCAAAGGTGATTAACACTCATACACAATTTAGGCCCCCCCCGGCGAATGAGGGGGAATTTTTTTTGCAAAAACAAAAGCAAAAAGATGCAAAATTGTGAAAAGATCAAGACAAACCTCCAAGTGATGATCAAAGGAAATCAAATTAATAATTTTCCAGAAAAAGACTCAAAACCAGTCAAAAAAGACTCTGATACATTCAGATGATTGAAAAAGACAGAAAACCCAAGCTTGGAAGGCTGTAAATAAGCAAAGTGGAAAAGTTCACAGTCCTGGCGCGACTGTCAGGCAGAAAACAACGCTAATTAAGTATTGGCGCGGGTTATCTGTTGCAGACCGCGCCAACTGGCGCGACTGTCAGGCATAAAAAACGTGCTAACCGAGTTTGCTCACTCAAAAATAAAAATGAGCAGTCCACAACTTGATTAACAGTATACGGATGCATCAAATATACAGATAGACAGACCAAGTATAAAAATCCAACTCAGAAAGCTTATCCAAGCAAGCAAACAAGAGAAATGAAGGTGCAAGACAAACTCCAAGCTGTTTGGTTCGTAAACCAAACCGGAGATTGTCTGAAGTGGCGTTGATCTACTCCGCTAATGCAAAGCAATAACATTTCGAAGGCTGCCTGGCCATACTTCAGGCTCCGTCCAAGGTTTATGAAGCAAACAACAAATAGCTCTTCCCCAGCAGAGTCGCCAAATTGTTGGATAGGTAAATCCCCTCTGCGGACAGAGGCGATCCCACTAGCCCAAAATGGGTCTAGCAACAATCAATTCACGCTACCATGCAAGTTCCTAGTTGTAAATCAGAAGTGGATTATGAGAACCAACCTGGAGTCCAATGCTAATGTCGAAGAAAAGTTGATACTCCCGCTCTCTTGCCTCGGCAGGTCACAATCCTCATGATCCTCGTGAATGGATACCTGCACATGCAAAGAACGAAGCGAATACAAGCATAAAATCCACTAAAATACAACTATATAACAGTCAGAAAGGAAATAGATCAAACATTATCATAATGAACAGTAAGATCGGAACCATAATGATAGTTGTTTATTAATGAATAATCAACAAGGAAAGATACAACCAAGGTTCTCACATTGAACCTCTCCTCTGGCTGGGCGAGCAGCTATGTATGTCTTGCAATAGACCTTCTCTCTCTCAGACTTCCGGCAGCATAACCTCCCTATGCTTCAAGACTCTTACTATCACTCAAGACAAGCATTATCATAACTAGCATTACTTAATAACTCCAAAAACTCCCTTGTCAAATGTATGAGGACAGACTTTTATAGATGAAGAAGGGGAGGAAGATACAATGCACCAAGACACCCATTATGGATTGGTATTATCTCCAAAAAGCCGTTATGGATAGATGTCAAGGATAGATGATGACTCTCGACATCTAGAAGATGAGCTTTATCCTCAAAAGACTTCATGACTTGAAGGGAAAAAACATCTAGGCACGCGTTTGTCAAAAATCATGACCAAACTTGGTTGGCGCGACTGTTGTTCTAAGACAGAGCGCCAATGTCGTGCCCTCTTTTGAGGATCTCATTGATTAGCGTGAGTAGTACATTGTGGACCTGCGCCAATGGAAAAAGGGCACTTTTCAGGGACATTTTACAGGAGGTGTCTTCAAGGAACATGAAGTACATACTCAAGGGAACATAATGCAGGTGTTTTCAAGCTTTGTCACTTCTCACAGGTCCCGGAATGAGTCCTCCAAAGTGCAAAAGAGGAGTAATAGGGATGGTGAAAAATGGTGACAAATTACTATGTAACAAGTATGATTATTAATGTATAGTATCTTGAACCTTTCCATGACCTCCTTTTTATATTATCCTAGGTCAACACCTTGTTTCTTAGATTCTGGAATAAGATAAATAAATATCCTTAGCTTCAGATGATTCTATAATTTCAAAACTAGATTCCACCTCCGAACTTCCATTCACTTCCCTTGTTCTGCTAACAGATAAATCCATATGATAACCTTTGTTGGCTATGTATTCACTTGCTAAACGTTTTGTAGCCCAGATGAATTTCACATCATATTAATACTATTTGTGACTATGATACATATGCTCTCCATTCCTCATCCAGATCATCCTACAACCCTAAGCGATTTTTTCTTTTCTAATTTGAGACCAAAGCAATGTTTTTATCATAACATTATCTAGGAAAATAAGTTTTGAAATTGAATATTGTCCATTAAGTCCCTCTATATCTAGGATTCTCCAAACCCCCAACCCAAGGGTCAGTTTGTGACCTCCCCTTCTAACTTTTATGAACCATCTAAGCCAAAATATCCCCTATGAGATGTTATGAAAATGGTCCCAACCATTTCTCTCCAGCTGATTAAACTTCATGTGATAAGTTTCCTTGAACACCTTATAGAATTTTTAATGTCAAGGGGATGAGTGTACTTCATTATCATGATAGATTGTGATAATCCTTCTCAAGTGATGATTCCTCCAAGTCCCCTTAGCTGCTAAAGCATTTGAAAAAGGATTAAACCTTTGAGCCCCATCCAACCTCTGTCTTTGGTTTAACAATTTTCTTCCACTTGACAAGGGGTATTTCTTGCTCTTCACTTTTCCAACACATAGGTAGCAACAAAATAATTTTATAATTGTTTTAAACTTCAAATTAAATTCTGAAATGATAAAGAGTATCATGCAAAATATATGGTTATAATTTCTAACATGTTTGAGCAGTGACAATGTCCCCCCATGAAGCTCCACTCATTGTAGAAAAAAAATTATTTTCTTGATTTTCTCATATTAGTAATGTGTCACTGGATGTATAATCATTTTATTTAATATTTTATCAAATATACTGCATATTATCATTACACTGTGTGACCTAAAATGAGGCTTTTTTTTAAGATTAAATTCTCCCCCCTAAGAACTACCACTTTGTAAAATGACAGTTGATTTTTGTTGGTTGATAGGCATACATTGAGTTGTTCAATAAGGGTTTATATTCCTCCTTTATAAGAGGATGCATTCCCCAAGGTAGAGGAATGCTCCGTGCAACCCTAGGAGATGAGGAAACATCATTTGAAACTCCCCATACTCTCTTTTTAAGGGGACAATATAAGACATGAGGGGGGAACATTTCCTCCCCCCCCCCCCCCCCCCAACTCATCTCTATCTCTTCTCAAATTATTTGTAAGCTCCTTTGATATTATAATAGTTCATGGCAGGGGTTATATTGAAATCCTAAAAGAGAGAAACATTTTTCGATGGTGATATGGATCATAGCACAAACTCTAAGTGTTTCAGGGTAGTTTGAGCCAATAGTATCTCATGGGTGTTGGCTTTTTACTGTCAAAAAATATATGGTGATAAAATTCTTTTGGATCCTTAGGGTGTGTCCATATGATTGCAAAATTTTCTAAATATATGTAGATCACACTGTCACCTTAAACACATATAGTAGCACAAGGGTGATCAATTCCTGGAAAAGGAAGAACAACGTGTTCCAATCCCCCTGTCTCTTCCTTGTGCACATATCTCTATTCAGTATCTCACTAAATCAATGAACTCCAATTATTAGTATTTGTATGAGGAGTTTCTTTGGTTTTTTTATTGTCACACCACCTTGTTATTGTTTATGTTTACCTTCATCCCTACTTCTACAGAAGAAGATCTCCAAAGATGGCAAGTGATGTTGTAATTTGTAAAGATTCCTTACAATCAAGTCAACATTATCTAGGTACAATGTGAAATTATTTTCTAAAATCAATGAAAATGTGGTTCTATGCCAAGATTTCATATGTTATAATTCTCTGATTAGTATTAGCATGGTGCATTATAGATTCAACCAAAAGAATAAAATAAAAACTTGGCTTGTATTCTTCTCTCTCAAAGAGTCTTACTCTCTCTCTCTCTCTTCTCCTTTCACTTTGTTTACATTACTTCTCTCATACGGAGTCTTACGAAAACTACTGTGGTCTCTGTTGCTCTATCAATGAGTCTTACACAATCTAAGCTCTGATACCATGACAAAGTATGAAATTGGAAAGTGGAACAGAGATTGATCTTCTAAATATTCTTAATGATTAAATAGATTACATTGTAATTTACATCAATAATAAATGACTGAAGTAAAATTTGACACCTATGGAGTATAACTCAAGTAAAACTAAACTTCCTATGACACCTAGGAGACAACATCATCAAATTTGATGACACATAATTGACAACTAACTGACAGTGAGATTAATATCTCAACACAACCCACTACTTTAAAAATTAAGTGACATGAGAGATATGTATGTATCTACACTTGTCAATTTGTCCTCACTATTAGCCAGTGTTAAGGTTGGCCAATCAATTTCTTGGGCAGTGGTTTTGAGTTAGCTACAAATTGGATCTGAGTTAGGCTTTATGAAGAAAATGTGTGCAGACAATACCTGTTATAAAAACAAATGATGTAACCGCTATTTTGTGTATATAGACATGTTCAATCAACCATGATTAGTCACTTTTATGTTTTATGTTAGACACCTTGCACAATGGCTTGTAACTATTAGCCAACTTTAATTTTGTTGTAATATTTTATGGGTAATAGCTTGTGAGTTGGTTGCATTATTACATTCTATGAAATGATTTATGAATACACTACTTTTTATAATAATTAAAAAAAGGTTGATATGTTGCATATGGCATACCTGCCGAATAATATTGGTGGCATGCAAAAACATAGTTGACTTCAAAATAAAGCATAGGATAATGATGTTCGAAATTTTATATAATGAATTTAAAGCTTGAACTAAAACATATGATATGATCTTAAAAAATGTAATGAGTTTAAAGCTAAAAGAACAACTGGCCCCAAAGTAAAATATAGGATATAATATTTGGAAATTTATTAATGATTTAAAGCTTGAACTAAAGCATAGGATATGATCTTCTAAAACTTAATGAGTTTAAAGCTGGAACTTAGGTTAATGTGGTAAACTTAATGTGTTGATTAGGTAATGTAAAACTAAGTTGCGATAAGAGGTCCATTCTTCTTGCCCAATCAAATAGCTAGGAAAGTTTGGTAAAATGTTATCGTCCATACCTGTGTTGCTCAGCCACAAAGAAACTTCGGTTAAATGGGTAATATAAAAAGAAAGTCAATAGAATTAATATGCGGTCAATGAAATACCGACCACTCTATACCTACCTCAGTAGGTATAATAAGTGGTGTAATAGTTATGGCAGGTTTTTGATCCACCTTCATTGTTAGCATGGTTTAAGTCTATTCTTAAAGTTTTCGATGGTGACTTCTGAGCTTGATGTAGTATTATTGCTTCTACGTATATTTTTTTTAATCTGTTGGTATTATAAATGAAATGATTCTCTACTATGTTGATCTCAAGGGTGAGCACTACATCAATATTCTTCTAAATCTTATCGGATTTATAGTGTCAAAATGGAAAAGGAGAAGCGGCATGAGCATGGATTATTATTATGTCGTGTAACTTCTTCTCAACTCGATTCTACTAAGGACTGTTTCCTTTAGTGTGAGATTTGTGGATGAATATAATGCTAGTCTACTAAAATGGTCTTGTTCCAACTAATGTGTTGTTATTTATTTATATTTAATGAGCACAATTACTTACAAAATAAGTTACAAAGACATCCTCATATAAAAAGTTTATAATGTTTATGATGTCCCTCAATAGTTATTGTAGTGCTCAAATAGACAAAGATATAAATGTCCCTAGCATGTAGGTCTTAGTTATTCATTGGCACACTGATCAGAAGATATCTGAAATACTAATTAAATATAATAAAAAATCCTAGATTGAGCTAAAACAAAGACACCCAATACTCAAGCACCAATATTTGCCGCATAATAACATCGAAGAAAAAAGTTAATTAATTAATTTAAGATTGTGCAAAGACTGGTAATCATCCCAATCCTTCTCAAAAACACCTGCTCCATATGCATATTTCAATATTTTTTCTCACCCACTAAAAATACACAGAATTTAATGGAAGAAAAATATGGAAAAATAAATATGTAGGTTTCAGATAAGGATTGTTCAACCTAGACACGACCTACACTTCCAACATGATTCATTCAACCAAAAAGCATGTACTTTTAGAGGAATACAAATTGGTTGAGGATTTTGAACAACCTGTTTATAAATAGGATCTAGAACCTTATTAAAAACCAAAATCTTAATGTAACACTATAAGAAACTGATAATAATAAAATCTAGAAACTCCACAATTCTCCATTACTCGAAGTCTCCTCCCTAAATGGAGAAATTTTTTTTTGCCACACCTAACATAGTTCTAAATGATTCATAATTTTCCTTTCCAAGAGGATTCATAAAGATTCCAGCCACGTTATATCTAGTATTACAATAAATTAAAGTAATTTCTTTAGACTGCATATTTTCCCAAGCAAAATGGTATTGGGACTGAATATGTTTTTATCTTGTATGGCACATTATATTGTTAGCTAG
>Ga0115851_100066_pt1 | contig 29055 bp, 39 predicted proteins | sample InSIn2gowninarea_FD_83865 | JGI IMG/M metagenome (GOLD analysis project Ga0115851, IMG submission 83865)
TTCATATCTCCATGAATACTTATCGGAATCGGATGATCTTTATATCAATCCTACACCTCTCGACGAGAGGAATCTAATAAAAATATTATTAGCAATGAATAAGATGACCCACATGAAGTTTTACAGTGGTAGCCAATTTTAACACCACTACTATGCTAGTATTCATCACCTATCAGAGAGGCAGTAGGCAGTTGTTTGCAGTGGCAAAGCGAATGTTATCTCCACCCGGGGTGGAAGGGGCCTCACTTCCTCCATTAGCATCAGAGGAACAGGATAAAGGAAAGGAGCCAATGCATGGTGAGGGGCCTTCAGGTGAGCCATGAGGTGAATCAGAGACCGAATTCGTTCTCCTTCATGATGATGAGACAGATACAGAACTAACAAATGCACAGGTTAGAGAGATCATCCAGGAGCAACAATCAGAGATTGAAGCCTTATCCCTTGACATGGAGAGGGCTAATTGGAACATGATATATCTAGAGCAGAGAAACAAATAGCTTGAGGATCAGCAAGTGATCATGGAGCTACAAAACAAAGGAGGAGAGTTGAGCTCACGTCACTGGAGAAAGAGATTAATGAGGATCGGGAGGCCAATCTCGAGAGAGTTAACATGAACTTGGAGAGGTTGTTTGACAAGGATGACAAGGACCATGCCTTATTGAGACACATGGCTTTCCACTACATGGCGTGAAACAAAGTGTGCAAGGCCTGAATCAGGAATTTGAAGGCGAAATTGAGGAAGGCAATCAAGAAGAAAAAGAGGCAAAGGGAGCTCGATCGACTTTAGATATTGGCTGAAGCCTCTTTGGCCTAGCATATCACTTCATAGAGAGCCTCCAACCCAAATTTCAAGAAATTTGGGGAAATTTTGGTCACATGACAAATTTTTGGTCACAACACAGGTTTTTTCTCCTTGTGCGTCGTGCCACTGGCGCGACCCATAAGATTGGGAGATCCAAATGACAAATGGCTTGTATTTTTGGATTCAACATGTAAAATCACAACTACTAGTGCTTGGACAAGAAATTTGGGCATGATTTGAGTCTCCAAGGGGTCAAAAACGCTCAAAAAATGACATCTCTGCCCCTATTTTGATACACCAGAAGCAGTGTTGGGAGAATGACGATTTGTAGGGGCAAATGAGCACCAAATTCAGAAATTCCTCTTGGGTTGGAAAGTAGACAGGACAATATTTCCAACAAGCACACACGGGAACATTTTGGACTCCTAAAAGTGCCTCAAAATGGGCTCCAAAGTGGCGTGGCACATATAGAAAGTGTCGCGGCGCATATAAGGAAAAAGGCCAATTTCACCTCCGTTTCACGAAATTTCGATTTGTGACTTCTCCAAGTGGGCCCGCTCATCTACATTTCACTTTTTCGGCACCTAAGGTGGAATTTAAACTATTTCCACTCCATATTGGCTTCTATCCAAGTGGCAAAGGAAGGAAAACATTCACCCAAGCCATTTGTCATGTTTGTAACGTTGCACCTTTAGCTAATGGTTGGCTTTCCACCTCCATGTTGTAATGATTCAAGTAACTCCCCAACCCTTGGGAGTTCTATCTGTTCATGGCACATTTTATATATTGTATGCAAACGTTTTGCAAAGGGTTGGTTGGCTGGTAACTTCTGGGAGACCGTGGGAAAGAAACCCTGTTTCTTCATTGTATATTTTGACAGAGGATTAATGAAAGGCAGCGGCTCTATTTCATGAGATTCATGTGGTTGTAAGTGTAGCAAATGTGTCTCTTATGTTTCATATGTATTTCATTATGTTTCACAGTTCATCTCATATTCATTTCCGGTGAAATTTTCTAAGTTAGATAAGGTAGAATTCATTTATATTGCTCTGCCTGTGGGAAAATTTCATGTTCAGTGTTCTTCTTCCATTGAAATGGATTCATGTACTTATGCCCTTTTCACTCTCCTAAGAAATATCTCCATTCCCTATTATTTCGAACTAAATTGCTATACTTTCCGCTGATCTTGCGTCATGAAGTAATCTATGCCTTTGTATTAAATTCTCTGCTCATTGTTGTCCATTGGTCCCATACCATCCCAGAAACTCAGTCATTCATAAAAAATTGCTTCTTGTATTCATATTTACTTACTAGCCTAAGATCAATATTTCATTGTTAGTCATCTCAGACCATTTCGTTTACTTATTCGTTGAGTGTGGCTCGGAGATAGCCCTCTCCTGTTCTGGTAGGACTAGCTACCAGACTGAGCGTGGTTTTTGGTTACCCTAAATTTTTCCTTCCTTCAGCCTAAGGAAAATTGAAGTGCTAACATAGTGGCGACCATACTGGGGACCAAAAATGGTTTGCTTGAAGATTGTTTTGCCCCAGTACATATCTCAACTTCAGAGCTAATTGTTGACGGTGAACATCGATGAGACATAAGAAGGCTGAAATCATTCACCTGGTGACTCCATTCACTGAAGAATCCAGCAATCAATCCTTCATGGTGACTCCACTGCAGAGAGATCAGTAGCTTTGAGATTTTCAAAATGGAGCGGGTTGCAAGAAGATACGCTCCCATGAGCCGAGATCACATCCTAGGTTTTCCAAATAAAATTCCAAAGGTAGACTGGTCAAGGAATCTGCCTATGTTTAAAGATGATGGTAAGAAGGACGTTTCTTTACATCTAGCTCGATTTCACATGCATATTTGCAAGTTGAAGGTTGATTTTCCTAATGATTGCTTGATGAAGATATTCTTGGCCACTCTGGGAGATGAAGCCCAATCTTGGTATGAAAGTTTTCCACCTACTTGTATTTACTGTTTAAAGGATTTTCATGTCCTGTTCATTGAAAGATATCAAGAATCTTATCCATCATTAAATCTAGTTCATGATTGCTGCAAACATGCTTCTACTTTTATTGAAAGCCTTGCAAAATACTATGAGGATGATATTTTTATGGATGGTGAGATCATGGAAGCCTTTTATGAGAATCCATTTCAGCAACATGAAGAGAAACTAGAGGAGTCCCATCAAGATGCTCAAGAAACGTTGCAGTAGAATCAAGATCTTTGTACGGTAGAAAATGAAGGAAATTTGCATCTTGACAGTGAACATGAATTACATGAAATAGATCAACAGGTTGAAGAGTTCCATATGGCTGAAAGTGATGAAAGAAAAAGTGTCTGTTCAGATCTGTCCATAGAAGGAGACAGCATGCAAGGAAGTCCAGTTCTAATTCCAGAATGTGATGATGTTGAGTCACCCATTTCAGATTCAGATTCAGATTGTGATGACCAAGAAAACCTTGTACTAAGTCCCATGAAAGAGAACTCTGCTGCTGAAATCATCTGGGATGAAGAAGACAGAGTTTTGGATTTGAATGTTCTCATGTCAGCAGAACACAATCTTCATGAAGAGGTAATCTAGTCAGCTCATGAACAACAAGATGAGATTTTTGCTCAAGCAAGTAAAAAGTTCCTCTTGATGAATTTATGGTAGATGATAGAAATGTTAGTGTTAGGTTTCAAAAAACATCTGAAGTTGGTTTTCTCATGATTGATGAATGTGATGAATGTAATGAGAATTTGGTTGTCATATCATATGAAGATGACCTACCATATATTCAGACTTTAGCAGACCAGACTATTCAGGATTTCCTTTCAGATTCTTCCCCATATGTCTCATGTTTTGAAATGTTTTTTGAAGAGGAAATCTGCTCACCTATTTTTTCAGAGTTTTTTGAAGACCAGGAGCATACTCTTATTTATGAAGAAAGACCAAAATCAAGAGAAAGAGATACCTTGTTTTTCCAGCAGGAGGAAAGACTTCATGTTTTTTAGGATCCAATGGTAGATTTGTTGCAGTCAGTAGTGAAGGTGATTATTGTAGTATTCAATGATGAAGGGGATCATGGTCAATTATGTTTTTGGATGCCTAGTTACCAGTATATGTTGTTGACTAGAAGATCTAATCTGGAGAATCAGTCAAGAAGCCATCTTCTTGATTGGTTACATTGGCGTTTTGATATAGTTTGATGATATATTGTCTTGTAAGAAATGCAGGTGGTCAAGTATGGCCACCAAGCTTTAAGTTTTAAGTTCAGGTCTTAGTATTTTGAGTTAGTTTGTTAGAGTCAAGTTTTTCCAGTCATTTCAGTATTGCATCGAGTTAGTTTGAGTCAGGTTTTAGTCAATAAATGAGACAATGTCCTGTGTAGTTTGTCAAAATAATGACTCCATATCCTAATGGACGAAGGCACTGTCTAGCTCTTCTAGAGATCTTCTGTTCTTGGCACCTCCAAGGAGCTACCATCCCCCATTGGAGCCTATGTTAGAGTCAGTCTGGTCAGTCCTTTGTCAGAGATCAAAACTCTTTATGCATTTCATTTTTAGGAGTCTCGCTCCATTCACCCAGCTGCACTCCACTACAGGCATGCCATAATCTGATGGAAAAGGTCATGCTAGTCATTCCCCTCATGTCTGGCTCCTGCTGGCATAGTTCTTTGGTCAATGATCACTAAAGTCCATGACAGTCAAGGTCTAGTCCTTTAACAGACAAAAGTCATTTTCTATCATTAGGTCTAGGGGTTAATCAATTTGGTCTTTAAATATGTCCAGTAAAGCCATGCAGGCCAGAGTGAGGCCCTTACAAAGTTATGATTCAGAGAGTTTCATCGTCATGTGGACAAATTTCAATTGTTCTTCAAAACTCTATTTTGAAGAAAATTTGAACAGGTCATTGGTGAAAAAAAATTCAAAAAATTTGTCAGTTGATTTCTTCAGATGCAGGCATGGTTTCTATGGCCAAATTTCTTGTTGTGCAATCCCTGCAAAGAGTGCCAAAAATTTCATCATTTCAGCTAAAATTTCAAAGGGAAAGTGAAAATCAGTGTTGCTTTAAGTCATCGAAAAGGTGTCAAAACATAACATTAGAAAAATGGGCTTTTGAAGAAGCAAAAATTTAACCCATGACTTCCAAGTCTTTATATACAAGTTTCCACCAAAATCAAATTCATTGTGCAAATCAAGTGCATAGGGAAACATTTCAAAGTGTTTGAGTGTGCCTCGTGTGTGTTTGGAGCAAGGTTGGAGGCAGTTTTCAGGGCACGATGCATATACACAGGGGTGCAGCGCACACAGAGGGTGCCATGCACACAGAGCCACCCCTCAATGCATCTTTTCAATGGGTGTGGCGCACTGGGTTTTGCGCGTGGCACACACCCACAAAGGGCCAAAACCATGCCAAATTTCCTCAAATTTCTTGTAAAGCCCCTCAAATTGATAGGTAGGCTCTACGACATGACTTGTTCATCAAAATTTTGTAAATGATATGGTAGTTTATGTCTATGTCTGAATGCAACAAAAATCATAAAATCAACCACAAGAAAACACCAAAGGCCATTGTTGCTAGGGTTGCATATTTGTGGTATTGAGGCTAAGCCTCCATTTTCACCCACCATTTTTCCCTCACCTACCATTTTTCCCTATCCTCCCTTTCTCATTTTTCCTATTATCCCTACCCTAAAACACTACCAAACCCTATTCTCTTTCCCCTCCTCTTATTTGTCAACATAACACCCCAAAACCCTACCTTGTCAAAACCCCAAAACCCTACCCTATCAAATACCCAAAGCCCCTACATATCCCTAAACAAACTTCTCTCCATAAACCCTATTCCCATCACATTACTCCCCTCCTAATACTCCCTTTTGTTTCATTTTTCCCCTTGGTGGTAGATATCACAAACAACACCTAGCTTCACACCATCATCAAGGAGAACCCTAAGTACAGTACATACAACATTCATGGCATTCGAGCATTCATCAGAGTATGAGATGGAGACACAAAGTGATACAGCCTCGAAAGAAAAGGCTCCCCGGAGACATCACAAAGGGATGAGCCAACCACCCTCACTGAATTGCTGGCCTGCCCTCTTGCTATGTCATGTTTCCAGCATCTATCATGTTTTGAGTTTTGTTAAAGGGTGGCTAATGTTCAAGTTCATCATGAGTTGGCCCATCTTTTTGTGCTTCACCTACATGGAGATCACTCTATCTTGGCCGAGGTCACCTTCACGCTGACACCCGAAACAGTCTCATTAGCAACCAGCATACCAAATGTTGGAGAACCATTGCATAAGAAATAGAAGGTTGATAGGCAACACTATGAGCCTTACATTAAGGCCAGTTGCTTGAGGCAGCTCACAAGAATCTTTCCATTTCGATATTTGTGAAATGAGTATGCTCCACTCATGAGGTTGATCATGAAATACTTCAGCTGTGAGGGGAGGTTCTCTCATCTACATGCCTATCACATCAGGTTTCTCATGCACTTTACCAGGGTATGGATGATGAACATCCCATATTTCATTTGCAGGAACATAGAGAGGATGAACACCTTCATGCAGCACATGACCCCTCAGCAGCAACTTAACAGTGTTTATCACTTTGCTCTTATTAAGATTTTGGTGGATCATCAGTTGGGATTGCAGGGCATTTCTTGGGATGAATTCATCTCCTGTGACCTCTTCAGCACTCCATAGGTATCATCACAGGTTGAACATGAGATAGGTGGTCCTTCTCAGCAGTATGAGCACCATGAGGCCACTACTATGCCAATATTCATCACCTATCTGAGAGGCAATAGGGAATTGTTTGCAGTGGCAAAGCGAGTGTTATCTCCACCCGGGGTGGAAGGGGCCTTGCTTCCTCCATTAGAATCACAGGAATATGACAAAGGCAAGAAGCCAATGCATGGTGAGGGGCCTTCAGGTGAGCCATCAGGTGAACGAGAGACTGAATTCATTCTCCTTCATGATGATGAGACAGATATAGAACCGACAAATGCACAGGTTAGAGAGATCATCCAGGAGCAACAATTAGAGATTGAAGCCTTATCCCTTGACTTGGAGAGGGCTAAGTGGAACATGAAATATCCAGAGCAGAGAAACAAATAGCTTGAGGATCAGCAAGCAATCATGGAGCTACAAAACATTCGTGGGCATCGCCACGCTGCACAAAGGAGGAGACTTGAGCTCATGTCACCGGAGTAAGAGATTAATGAGCATTGGGAGGCCAATCTCGAGAGAGTTAACATGCACTTGGAGAGGCTGCTGGACAAGGCTGACAAGGGCCATGCCTTACTGAGACACATGGCTTTCCACTACATGGCGCGAAACAAAGTGTGCAAGGCCCGAATCAGGAATTTGAAGGCGAACTTGAGGAAGGAAATCAAGAATAAAAAGAGGCAAAGGGAGCTCGATTAACTTTAGATATTGATTGAAGGCTCTTTGGCCCAGCAGAGTACTTCATAGAGAACCTCCAGCCCAAATTTCAAGAAATTTGGGGCAATTTTGGTCACATGACAATTTTTTTGTCAGAACACAGGTTTTTTTCTCCCAAGTGGCACTTAGGATTGGGAGCTCCAAATGACAAATGGCTTGTATTTTTGGATTCAGCATGCAAAATCATGACTACTGGTGCTTTAAGAAGAAATTTGGGCATGATTTGAGTCTCCAGGAGGTCAAAAACACTCAAAACATGACCTCTCTGCCCCTATTTTGACACACAGGAAGCAGTCTTGGGAGAATGAAGATTTGGAGGGGCAAATGAGCACCAAATTCAGAAATTCCACTTGAGTTGGAAAGTAGATAGGACAGGCTTTCCAACAAGCACACTTGGGTACATTTTGGACTCCTGCAAGTGCCTCAGAACAGGCTCCAAATTGGCATAGCGCATATAGAAAGTGGCGCGCGCATGTAGGGAAAAAGGCCATTTTCACCTCTGTTTCGCGAAATTTCGATTCGCGACTTCTCCAAATGGGCCCAATCATCTACATTTCACTTTTTTAGCACCTAAGGTGGCATTTAAAGGATTTCCACTCCAAATTAGCTTCTATCCAAGTGGCAAAGGAAGGCAAACAGTCACCCAAGCCATTTGTCATGTTTTTATCACTGCACCTGTAACTAATGGTTGGCTTTCCACCTCCATTTTGTAATGATTCGAGTAACTCTCCAACCCTTGGGCGTTCTATCTCTTCATGGCACATTCTATATATTGTATGAAAACTATTTGCAAAGGGTTGGTTGGCTGGTAACTTTTTGGAGACTGTGGGAAAGAAACTTTGTTTCTTCATTGTATATTTTGACAGAGTATTAATAGAAGGCAGCGACTCTATTTCATGAGATTCATGTGGTTGTGAGTGCAACAAATGTGTCTCTTATGTTTCATATGTATTTCGTTATGTTTCATAGTTCATTTCATATTCATTTCCAGTGAAATTTTCTAAGTTACATAAGGTAGAATTCATTTATATTGCTCTGCCTGTGGGAAAATTTCATGTTCAGTGTTATTCTTCCGTTGAAAAGGATTCATGTACTTATGCCCTTTTCACTCTCCTAAGCAATCTCTCCATTCCGCGTCATTTCGAACTGAATTGCTATACTTTCTGTTAGTCTTGCCTCACGAAGTAATCTATGCTTTTGTATTAAATTCTCTGCTCATTGCTACCCGTTGGTTCCATACCATCCCAGAAACTCAATCATTCATAAAAAATTGCTTCTTATATTCATATTTACTTACTAGCCTAAGATCAGTATTTCACTGTTAGTCATCTCAGACCATTCTGTTTACTTATTCACTGAGCGTGACTTGGAGAGAGCCCTCTCTTGTTCTGGTAGGGCTAGCTACCAGACTGAGTGTGGTTTGTGGTTACCATGAATTTTTCCTTCGTTCAGCCTAAGGCAAATTTAGGTGCTAACAACACTCATTGATGAAACTGCACTCGTACAAGTTAAAGATCCATCCCAACAGCTGACACGGAGCAGAAATGGTGAGCAATGTTTTTTATTGCATGCAAGGGATTTAGAAGCATGCATGTTATTGTGCACATGCATGCAATCCAACCCATTGAGCATACTCACCAATGCAAAGACAAGAAGCAAGTCCAACTGGAACTGAGCATGTACTTCGAAAAGTTGATGCACATGACCACTAGCACACACTTGAAGATTAGCATGGACACTCTGAATGAGTGTGTTTCTGGTTCAGCGACACCCAAGAAGACCATGCACATGTTAGCAAACATGTTGGAAGAAGGAGTTGACGCAATGCACCATTTACAAGGGAGGCAAGAGTTCACTTCAACAAGATGTCACCATGAGGTGCATACACACCATCGCAGATGACCAAGCTTGGCATCAGCTCACCACCTTCACCATCACAAGTATGCCAAAGAGTTAGTCTCATCACAACTGACCAAGTGTTAGTGATGTCTTGCATGGCTTGCTCAAGCCATGTTGTCTCACATGAGTACATGTGCATTCTAATGTAACGTCATGTCAAGTGTAAGTCAACTGTCAGTCATTGGATGTAACAACCATAGAGTAGATGAAGAGTTATGAGGGTAGATGAACTGTCACAAAGGGGTATGTCGAGGGTAACCCAAACTTTTGCTATAAATAGAATGTCATAACTCATTGTAAAGGCTTTTGGTCAACCAAGATTCTGATAAGAATATCTTGGAAAGAGCTTGGACGATATTGTGGCGCGCCTTGGATTCTCCACTACATAGAGCTAGTTCACCTCTTTCAAGGAGCAAGTGGATGTGGTTGTAACATTCCACTGCTGGGGCTAGTAGTTTTACATGGATGTATTGTATTATTGGAACTTACACTTCTTTATATAATAAGAGCCAACACGTTTTCATGCATATGTTATTATTGTAGTTGGAATGTTTCGGTTGGTTAGCAATGTATGTTGTTTAACTTGCATAGTTTTGTATTAACACTTCTATATGAAATTATATGAATCTTGTTGCATATGTCTTGTTGGTTTAACCATCACTTTGTATTATCAGATTGACTGGCTTTCCGGCTTGTGATGCATCTTCGCTCTTGTGTTTTCTTCCCAGCTGCTTACACTTACAGGTTGTCAAGGGGTGCACTCATCTCAACCCACCTGTGTTAGGAACCTGTCATGCACCTTCCTTGACTCACTGTAGTGGTCACACCTTTGCTACCAGCAGAGTTATCTTACTTGTCTCTATGCGACTTCGTGGTCAAGGCATTGCTTTACGACCCACTGCTGGGACTCCTACACCAAATGATTGGAGGTCTAATTGGGACTTCTTACCAGGGAGATCCCCTTACATGTTGGCAGGTCTAGCACCAACAACACATCCTTATCTCAAAAAGTTTGATATTGTATTCATTGATGACATCTTGGTATATTCTAAAAATGAGGAAGAGCATGTTGAGAATTTAACAATAATGTTGAGATTTCTAAGAGAGAAACAATTGTATGCTAAGCTTAGCAAGTGTAGTCTCTTTTAGACATAATTACACTACTTGGGACAGTTTGTTTCCAAGAATGGCATAGCAGTAGACTCAGAGAAGATAAAGGCTATCATTGATTGGCCAACTCCTAGAAATGTAGAGGAAGTCAAATCATTCATGGGTTTAGCATGTTACTATAGGAGGTTCATCAGGAACTTCTCACACATTGAATATTACATCATTATAGAGGAAAGGTAAGAAGTTTGAATGGAAAAAGATATGGGTAGCCATTTTTGAGCAGTTGAAGCAATTGTTGACAAATGCTCTAGTATCAAATATTGAAAATCGAGATAAAGAGTTTGTAGTATGTACATATGCTTGCAAGAGAGGGATTTGTGGAGTCTGTATTCAGGAGGTAAAAGTGATATGATATGAGTTCAGGAAACTAAATGAGCATGAGAAAGACTACGTGACTCATGATCTTGAGTTGGAAGATTCATGGCCTGAAGAAGTGGAGACATTATCTTCATGGCAGGAGGCTTGTGTTAATGAGCGACCACAGTGGACTAAGGAATGTGTTTGACTAGCATAATTTGAACATTAGGCAATATATATGGTTGGATACCCTTAGTTATTTGACTTCAAGATTAGATACATCAAGGGTAAGAAGAACAAGGTTGTGGATGCTCTTAGCAGGAGAGTGTAGTTGAACCATGTTGCAGCAGTGAGATCAAATCTTATAGGTAGGATGATAGCAGGGTACAAGTGATTAGGATGTGGATTATCATCTTACAACATATGGCTTGGTGAGATTTAGGGATAAGATATACATGCCAGATGACAATGAAATCAAGAAGATTATCTTAAGGGAGTTTCATGTAAAGCCATATTCAGGTCACCTAGGATATCAAATGACATTGACAAGAGTAAATAAGTTCTACTACTGGCCAAATCTAAAGAAGGAAGTGGCAGAGTTCATGGTGAGATGTTTGGGTTGTCAGCAGGTCAAATGATAGTGTAAGAATCCAGGTGGGTTCCTTAACCCTATTTCGATTTCAGAGTGGAAATGGGAGGTCATTTCCATGTATTTCATTACAGGTCTTCCAAGGACATCGAGGAAACATGATTCTATCATGGTTATGGTAGACATTTTGAGCAATGTAGCTCAATTCATTCTAGTGAAGACTACTTATTCATCTAGTGATGTAGAATAGGCCTTCATCAGGGAGATCGTGAGATTGCATGATGTTTTGAAGAAGATTGTATCGGACAGAGATGCCAAGATCACTTCCAAGTTTTGGAAAGAGTTGTTTGGAAGATTTGGGATAGAGTTGCCCTTCCACTCAACTTATCATCGACAAACAGATGGATTGATAGAGAGGGTTAGTATGATACTAGAGGAAATATTCAGGATGAATATCATGCATCAACAGAGGAGATGGGAGGAGTACCTTCCATTGGTTGAGTTTGGATACAATGACAGTTATCAGGAGTCATTGAGGATGTATATTTGAGGTACTATATGGGCTGAGTTGTAACACTTCAACCAGCTGGAGCGATCTAGTGAATATGGAACTTAGTGGAACATACATGTTTCTAGACATGGAATAGGAAATGTAGGTTATAAAGAAGAATCTAAAAGTAGCATACGAAATTCAGAAAAGTTATGTAGACTAGCACAAGGCATTTATGAAGTTTCAAGTTGGGGAGCATGTGTATCTATGTATCAAGCCCAAGAAGAGCTCCTTGAGGATCAAATCATGTGACAAGTTTCCACCACGGTACTACAGGCCTTTTGAGATCCTTGAGAGGATTGGACTAATCGCCTACATACTTGCATTACCTCTGACATTGAATGTACACAATGTTTTTCATGTTTCATTTCCGAAAAGATATGTAAAGGATGTTAATCATGTAATTGATTTATCTATATTCCAGGTGGAGCAAGAAGGATAATTCTAGTTAGAACCGCAATGCATATTGCAACTGAAACATTTCATACTCTGAAACATAGTACTCGAGTAGGTTAATGTGTAGTGGAAGCACTTTGGGCCCCATGAAGCTACATGTGAGATGGTTGATCAAAAGTAGGTTATGTATCCTTTATTTTTTTCGATGTAGGAAAATGAGTCCTGGTATTTATAAATATTCATGTATGGTTTCTATTGTAAATCTTGAAATGGTCTAAGTTATAAATCTCTAGTAAGTGGTATGGTTATCATGTTCTGATATTTGACATGATGGTTTTCCTTTGAGCAGGATGTTATTGTAAATACTACAGTATGCTGAGTTATAAATCCCCATAGGTAGTATGGTTTTCTCTTCAATGGTTTTGTTGGGTCTAGGTGTGGTTTAACACTAAGGATCGACTTCCCCTAAGGGCGAGGGGTCTGTAATAGGCCAGAGTTAAAAGTTTAGGTAATAAAAGTTAGTAAAGGTAAAATACGACCACAGACAAGGGACACTTATTCCAAGTTGAATGTTGGGTAAAATATCCTAGTGGGCATCACTTGTTATATTTTATGGATAAGGAAAATTGGCAAAGGAAATGGATAAGTCATTGGAAAGGAGAATAGGTATTTTTGGGATTTTATTTATGAAAATAATGGAAACTATGAGGAAATTACCTCAAGGCACCAGTTGGTACTTTCTTGTCAACTTGTTTCAGCTAGTGTTAGAATTTGTCTCAACAGGGGAAATCACCAAGAGGAGAAAGCACTAGGAGGAGAAAGAAAGTAATGAAGGAAAAGAAAAGAAAAGAAGGGAAAGGAAAGGAAAAGAAGAAAATGACAAGGAAAGAAAAGGAAGTAAAGGATAAAGAATATTCAATAGGAATACTTATAGGTAACAATTTTCATGTCTGATTTCCTTGCATCATTTATTTTCACCTTGCTCTTTGTTGCCCTAGAAAGTCTGGTTCTTTGCAATCCTTGACAACACTTGATCTAGTTTAGTTTTTCTTGCCTTCTAGGAGAATGATATTGAATATGATGTATCTTTGTGATTTCAGATCCCCAATATGTGATCTTTGGTTTTGTAGTATTCCTCTAAGTTTTCCTTTCCATGACATAGGTCTAACTCGATTTGGATTCTTCAAGGCAACGTCATGCCCAATCTTTCACAATGACCTAATTATGGACTAATTCAGTAGAACGAAATTGTATGGCATGCCACGTGTCAATTTTTCCTCCTTTGACTTTGAAGTGGATACACAGAAAAATAAAGTCCATGCACTATCCACCAATTTTTACAAAATCCCAATCTGCTTCTTAGAGAGAGAGTTATGACGATTTTGCCAAGGTCACCTCTTTGAGGTAAAATTCAGGACCCTGCAAAAACCATAACTTCCGCAAATCATATCTCTGAACCTATAGAAAACCAAGATCTGAAATTTGGTCATGATATTCACCAGGATTTCAGCTCAAGTGGTTTTTAATTTCAGTGTCTACAACTTCACAACAATAAAGGTATAGCTAAAATTCCACGATCGCTACTTTTGGAGGATATATGAGATTTCATTTTATAGAGTTGAGAGGGGCTTCTATAAAGAATGTTGGAGGGATTTTAGGATCTTGAAAAATTATTAATTATTGACTATTAAATGACCAAAATCAATGATAAATTCCATGCCACAACCACATGTGGTATTATCGCACTAGTTGGGGTTACTAACTTCAATCTTGAATAACTTGCAAACTATGAGGAATTACGAGGAGAGCTATATACTGGTAGAAATATATTTTTTAGTATAATATTCCTATAAAGATTATGAAATAAGAAATCATGAATGACGATACCCAATGTTCCATGGACATTCAGGCTCATCCCTGGTGCTGCTTGGGTTGACATCAATGCCAACCTCAGATCAGCAATCTCCCACTTTGGCATTGATGGCAACACAAGTACTTCCCCTACAATCAGGGCACCTCTTTCTACTACCTTCTCTCCCCCTTTGACATCAATGGAAAAGGGTAACTTCCCCTGACACAGAACCATCTCGTGGACCTGTACACACTTCCAATCCCCCTTCATTTTTTGAATAAGGAAAATCTAATGAGAACTTTGGAGAATCCCAAGCTTCTGGTGAAGATATTCGAATGCTTCACAAGGTAAGGTTTAGTGAAGCTATCAGCAATTTGTTCTTTTGTACCAACATATTCAGGTTTTACATTTTTTTTAGCGAGTTGTTCTCTAACAAAATGATATTTGATTGGAACATGTTTTGTTTTTGAATGCATGACATGATTCTTGGATATGCTAATGGCACTGGTGTTATCATAGAAGATGGGAATAGGCTCACTGAATTGTACTTGAAGATTTTGTAAAGCTTGTTTCATCCAAATGACTTGAGTACAAAAAGCTTCTACTTCAATGTATTATGCTTCCACTGTAGACAATGATATTGAGGTTTTCTTTTTGCTCAACCATGATACAAGACAACCACCTAGATAGAATGTTCCTCCACTAGTACTCTTACAATGACCAATGCTTCCTAGCCAATCTGCATCTATAAAGGCTTGAATAATGAGATTTTTTCCCTTGGGATCAAGCCATATTCTATTATGCCCTTTAGATATCAAAGAATTCTTTTGACAACAATGATATGTGATTCTTTTGGTGCTTCTTGGAATCTTGCTACTTGTCTGACTACTTCCGTAAAATCTAGTCGGGGGGCTGTTACATATAGAAGACTACCAATCATAGATTTGTAAACCCTCTGATCCACATCCTTAGATGAGTTGTCTATGCTCAATTCGCAGCCTGTTACCATCGGAGTAAGTACACATTTGCAATCTTGCAGTTTGAATTTCTTGAGCATTTCCTTGATGTACTTGGCTTGACATATAAATATTTGTTTCTCTTGCTGAGATATTTGAAGCCCTAAGAAGTATGTCAATTCACCAAGTAAATACATCTCGAACTCACTTTGCATCTTCGTAGCAAAGTTCTACTTAGCCGATCATCATTGCTACCAAATATTATATCATCCACATATACCTCAACGAATGTTAAATTATCTTTATCTATTTGTACGTAAAGATTGCTATCAACAGTCCCTTTCTTGAACCCTTGTTGACATAGATATCTATGAAGATGAGCATACCATGCTCTCAAAGCCTGCTTGAGGCCATACATAGCCTTCTTTCACCTGCAAACATAGTCTTTTTTTTCTGATAGTGAAAACCTTTAGGTTGTTTCATGTAAACTTCTTCTTCTAATTTACCATTCAAAAATGCTGACTTAACATCCATTTGGTAGACTTTTATTTTTCTTGAACATGAATAGGCGAGAAAGATCTTGATAGCTTTGATTCTAGCAACGAGAGAAAATATTTCTTCAAAATTGATTCCTTTAGCCTAAGCATATCCTTTGCAGACTAATCTTTCCTTCTTCCTAGAAACCTATAATCCTTCAACTATTTTTCTCCCCCTAAACCTTTAATGAAACTAAAATCTTGTTCAAAATACCTTCCTGTCAATCATAGACTTGTGACATATACTACTGCATAGACTCCTCCTGTACAAATATTAAGGAGTCAACAAGTCAGATTGTTCAAAATAGTGAGCCACCTAATAGGACATGTTGACTTGAGTCATTATCTAAAGCAGCTACTAATTCCTCATGACCTTTTTCTTTTACAAATCCTGAAAGCATAATCACTAAAAACATGTTATCTGCTTTGTCTTCCTGTACATGTTTCCTTTTCTAGACCTTGTTATTCCTGCAATCTCGAGCTATGTGCCTGTAGTTATGAAACATGAAGCATTGAATGTTGTCCATAGGCACTTCCATTTGATATCTGCAACTGCAAGTGCTATGGCCATAGTTATGGCATTTGAAACATTCAATATTTGGCCCATCTAGCACGTAGTCTCTTCTAAAAAAATAATATTGGAACTTGTCTCGTGATCCTGTAAGATTTCTTCTTGGGTTTTGTAAATAATGATTGTACCTATCAAAAACTTCAGAATCCCTAGTCATATGTTCATAGTTAGCACATAAAAAGAAATAAAAATTAAACAAACAAACATACCTAGAAGATTTTTCGTTCTTCTTTCGAGGTGGTGTTGTAGTTTGTTGTGGTCCTTTGTTCTCGATTGCTTTGGTCTTATTCTTTGTAGTTGCAACATTCTTCTTTGGCTTTTCACTTTCATCAAATTTCTTCTTAGAATCATCCTGCGAAGCTGTGGAGCTTGTACCTTAATCAATTGGAGCTTTACCATCTTTGATTTCCTTCATTTTTTCTCCTTCATCTGTCTTGTCTTGTACATGTTGTTTTTGTGATCCCTTTAGTTTTTTGATCTCATCATGGGTTGCATCAAGTTCTTCTTTATTTTGAGAAAGATCTTCTTGCAACCATATTTTCAAGATCTTCCTTCTTTTTTCTGGTTCCTCAACCTGTATATTGAGAAGAGTGGTCTTCTCTACTTCTTTGTTGAGAACTTGTATCTGTTCCTTTTGCTTCTCATTTTCAATCCTAAGCCTGCTTATTTCTATTGAATATGTTTTCAATTCTATTTGCTTTTAGTCAAAAACAGATATGTATCTTTAATTAGATTCCTTCCTTTCAATTTCTGCTTCCCTCATTTGTTGTGTGATCCTGCTAGTCTCTGCAAATGATGTGTCAAGTTCTTGTTGCTTCTGTTGGAATTCTCTCTTGATATCTCGTGTCATTGTATTATTGATTTCTTGCAATTCCCTTGAGTTGTTGGCATATTTTTGGATAATGTTTCCCTTCTTCACTTCGTTATGCAGCGAGACTAATTCAGCTTCTAATGCTTCTCTTTCTCTGTTGCTTTGTTCCAACTTCTTTTGAAGTGACTCCTTAATACATTTGTGTTCTTCAACTTTAATTTTCAGATGTTGAACTTGTTCCTCAAGAGTATTGAAATGGATCTTCTCAACCTTGAGCTCTTTTATAAGCTTGATTTCCTCCTTAGAAAATTCTTTTATGGTCAACCCTTCTTCTTCATTGTTTGATACCTCTTGTTTATTGTGCTTGGAAATAAACATTACTCTCTTATTGGCTTCTTATTCATTTTCACTGTCTTCATCGGATGATGAACTATCTTCTTTAGAAAGAAACTTCCTTTTGAATCCTTTCTTCTTACCTTGCTTGTTGAATTTCGTAAAGATTTTCTTTCCTTTTGAGTTTCCATCACTTTTGTTCGAACATTTTTCTACAAAATGCCCAACCTCACCACAACCGAAACATATCAATGGAAGTTTACCTTTGAATTTTCCCTTACCAATTTTTAGTTTTCTCGTAAAGTAAGCACATTCTCCATCTGAAAAACCTTCTTCATCATCTTACTTTTCTTCATACTTGCAGGTGCAGGTCTTTGCCTTTAAAGGTTGTTTGCCCTTATTGGCTTTCTTAGATGTAGCGAACAAAGTTTCTAGATGTGAAGTACTGTCTTCTTCATCAAGTCTCATGTCATATGCTATGGGAACTCCATGTAGTTCCTCTTTGCTAAGTTTGGCTAGATTTTCACTTTATTCTAAGGCCGATACCTTTGGGTTGAATCTTCCTAGTAACATTCTATGAATCTTTTGTATGATAGTATTCTCGTCAATGGGCTCTCCCAATCCTTCCATAGTGTTGGTTATTTAATCAACTTGTTGGAATTATGCAACATTGTTGTCATCTTCTTTCATTCTGAGTCGCTCAAATTTTTCTATGTAGATTCGAAGCTTTGCTTCTTTGACATTTGAGTCACCTGCATATATATTCTCAAGCTTGTCCCATACATTTTTGGAGGTTTTACAACCCAACACCTTATGATAAGAAGATTCAATAAATTCAATGATAATAATATTCTTTTCTTTTCCATCATTTACCAAATTCTTCTTACCTTGTTCATCTGCCGCTACTGTAAAGCCATTTTTAACACTGTCCCATACTTCATAAGCTTGTGCCAAAAGATAGACCTACATTCTTCCTTTCCAGAGTGCATAATTATTTTCATTGAAGGAGGTACACCATTCTTGCTATGCTCCATGATCTCCTTTTAGTTGTTAAACTACTATTGAAGGAACTTGGCTCTGATACCAATTGTTGGAAATACTTGGGGGGTGGGGATGGGGGTGGGGGCGGGGTGCACAAATTAGTATTCCTTTCAATTAGTATTATTATTAATATTTCAGAGCATTATTTAATGTTCAATTATTATCAATGCTTGTGCTATGATAGCAATAAACAAAAGGAACAAAAATGCACATAGTTTTTAAGGTGGAAACCCCCTTAAGGACAAAAGCCACTTGAACGCTTTTTTAATAATTCTTTAATCTTCAACTCCAATTGAAAAGAAAGCTCCAACCTACTAGAATCTAGAAAAGCATTCTTCTCTAGCTCCTAGATTCTTCTCATGCCCGAGATTCTCAAGTAGTCAATTAAATGAATGCCCCAACACCCAATGAGCTAAAATTCACGCTATAACCCCCCTACCACCTTGAAGTTTTCACATGCTTGAACCCATTGGTGACTTCATGCACCGACTTAGCACCACCCTACCACCCTATAGAAGAATAAAAGAAGAATGGACTTTCGTACTAGGGAAAATGCTCCACTTTACAATGATATAAAATGATGTAGAAGAAGAAGACAAACTAGACCATAACCCGAACTATGACACAGCCACCTAATGATGATTCTACACCTCCCGACACTTCCTCTTCAGCTCTTGGCAGATAGAAATTTGTATGACTTTTACAATGATGCTTTTATAATGACTTTGTACAATGATACTTTTACAATGATTGTATGTAGTGTTGCCCACATGAAGATTTCATGTGGTGAACTTGTTGCTATTGTTCTGCACCTTGATTGCTGCTCTTTTCATGATACCCTTTCTCACTCTTCATAACATTAGATTATGCATTGAGTCTTCTCTTTATGAATGTATAATACCTACAAAAAGTCTTGAAGGAAATACCTATGACATGATAATAACAAAACTTACCTCATCCTGCAAAGCATATGTCAGTGCTAAACAGAAACAACAAATTAGAATATAAAGAATCTAATGAAATTAAGAGATAAACATGCATATACAAAAGATACTTACCTAAATCTTACCTTTGTTGCACCATTTTTCTGCACCTTGCTCTTTACTGCCCTAAAAAGTCTAGTCCTTTGCAACCCTTGACAACACTTGATCTAGTTTTTTTTTCTTGCCTTCTAGGAGCACAATATTGAATCTCATGTATCTCTATCATTATAGAGCCCCAATGTGTGATATTTGGTATTGTAGTATCCCTTTGATTCTTCTTTCCAATTCCACAAGTCTGACCAGATTTGGATTCTTCAAGATAAAGTTATGCCTAGTCTCACAAAATGACCTAATTATGAACTAGTTCTATAGAGAGAACTTGTATAATGTGCCACATGTTACTATTTCCTCCTTCGACTCTGAAATTGATACATAGAAAACTAAATTCTATACACTATCCACCACTTCTAATAGAATTTCAATTTTCTTCTCAGAGAGACAGAGTGATGAATATTTTCCCAAGGTCACCTCTTTGAGATGAAATTTGGGAGCTTGCAAAACCCTAACTTCCACATATCATATCTCCAAAACTATAGTGAACCAAGATCTGAAATTTGGTTAGGACATTCATCAGGATTTTGACTCAAATGGGGATTAATTTATGCATCTAAGACTTTGTAGAAATAAATTTATAACGAAACTTCCACGATCACTACTTTTGGAGGATATATGAGATTTCCTTTTATAGAGTTGAGAGGGGCTTCTATAGAGAATGTTGGAGAGACTTAGGAGCTTAAAAATTTATTATTTATTGACTATTCAATGAAAAAAATCAATGATAAATGCCATTCCACAACTCCATGGGGTTTTAGGCCACTAATTGGGGTTACTAACTTCAATCCTGAATAACTTACAAACCGTCAAGAATTACGAGGAGAGATATATATTGATAGAAAGATAATTTTGAGTAGAGTATTCATATAATGGCTATGAGATGAGAACCCATGAATGATGATGAACAATGTGCAATGGATGTCTAGGTTCATCCTTGGTGCTGCTTGGGCTGAAATCAATGACAACCTTAGGTCATATTTAGATCAACAATTCTAAGGCATCCAACTTGGTGCTGCTTGGGTTGAAATCAATGACAACCTCAGGTCATATTTAGATAAACAATTCTAAGGCATCCAAGCTCGGTTTTATTTCGTGATCTCAACATCAGTTTAGATGGGATCATAATATGGAGAGGGTGGAGGTGGTTTAACCTCTAGATTCCCTTCATTTTATTTGGGTTGGTTTATCCCATGAGATCCCACATTCATGCTTGGAATTTCGCATGGGGGTTGATTGATTGAAATAAAGATATGGTTCAACCAACATATTGTTAGGAGGAATGTGGGATTCCTGAACCTGGTTGATAATTTCCTATGTTTAGTAAAAGCTATGTTTCTCTTCTGTTTGTTAAGGAAATGTATTGGTTATTATGTGGATTTAATGGCTCTTCTCTCATGGTTATTTATCTCTTTATATGGTAGTTATAATCATTGTTTTATGGCATATGTCATCCATGGATGTTTTAATGTTTTCACTCATAACTAAATAAGTTATGAATGTAAGACCTAATTGATCTTATGATGGCTAACGTAAGAAGGAAGAGACCCTTCTTGTTAAACATTAGACAAGTTTTCAGTCGGTTACATTTAGACATGAATTCATGACTTGTAGGTGGCATATCTACCAAGTGTTTGACATAATTCCAGTACTAGTTGGGGATGGTCAGGCCAACTCTTGGTTCCAGTTTTGGTTTACAAGAATTGTCTTTATGTATTTTTTTAGTCGTATAAGTTTCATGGATTTCTGGGAAGAGTCTTAGATCTAACCCTGGAAATTATCCTTAATTCTTGTAGTCAATGGCATAAAATTAGTAGAAAAAAGAAATAGTTGCACTGATGCAGGCCTGTGGGAGTGACTAGGACCATAGTCACATGGAAGCCTTGGTAGGGGAGCAACTGGAGCTTTTGGTCAGGGAAACGTTGAGTTGTCTAAGGGTTGGACACTTGGACGTTCTGTGGCACCTGAGTGAAGTAAGTAAGGTCTTGTTGTGTCGAATCCATTTCCTTAAGGTCATCTAGGAGGTTGAGTCATGTCATACTAACCTCTTATCTCATGTTTACCCTAGGTAATCTAGTGAAAGTGGGTAGATGTGAAAGGAAGCAATGACACAACTATGATACCACTCTGTAACACCCTCCTCCCATATTTACCCAAGATAACCAGTGCACCAGGGCAAACATGTGATACAGAGTTACTATGATATGATTCAATTCCCCAAGTATAGTTGAGGAAGTGGAACCGATAAGAAAGTACCAATCTGAGATTCACCTTCATATGAAAACCAACCCTTCTAGGTGCCTAAACCCTAAGAAAAATTGATTTTCAATGCATGTGACTATGACTTGATCTAACCCCTACTACCCATGACACAAATTTCATCAAACATATCATAAACATGAAAGCTACAAGTCATAACAACAAATATGAACATAAGGATCACATAAGTATCTTAGAATCATCAAGGAGGATCGATATCTCTCCGAATAGCTGCATTTTTATCTATTAGGTCACTCATTAATTGTTATTTAATCTACTAATCATAACATGATGAGGGACATACATCAAAATTATCAGAAAAATTTTTCATAACCAGTAAATAAATAGAGATATATCAATGATGAGACAACTATTAAAGCCACATAATGACAAGCACATTTACTCATGAAAAATACGAAAGGAAAATGAGCTCTGTATAACATCTACAAATCCAACCAAGTCAACTATTTCCATGTACCACCTGACCTTAGATTGGGCTAAACCAAATCACTCTTTTAGGCAATCACCCCCTATCCATATTCTAGGCATGAATGTGTGATCTCATAAAAAAAATCAAACAAAACCAAATGAGGGCTTCGAGAGGCCAAACCACCTCAACTATCAACTAGCATTTCCACCTCACGATCTGACATCACCAACCATCACTAGATCGATCTCTACCTAAGTTGTCTAGGGCTCAAGAGCATTTGTTCCAATCAAGGCTTCTAGGACTAGTAACTGAACCCACAATGACTGCCATGATTTGATGGGTGTGGAGGTTGATTATGTTCTTTATTTATCGATATCACCACAATGGACCCCAATTCATAATGTGGTGGAAATGCTGCCTGTAAATTGTACACTGCTAGGGGGTGTCCAGGGGGGGCAATGAAATTTATTTGGATTCCCCCCTGCGGGATCAGGGGTAGCACCCCTAAGGTTAAATGATCTGAATCAGATCCACAAGAGATTGTCAAGAACCTTGACTGTATCAAGTTGAACAAATCCTTGAAAATTCCATAACAACAATCAAAAACACCTTGAACCAATGGCAATGGTCGCCAATGTAGAACAACAAGGACCTCAGTAAAAGCACGCTAACCTAGGCCCATGGAGACTGCGTAGGAGGTCAAATAGCCCATCGGAGCTTGGGATCGGGAAAAGGAGGTGATTTTGATGCACGATTAGCATTGGGCAAATAGGGCCAAAATGGAAGAGCCTTAAGTACTCGGTCACATTAGGAGTTGGAGAATCGCAGGCGGAGAAAAAAAAAGCGCTAAAGGATAAAAGCAGGACCCGTGCTCTCGAAAACGGGTAGTTTTGATTGAGGCGCCCTTGAATGGTAAGAGGTTTTGGAGGAGAGTGGAGCGATCCCACTCAGGGATTGACGCGTGGCAGCGGAGGTGAGAGAAAAATCACCGTTGATCGCATGCTATCAGTTGAGCAAGTCAACCGCACTTGATGTGCATATGACGTTGGATCTAGAGGAGCCCAGATCAGATGGCTGAGATTGCACACGATGAACGAAGTGGAATCAACTAGGATTAAGCTGAGTTCTAAAGAGATTTGGAGTCCACTTGGCTGCCACGGTGGAGAAAGAACACATACACGATGTAATGGAAGAAACGAACCAACAGAGCATGCTAGCACTAGTTAGATGGAGACACGTGGCCATTGCCAAAGCATTCGTGCTGACGTTGAACAAGGAATTCCAAGCACAACTACAGAAGGTGAATCGCTGCAGGCTGGAGAGGAACCGAATAGGCATAGGGATCAAATGACTAAAGCCATGAATAGATAAAGTTGGAACAGAGACAGAAAGGGAGAGACAGAGAAAAGAGAAGAGTTAATTGGAAACTTGAATTGAGAGGAGTCCAAGCAACTAAGAGAGACAGTGAACACAGAGAGCAGTAAAGCCAAGCAGTGGAGATAGAGGGCCAAGATGACCATAGGCAGAATCAAGCACCAGAGAGCTTGAAGATTCAAGCCTTCCCATAGAGGAATATGTCTGAACTGAGCATCACAGTTGGCTCTTTCCACTGTAGACCAAGGGTCATAGAGCTGGTAGGAAGAACAAGAGTCTGTGTACTCGGAGTGGCTTGGGGAATCCAAGAACCACCCTACCAAGCAAACCTACTTCAGGAGAACTGGCATTGATTCCTTGTATTTATAATTCTCTACTTAAAGACATAATGAAACAAGGCAACCATTGAAGTTGGACCGAAGACCTAGCCCTGGAAAATAGTGTGAATTCCTTATTAAAAATTGTTTGTGTCTTTGTGTTGGTTACTGTATTTCTCTGTTGTCTTTCCACTTATTGTCTATGTATTGGCAATATGATTGATCCATTGTTTTAATAACACAGAACACACACACCAGCACATGAGTCTGTAATACCTTTTTGTTTAATAAATCTTCAACTGAGGTCACTCATAGGGTGATTATCAGATCAAGTGGTACCAGAGCTCTAGGCTGTAAGGTTAGACAAGCTTGTGTTGGTTTAGTTGTGAATGCTCACTAGATCAAAGCTCAAGTTAGGAGAAGGAGAGTTGGTGGAAAATAATCCTGAAATTGGGAGAGTCTATTCTTGGAAGACAATGTCAAAAGAGGGTTCTATAGGGCCAGACCCTCAATTCATAGAAAGTTTCCTAGCTATAAAGTCTATGGTAGAAGAAATGTATAGGGACTTTACGAACCATAGGGATGAAGATTAATCAGGTTCTAAACAAGATAAAGAAGAAGATGAATCTCGTTCCCATGACCACTCCAAAGGAAAGGGCAAAGAGGAAAGCTTTCTCACACCTCCTAATATCCCTGTGCATAATAAGAAAGCATCTCTAATTAAGTTAGATGTTAAATTTGATTTTCCTATATATGATGGAGAGCTAAATGTTGAAAAGTTGGACAATTGGATTAGACAAATTGATGTGTATTGTAGAGTACAAAATATAGACTCAAACAAGAGTAAGATTCAGCTGGCAAGCCTACACCTAGGAAGCACTACCTTAGTTTGGTGCGAATGAAGAACCCAAGCTAATATGAGGAAGCATGGTAAGACCATCTCTGTCTGGAGTGAATTTGTTGCTACAATCAAAAAGAAATTCTATGCATTGGCCTACATGCAACAAGCCATGATGAGTTGGCAAAATCTTCGACAATTGAAAGGGAAAAGTGTGCAATGGTATACTCAAGAGTTCAGAAAGAGAGCATTGATGTTGGGTATCTCATTAGACTCACCAGAAACTCTTTTGAAGTACATTGGTGGTCTACACAGCTACATGAGGCATACCATCCTCATGTTTAATCCACTAGTATAGATGAGGTATCTGTACAAGCTACTCATCTAGAAGCGAGAGGAAAGAATGGAAATCTAAAGTTGGGGGACCATCCCAACCCATTGTAAGCAAGAGCAAGGAGAAAAGAAAGAAGAAGTGGAAAGCAAGGAAGGCTAACACTGCACAAAAAGGAAAAGCTTCATGCACTCACTGTAAAAAGGAGGGGCATGATGATGAGAATTTTGGATTCTGCATCCAGAGCTGAGACCTAGGAAGTCCGAGGGTAAGAAGAAGAATATTGTTGCAACTATTTAGAAAGATTTGGGGCCAGGCTCAGGAGATGAAACAATCATTTTAGCCACAGGTATAAAAGGTAAGAATTCTAAAGCCTCTACTAGTAATTCTGTTCAATATATTATTGATGAAGAACATGAGAGAAAAAGACATGAGCTTTTCCATATTCGAGTTGTTTCCAAAAATCAAAAGATTGATACTTTGTTTGATAGTGGCTCACAAGTAAATCTGATTTCTGAAGCAATTGTAAAGAAATTGGGATTAGAAACTACACCTCATAAGAAGCCATACCCGTTAGGATGGTTGAATGATAAAGCACAACTACAAGTGACTAGACAATGCAAACTCAAGTTTTTTTTTGGGTCAGCATTTGTAGATGAGGTTGAGTTAGATGTAATTCCTTTGGATATATGTGGAATTGTTTTAGGAAGTCCTTACTTGTATGATAGAAAGGGTATTTTCTATAGAGTTGAGAATAAGTATCTACTTGTTAAAGATGGAATCAAATACTTTGTAAGAGCTCATAAGCTAAAGAATAATTATACTTTCATAAATTCGGGACAGATGAAGAGAATGATAAAATCATGCAAACAGCTCTTACTAATGGTTGTAAAGGAAAATAAATTTGATAAAACTAATGTATTTGGGGGCTGTAATACTGATGAGCAAGCTAATATAGAAAAGATAGTTTCAGAGTATGATGTGTTATTTCAATAACCTAAAGGTCTGCCACCCAAAAAGGGAATAGTACATGATATTATTTTGCAGCAAGATGTTCCTTTGCCTAACATTAGGATGTACAGGTTGTTTGCTTTAGAGAATGCTGAAATCAAGAAGCGGGTGTAGGAGTTGCTCAAGAAAGGGTTCAGCATGCCTAACATATCACCATGTGGGTCACCCATCGTCTTGGTGAGAAAGAAAGATGACTTGTGGAGAACGTGCATTGACCACCGAGCACTAAATAAGATAATAATAAAAAATCGTTATCCCCTTCGTTGCATAGATGATCTTTTAGATCAATTGAAGGAGGCTGTTTATTTCACCAAGCTGGATTTGCATAGTGGATACCATCAGGTCAGAGTTGCAGAGCAAGATGCATGGAAGACTGCTTTCAAAACAAAGTAGGTATTGTATGAATGGATGGTTATGCCTTTTGGCCTAACTAATGCTCCTGCTACTTTCATGAGATTAATGAATAATGTACTCAGACCTTTTCTTGATTATTTTGTTATTGTGTATCTAGATGACATTTTGATTTTTAGTAAAACGTGGGAAGAACATTTAAAGCATGTTAAGCAGACATTTGATGTTTTAAGAAGAGAAAAACTTTATGTTAAACTCTCCAAATGGGAATTTGGCAAAACCTCTCCAGATTATTTAGGTCACATAGTAGGGGGAGGTAAATTGAAAATAGATCCCTCTAAAGTGGCAGTCATTTTAAACTGGCCTAAACCCCAGTCTGTTACAGAAGTGAGAAGCTTCTTAGGACCAGCACAATATTGGAGGAAGTTCATTTCAAATTTTTCCTCAATTGCAACTCCCTTACATGCTTTGATAGGATTGAAAAAGGTGTTCTAGTGGAGAGGCAAAACAACAAAAAGCCTTTGACACCTTGAAAGAAAATATTAGTACAACACTTGTACTAGCACTGCTAGACCTACAAAGGCCATTTGAGATCCAAACTATTGCCTGTGACTATGCCATGGGAGTAGTGTTGACACGTCATGGTAAACCCATATGTTATCATTCTGAGACTTTTAATCTTGCAGTAGTTAACTATCCTACATATGATAAAGAATTGTATGCATTAGTTCAGAGTGTGAAAAAGTTGAAACATTACTTAATGGGCAAAGAAATAGTAATACACACTGATCATCAACCGCTTCAATATCTACATTCCCAAACTAAGTTGCAACAATCAAGACATTACATATGGATGGGTTTTCTACAACAGTTTCATTTACTCATTAGATATAAAAAGGAATACATAACAAGGTTGCAGATATGTTATCGAGACCCATTATAAATGCATCTACCATACTTAAGCATAATTTTATGCTGCATGAAAGCTACATAGAACAATATGCTCAGGATATGGACTTTAAAAATGTATATGCAACTTTGAGTCAAGGCAAAAGAGTAGAAGAATTGGACTATCACGTGAAGGACCGACTCTTATATCATTGTGGGAAACTCTGCATTCCACAAACTGAAAGAGTAAATATAATTAGGGAAGCACAAACTTCTCTAATATCAGGTCACTTTGGGGTAAGTAAAACAATTGCATAGCTGCAAAGGTTCTGCTATTGGCCGAAAATGAATGAAACAGTTTCTAGATATGTAAAGGGATGTGCTATGTGTGCTAAAAGTAAGCCCAACAATAGAAAGCTAGGCTTGTACACTCCATTGCCAATTCCTTCTTACCGTTGGGAAAGCATTTCCATGGATTTTGTTGGAGGATTGCCCAAATCTAGGAAAGGTCATGATTATCTGTATGTTGTGGATAGGTTCAGGAAAATGTGTATTCTAATACCCTGTAGTAAACAGATTACAGCTGAACAAACTACAAAATTATTCTTTGAACATGTGTGGGTTCATTTTGGATTACCCACTTCTATTGTATCTGATCGAGACACCCAATTTGTGGGGAAGTTTTGGTCAAGTCTTTGGAAACTAATGGACACCAAGTTAAAAAAAAGCACAACTTTTCATCCACAAATAGATGGCTAAGAAGAAGTAGTTAATAGGACAGTGATCCAGTTACTAAGAGGATATTGCATCAAACACCCTAAGCTTTGGGATGAACACTTGTGTTATGTGCAACATGCTTACAATAGATCCAAATGCTCTTCTACCCAGAGATCACCTTTTGAGACCTACTTTGGTTTCATACCAAGGTCTCTGTTGGATTTTGTCTTTGGTAAAGATACCTTGGTTGATAGACACAGTGACGTGGACAGAGCAACTAGGTTCATTGAATAGATCCAAGAGATCCACCAGGCAGTACAGGAGCAGCTGGAAAAGAGCCAGGCCAAGTACAAGGCTAGGCATGATAAGCATCGAATGGAGCATAGTTTTCAAGTTGGACACCAAGTATGGTTGTATATCAGTAAGGACATGATGCAAGGTGAAGGTAAAAAGCTAAAACCTTTTAGGTATGGACCCTTCAGGATACTTGAGAAGGTTGGTGAAAATGCCTTCCACCTTGAGCTACCAACTTACATGCACATCTACTCAGTTGTAAATGCAGACTATTTGAGGTTGCTTGAACCTTCAATGGTTGAGGACCCCAAAGAGTAGAGTCAATTACCTTCTGTTGATGACCTGCTACCTAAATATCTTAATGAGTTACGGGAAGACATAATGCTGGATAGGAAGGTAAGGACAACGTGCAATGGACAAGTGGAATAGCTCAGGATTGGGCTTAAGGTTTGAAGCCGAGTAGTGTGAAGTGGATTGAGATTGGACAAGTGAGACATTAGTTTCCTCACTTAGTCAATGCTTGAAAAAAACCAACTTTTGGTGGTCCAAAAGCTTTTTCAATAGGGAGGTCATGATCCGAATCAGATCCACAAGAGACTGTCAAGAACCTTGACTGTATCTAGTTGAAAAAATCCTTGAAAATTCCAAAACAGCAATCAAAAACAACTTGAACTAGTGGCAATGCCCGCCAACATAGAATGATGAGGACCTCGATCAAAGCGCGCTAACTGAGGCCCATGGAGACTGCGTAGGAGGTGAAAGTAGCCCCTGAGAGACCCAGAGCAGGAAAATGAGGTGTTATTAAAACAATGGATCAATCATATTGCCAATACATAGACAATAAGTGGAAAGACAACAGAGAAATACAGTAACCAACACAAAGACACAAACAATTTTTAATA
>Ga0115851_100067_pt1 | contig 29047 bp, 28 predicted proteins | sample InSIn2gowninarea_FD_83865 | JGI IMG/M metagenome (GOLD analysis project Ga0115851, IMG submission 83865)
TCGCCTGCTTATTGAAGTAGAAAAACTCTTTAACAAACACCCGCGCATAATCGTTATCCACGTATTGAGCCAAGGTTTGCACAATTTCTATCCGGCTAGCTTCATCTATTTCTTTTCGCTTCGCTCCCTTACTCGTTAGTTTCGCGGCTATTTCGTAATCACCCTGATATCTACTTTTCTCGCCCATACCATGCGCTGATAGACGATAGTGTTTCTCAAATTTTAAGCCAAGAACCCCAATGGCAGGTTGGTTATTTACCAGAAGTGGCGATTGAACATACAGGATATCAAAACAGTGCGATCGCTCAAGGAGACAAGTTTGCTAAAGCACAAGCAGCGATGGAGGGATTTCTCGCTTTCCATCCTACTGATCCTTATGTATGCAGTAAATTAGGAGCATTGTACGTTGAAAAGAGTTTGTTTGCACAAGGTATTGAGTTGTTACAGCGAGGACTCGCTTCTAAAAGTGTAAATGCTCAAATTTTATATGAACTTCACTACCATTTAGGAATTGCCTACACTCGCCTAGAACAATTGCAAGATGCGATCGCGCATTATCAAGCGGCGATTCAACTGAGTATTTACCCCATGTTGAAACTTGGATCATACAACAATTTGGGTAACTTAATGCGGGCAAGTGGAGATTTAACAGCAGCTAAAACAGCTTATGAAATGGCAGTGCAAATTGATCCTAATTTTGCCGCAGGTTATTATAATTTAGGCTTGACCTTGAAAGCATTGGGCAATTTTAAGGATGCGATCGCAGCTTATAAACAAGCGATTGTGTTAAATCCAACTTATGCAGAAGCGTATCAAAATTTGGGAGTTGTGCTACTGAAAGTTGGCAAATTACCAGAAAGTTTAGCAGCATTTAGCAAAGCGATCGCGCTGCACGAACAACAAAACCCAATTGCAGCCCAACGTCTACGCCAAGGTTTGCAGGAGATGGGCTTTCAATAATTGATAATTAATCATGGATAATTGATAATTACCTCGCACTTCTGCCGGAAGAGGGCTATTTTTTTGGCAGAGTATTCGTCCATTAATAACAGCAATTGAGATTGAGTAGAGACGAAGTTGATCGGGTCGTCTCTACTTCGTGGTCTTATCCCAAATTAATTGTCAATTTTCAATTATCCATTGATAAGCGATCGCTTTTGACACTCAAGGCTGAAATAGTTTTTAACAATTGTATAAAAATTTGCATTGTTGACTAATTGTGTAATCACTGTTAGCAAAGTATCTAGCATCGTGTTTTGCTAGTTATTAATTGCTAATCCCACTGCCAAAATAAGCTTGCTATATAAGTGTAAAAAATCTTTTGTATGACAACAAAAAACATCCTCCAATACGAATCAACTATCTGGGCAACGGCTGACCTGCTGCGGGGCTGCGGCATCAAGGAATCTGAATGGCCGTCGTATATGATGCCGTTTTTTGCTCTGGTGATGATCGAAAGCCGTTTGGTGAAAATGTTTGATGAACTGAAGGCAGAAATTGGGGAAGAGGCATGGGCGGATATTGAGCAAGACGAGTTAATCGAGCTGATTCAGTATAAGGGGCAGGGCTATAACGTCTATATCTTTGAGAAAAACCAAACCCTAAAAGATATTTGCCAAAACGATAAATCTTTTGATATTGATTTTGAGGCATACTTACGGGGTTTTGACGCAGAAACAAAAGACCTACTGGGGGTGGATGCCACAGAAGGCGAGAAGTTTCTAGATATCAAAGGCGTAATTGGCCAAACTCAAGGCGAAAAAGGTGCTTCTAGGCTATACCAAGGAATGGAGTGGAATTGACCTCAAACCCTTTGACAACTCGGCAATAACGACGCTATAAGAACACATCAAACGTCGCTGGGCAGACATTTCGGCGGAGACAGCAGGGGAACAATACACGCCGGATGATGTAATCGCCCTAATTGCTGAGATTATTGCCTCTAAGATTTCGGACTCCGATCGCCTGTTAAAAATTTATGACTACACCTGTGGCGGCGGTAACTTGTTATTTGGGGTGGAAGATCGGATTAACGCCAAGGTGAAGCGACTAACCCAAACTTTTGGGCAAGACTGGAACGACGCGCTTTACGCTCTAGCCAAGATTGAAAGTCGGTTTCGGGTAGATTCTAAGATCGAGCATGGCAACACGCTGACGAATGACAAGTTCTATAACGATGAATTTGATGTAGTGGTTGCCAATCCGCCCTATGGAGTGAGTTGGAAAGGCTACCAAAAGGACATCACGAATGATAAAACCCAACGGTTTAAGTATCTGCCGTCAATTTCAGATGGTCAGTTGTTGTTTATGCAGCATTTGATCTCGAAGTTGGATGCGAACGGTATGGGGGTTGTGGTTCACAATGGCTCGACGCTGTTTAGTGGGGATGCGGGTTCAGCAGAAAGCAATATTCGCAAATGGATGCTGGATTCGGACATTGTAGAGGCGGTGATTCAGTTACCGACAGATGAGTTTTTTAACACGGGGATTTATACCTATCTTTGGGTATTGAACAAGAATAAACCTGTTGAACGCCGCGATCGCCTGATATTGATTAATGCTAGTGAGAAGTTTAAGCCGTTGAAAAAGAGCAAGGGAGCGAAGCGAAAAGAAATAGATGAAGCTAGCCGGATAGAAATTGTGCAAACCTTGGCTCAATACGTGGATAACGATTATGCGCGGGTGTTTGATAAAGAGTTTTTCTACTTCAATAAGCAGGCGATTCTGCTCACGAATGTGGATGAGCAAGGCAGAACTTTTGCTAGTTACCTGAAGGAGGGTCAAACTAGCCTGAAATTGAAGCCGTTAAAGTTGGAAAACGGGGAACGGACGTTAACAGAATTTGCGATGACGATCCCCCCTGCCTCTTTTATTAAGGGGGGTCTGTTGGAGTTTTATGAGCAGGATATTAAGCCGTTTGTTGATTCACTGGACTACAAACAGCCATTGGTAGTGACAACGGATAAGGCTATGTATCGGTTTGATGCTGATCGGGAAACGCTGGTTAAAGAGGTAATTGGTAAGCAGGAAGATCTGGGTTGCGGCAAGATTGTGGTAAAAGCGGCGTTGAGAAAAAAGACGAGAACCCAGCCAGAACGAATTGAAATTACGGTGGAATTAACGCCGGATTATCAGAAGGATTATGAGATTATTCCGTTTCATCGAGATGAGGCGGCGAACTGGGAAGCTATTGAGGCATTTATGGCGAAGTATATTACCAAGCCGTTTGAGTATTTAGAAAATGTGGTGGGAGTGGAGATTAATTTTAATAAGGTGTTTTATAAGCCTGAAAGATTACGAAGTGTAGAGGAGATTTTGGGGGAAATTACGGCTCTTGATCAGGAGTTGAAAGAGCTAGAAGAATTGATAATTTAAAATTGATAATGGTGGAATTTGCCTGGGATGAAAACAAGCGTTTGATTAATCTGCGTAAACATGGTGTTGACTTTGTTGATGTGCCATTTATTTTTAATGGTGACACTGTGACAGTGGAGGACAATCGCTATAGTTATGATGAGCAGCGATTTGTAACCTTTGGTTTGTTACAAGGTAGGGTAATCGCTGTTATCCATACTGAAAATGATGATTTAATCAGGATTATTTCTGTAAGAAAAGCAACTAAATATGAACAACCAACCTATTTCGAGCAAGTCTGAGACTGATTGGGTGCGGCTTGATGCAATGTCTGATGAGGATATCGATCTATCAGATTGCCCAGAGGTTACGCCAGAGATGTTTGCTAGGGCGGTGGTGCGTCGCTCTCCAAGGCATCAAGCAACGGTGACATTAACAGTTGATCGGGATGTATTGGAGTGGTTTAAGGCTCAGGGGGATTCGGCACGTCACATGGCGATCGCGTTGAAAATTTATGCTGAGGCGAATAAAGCTTATTTAACTGATGATTAACAATGAAAAATTATCAACTATCAATTAAACGTTATTCATCTTATAAGGATAGTGGGGTTGAGTGGTTGGGTGAAGTGCCTGAGCATTGGGGAGAAAAGCGTATTAAAGATTTATCATTTCTTCAAAGTGGAAATAACATTATTTCAGAACAAATCGAAGAAACAGGTCAATATCCTGTTTATGGTGGCAATAGCTTACGAGGCTACTTTTCAGAGTATACAAACGAGGAAGATCATATCCTTATAGGTCGTCAAAGAGCTTTGTGCGGCATATTAACTATGGATATTGATAATTGAAAATTGATAATTGAGGATAACGAGAATGACTAATGAGGCGATCAAATATCTAATTGATACTGAAGGAAACCCTAGTGCAGTCGTGATTCCTATTGCCTTTTGGCGACAGATTTTTCCTGAAAATGTTGATTCTATAGAAAGTGTGGCTGAAGGTATTGAGGATTATTGTCTTAATCGGGCGATGGATGAAGCTGCGGAAAGTCCTCTTTTGGATCGTGAGGCGGCGTTAGCATTTTTGGAGGAAGAATCTGATTGAATCGTTGATTATCGACGATTGTTCTTAAAGGATTTGAAAAAACTAAAGAATCAAATTATTTATCAACAGGTGTACGATCTTGCTTTTGAGACTCTACCGAATCTAGACTCTCTTCAAAATTTACCTAATATTAAAGCTCTTATTGGTAGTGCAAGCCGCTACCGTATTCGTGTTGGTGATTATCGTATAGGTATTGAGATTAATGGAGATACTTTAGAGCTATTTCGTGTTCTTCATCGCAGAGAATTTTATCGTTGTTTCCCTTAATTAACACTGGAGAATTAACAATGAAAAATGAAAAATTATCAATTAAACGTTATTCATCTTATAAGGATAGTGGGGTTGAGTGGCTGGGTGAAGTTCCTGAGCATTGGAAAATTAAGAGATTAAAGGATTTAACTAAAATCTTAACTTGTGGTCTTGCATCTACTCCTGAGTATGTATCAGAACAAGTCGGTGTTCCATTTTTATCGGCTCAAAATGTAAGACCCAATCGCCTTGATTTATCAAAATATAGTTATATTTCAAAACAGCTACACAAGCAGCTTACTAAATATCGAAAACCTCAAAGGAATGATGTCTTAGTTACACGGGTTGGAGCTGGTATTGGGGACGCTTGTATTATTGATACAGATTTTGAATTTTCTATTTATGTTAGCCTGACTCATATAAGAACAAATAATCAGCTTCTCCTAAGCTTTTTAGTTTATTTTTTCGGCACAGCTTATTTATCTATATTGAATAAAGCTGGTACTCCTGACGGGGGTGGTCAAGGCAACTTAAATGTTAAGAATGTAAATAGATTTTTAATCCCCACTCCCCCCCTCCCCGAACAAAAAGCGATCGCCCACTACCTCGACACCAAAACCGCACAGTGCGATCGCAAAATTGCCCTCCTCACCCAGAAAGCGAAGCTATACGGCAACCTCAAACAGTCTCTTATCAACGAAACCGTAACACGCGGGCTTGATAAAACTGTGCCGATGTGCGATCGCGGGGTGGAGTGGTTAGGGGAAGTGCCTGAGCATTGGGAGATAAAAAGACTTAAAGAAGTTATTGTAGGCTCTTTAACTTATGGAGCTAATGAAACAGCTACAGATTCTAACCCCCAACATCCCCGCTTTATCCGCATTACCGATTTTTCTGAAAACGAAGAGTTAAGAAATGAAACATTTAAGTCATTACCTCCTGACGTTGCCCAAAAATATCTGCTCAAGGAAGGTGATATTCTTTTTGCTCGTAGTGGTGCAACAATCGGCAAAACATTTCATTTCAAAAACTATCAAGGTAAAGCTTGTTATGCTGGCTATTTAATTAAGGCTCGACCAAAATCAAATATTCTAAGCTCTACTTTTTTAAGTTACTACACTAAGTCTGGCTTTTACAATACTTGGAAATCTCAAATTTTTATAAAAGCAACTATTGAAAATATTAGTGCAGAAAAATATGGTTTCTTCTTGTTTATTCCTCTTCCCCCCTTATGCGAACAAAAAGCGATCACCGACTACCTCGACACCAAAATAGCCCAAATCGACAAAATTATCCAAACCATCAACACCCAAATCGAAAAACTCAAAGAACTACGCAAAACCCTAATTAACGATGTCGTCACAGGCAAAATTAAAGTAACTGAAAATTTATAAAACAAATGTAAGCGAGGTAAATATGAATACTTCCCAACTACGCCAAAAAATCGAAACCCAGCTAGATCAACTTTCACCTGAAAGACTTGCCCTAGTAAGTAGTTTTCTTGACTCTATCCAAACAGCTAAACCCATAGATTTGCCTTCATTGCGTAAAGTGTCTCCCCTCAAAAGAGGCAAACAAGCAAAAGCTTTACTCAAACATACGCAAACCTGGCAAGGAGATGATCTCGAAAATTGCCTAAATTTTGTTCGTGAAACCCGTTCAGAATCGCAGTTTTAGTTATTATGTCGTATCTGCTAGATATCACAGCCAAAATTAAAGTAATTAATAATTGAAAATGGACAATGGAAAATTAATTGTCAATTATTAACTATCAATTTTCAATTATGAAAGAAAATATTGTTAGAGATAAGAGTTTTAATTTTGCGGTTCGTATCGTTAACTTGAGTAAGTATTTGGTCGATCAAAAGCGAGAATTTATCTTATCAAAACAAATTCTACGATCTGGAACTGCTATCGGTGCTTTAGTCAGAGAATCAGAACAGGCAGAAAGCAAAGCCGACTTCATCCACAAACTGTCAATTTCCCTCAAAGAAGCCAACGAGACTGACTACTGGCTTGACCTCCTCTATAAAACCGACTACCTCACAGAACAAGAATACCAGAGCATTAAAATAGACATAATAGAATTAATCAAACTGCTAACTGCTATCATCAAAACCAGCAAAATAAACAAATACCCCAGTTCCTAATTATCAATTATCAATTATCACTTTTCAATTATCAAAAAGCTGCAAGTTTAGCCCGCACAGCATCAGCACGTTGAATTTTTACAGGCGTAAGAATAATTTGCCCTCCTTCTACCTTCACATCAAAATATTCAGCATCTCCAATTGCTCGTGTAATACTTTTAGGCAAAGTAAGCTGATTTTTAGCAGTCAACTTAGCAAGCATCGCAAATCTCCTAATTCCACACAATTCCAGAATGTAAGATTTCCTTACTTTAGTCTATTCTTACTAATTATCAAAGAACAATGACTGAAACCCACCTGCAAGATAAATTCCTTATCCCATTTTTCCGCGAAGAATTAGGCTACCAGGAAGTAAAAGCCAACACTATTACTAACTCCCTAATTATTGAAGAAGACTTACAAGCCTTCATCTCAACCAAAAGCCCTATGAAACCCTACTCAAAAAATATAACGGCAACACCCAACAATTGCTGGCAGAATTGCTCACCCTGATCCAAGAACGTATCGCCAGTAGCCGCAACATGGCGTTATTCATCAACGCCAACAAATCTGTTACCCTGCAAGGCATCAAACTGCATTTGTTTTACACCGACGACAGCGTAATTCACAACAGCAGCTTATTTAAACAAAATATCTTTTCCGTAGTTCAAGAACTGCCTTATAAATACAACTACCAAAACAAACAAATCTTTTCTTTCCGTCCTGACATTTGCTTGTTTGTCAACGGTATTTACCTCGGCTACAGTGAACTAAAATCAAACCTCAGCAACCAGACAGCCCGCCAAAATGGACGCGGCAAAGTCATCAAAGACTACTTTGAAGCTGTCAAAGTCTATTATGAAACCTTTGATAATAATTCCCAACTCAGCGATAAAGAAAAAGACTACTACCGCAAAGACTTCCTGAAAATCTTTGAAAAAGCAATCCACATCACCAGTACCGATATCGGCGAAACCTACGTCATTCGCACCATAGACCACTTCTTTGACGAAATTCTCACTACCTGCCGCGAAGGAAAATACGATCGCGAAGAATACGAGAAAAAAGCAGTTAAAATCTTCAAACCCTATCCCCTAGTCAATCCCAACGCTGACAAAAAAGACAAACTCAAAGAACTTTTTAGCGTCCACTACGGCAAAAGCTTTATTGAAAAAGAAATTTTATATTACAACTTTATTGAACGGGATGTTTACGCTGTCAATGGTAGAAAAGAACTCAAAAATGAATTAGGGCAACTCATTTCACCCCGCCCCAAACAGAAATTTGGCACAGATAAAATTCTGGCTAGAATTGACGAATTTTTAGACCACGAAAGCGAAGACGACTACTTCATTCACCAGCTAGAACAACAACTGGCAAACACATCCGCCGCCAAACGCGCAGAACTGATCGAAAAGCGCAAAGCTTACGCTAATAACAAAAACGTCTATTCCCTATTGCTGCAATATGCTGCGGGGTTTGGTAAATCTAACATCATCGGCTGGACAGCCCTACAGTTAAAAGATTTGCGCCGCAATGGTGAATACGTTTACGACAAAATTATGATTGTGGTTGATCGCCTCCAACTCCGCAGCCAGATCGACTCCAAAATGCTGAATATGAACATCGATAACAAGATGTACATTGAAGCACACAACAAAAGAACCTTCCAAGCAGCCCTCCAATCCGACACCCGCCTCGTTATCGTCAACCTGCAAAAATTTGGAGCTGTGCGAGAAATGCTCGACGCGGACACCCTGCAAAAACTCACCAAACTCCGCATTGTCTTTTTAATTGACGAGATCCACCGTTCCAATAGTGGCGATCAACACGAAGAAATGGTGAATATCTTTGACGAACTGCAAACCCCCTTTGACGCACAACGCCAATACAACCTAACCCGCACCAAGAAAAACCTGATTGTCGGTTTCACCGCTACTCCCGACGATCATACCCTCGCCCGCTTTGGTGAATTCAGTGGCTATGCCGAAAGCGAAAAGCTCTGGATTCCCTTTGACTCCTACACGATGAAAGAAGCAATTGTTGATGGCTTTATTCTCAACCCTCTTAAAAATATTGTCCCTGTCGCCTCTAAAATGCTGTTCGATCTCCCCAGCAACAAACTAGAAGGCTTTGAGGAACCTAACTACAAAGATGCCGATAAAAAGCAAATCTATGAAAACCGCGATCGCATTAATGCCATTGCCCGCTACATTGCCGACTTGCTGGTAAAAGACGTTTATCGCCAGATTCGGGGTACAGCCAAAGCCATGCTAGCAGTGTATTCGATTAAAGCTGCGATCGCTTACAAACAAGCAGTGACTCAACATTTCAACGAACTAATCAAACAAACCAAATACGCCAAATACGCCGACGCTCCTATTCATATTGTCTATTCCAGTAACCAAGACGAACAAAGCGCCACAGGGCTAAATGATGGACTTACTGAAGAAAAAGTCTTAGAAAACTTTGCCCTTAAGAAAAATGGCTTAATCATCGTCGTCGCCAAACTACAAACTGGATTTGACGAGAAAAAACTGCACACCCTATTTTTAGATAAAGAAATTAAAGGCATAGCCGCAATTCAAGCTATCTCAAGAGTGAATCGCACCGCCAAATATAAAAATGATTGTAAAATTGTTGATTTTTCCTATAACAATGTCAACGTGCAAAACATCAAAGATGCCTTCGAGCATTTTTCGGACGTAGTTGTTAGCGACTTCGATCCTCACAGTGACAAACGAGTTTTAGAAATTCTGTTTACAGAGCTGAATAAATCTGATGTTTACGAGCAATTCTTCGATCTCTTTCTCGCAGTTTTCAACAATGACGCAAAACGGAACGATCCTGAAAGCTACCTCGACTTAGAAAGCAGCATCGAAAAGCATATTGATGCCAACCCCAAGCGCAGCGCCGACACCAAAGCCAAAGCCGCCCAGTATTTCACTATCCTCAACCGCATTGAGTATGTAATTAGTTTAGATGAGAAGTACAGTGAATCTAGCTTGCTAGCATTCCTGCGTCTGTTCAATACTATTTACAACAGACTGCACCGGAGTAATGATGTTAAAGACGCGATCGAAGTTTATTTCGATAATCAAATTGGTATCATTGAAGTCGAAACTCAAGAGACACTAAAGAAAAAGAAGTCAATTAAAATTGCTCAAGGAAAAGAACCTAGCAATACAGTGTATCAATTTGATATTCTTGCTATCCTAGATGCGCGTAATGAACAAGAAAGCTTGAAAGGGGAACGTATTCAAGAATTTGAATCAAAAATTAGCGACTTATTTGAATACGTGCGGAATTCTGATGATGGTAAACGCTTGATTGTGAAAATTAACTCAAATGTTTCAGAAGATGAAATCTATGAAGACTTTGCCAAAATTTATCGCAAGTATAAAGTCTTAAAGCGAAAGCAAGTTGGAGATTATTTCTTCAAAGAAATGGAAGACCTGGTAAATAAACTTTGTGATGATTTTGAACAAAAATGTTGAGTACAGTCTCTACCCAACAAAAGTTCGGGCGGGGTAAGCGAAACCAAAGATAAAACGCTTAGTATTATTTTACTTTCTCAACGACGGAGAGCATTTTCGATACATATACTAAACAAAATAGTTAATCATTATCTAGCGCCTGCTTGCTTTAATAACTCAACTACGTTGGTGTGTTTTCTATACTTAGCAATATCTAATGGGGAATTACCATAATTATCTTTTTCATTTACATTAGCTCCTTGGTCAATTAAATTTTTAACATTGTCAATCTCACCTCTAGCTATAGTCAACAATAATTTGTCATTTATTTTATTACTTCCTATTATCTTCTGCTCCCAATCTATTTGAGCTTGTTCTAATTCTCTTTTTTCTGCTATCTCTATTTCTTGCTCAAGCTTTTTAAGACTAGTAATAAGACAGTCTAATATTATTGTTTGCTCTTGGCTGAGAAGATTTTTGTCCAGATATTCAAGTCTTCGATAAAGTAAGTATTCATTTCCGCTTTCTTGAAATACAGCCCTTGCTAGTCTCGGCAGCAAATAACATAAAGATTCATCTGAGATTAGTGGTGCGTCAATAATCATCATTGAACACTGTTGAGCAGTCATTTCATCTCTTGAAATGCTACAATAATCCTCCTGAATCGCTAAATATTCACCCTTGGTAATATCTGCATCTAGTGGAGCAGCATATATTATTAATGGTTTTACAAAGTTAGAAAAACCTTGCTCAATATCATCTAACAACATACCCTACGTTACCCAAAAACTCAGTTAAGAAAAGATATTTAACGGAACCAACTCATGGTTAAGCTTACACTCTACCGTTAAGCATAGTTTACCGAATTAAGAACTACTGCAAGTGTGCCACTAACCCCACTATTCCTCCTGCAAAAACTAACCAAGCTGAGTTGACCTTGAAGCGAAAGACAGCAATTGCACTTACAAGGGCCAAGACTACAGTTAATAAGTCCACTAGGGTAGCCTGTCCTAGAGTGAACGTTACTGCTGCCATCAGCCCTAATGAAGCTGCATTCACTCCATCTAGAGCGCTACTTACCCAAGGAGATTGACGTAGCTTTGGAACCCAAGGGTTAATCACAGCTACCAGCACAAAAGCAGGAAGAAAGATACCAATTGTTGAGGCGATCGCTCCCGCATTACCCGCTAGCAAATAGCCAATGAAAGTTGCTGTAGTGAATACAGGACCAGGCGTAACCTGACCAATAGCGATCGCATCCAAGAGTTGCTGAGACGTAAGCCACTGGTTGCGTTCTACTAGCTCCCGTTGCAAGAATGCAAGCAGCACATAGCCACTACCGTACAGGACTGAACCAATTTTGAGGAAGAACAGAAACACATTGAGCCAAGTTGCAGGCGGAGCGATCGGAGAATTACCAACTGCTATAACTCCAGAAACAGGTAGTAGCCAAGCCCCTACTGTTCCATTAAAGTTTTTGATCAACATTACCCCTAGCCCTGCTAGTAAGAGCAACAAAATTTCATTCACACCCAGGAAAAAGGCAGCGACTACAGCTACCCCGAAAATAATAGTAGGAATATCCTTAATAGCTTTTTTCCCCAACTGCCATAATGCCTGGACTACAATTGCAATAATCACGGGCTTAATGCCATACAGCACCCACTCAAGCTGAGGAAGCTGCTGATAGCGAACATAGATAGCTGCCAGTATCCAAACGATTAGCATGGCAGGCAGAATGAAGCATGAGCCAGCAATAATTAAGCCACGCCAGCCACCTCTTTCATAACCAATATGGATAGCTAATTCGGTAGAATTAGGACCAGGAATCAGATTAGTAACGCCCAGCAAATCTAGGAGCTTTTCTCGGCTCAACCACTGGCGGCGATTGACTATCTCCAAGTCCATCATTGCAATGTGAGCGGCTGGTCCACCAAAGGCGATCGTGCCTAATTTTAGGAAAACGAGTGCTAATTCTTTAAGCCGTTGCTTTTGTTGTAATGGGCTAAGTTCGGTATAAGAAACTGACTGCATTTCTTCACTTTGCTGCGACACTGATTTTCTCTTGTTGCTGCAATTTTTTATCGGGAATGAGTCTTTCCAGTCCACGAGCTATCAACGGTACAAATCCGATTACTGCTACCACGCCTATCACGTTAAATATTATTTGAGCATTGGCGATTTGCCGCCCTACATCATCTCCAGAAATTGCCAATACGACCTGGGCTAGTTGGGAGGCAAAGATAATTCCTAAGATCGCACTCGTCAGATTAAACAGAAGATGAAATACACCTGTTCGTAAAGCTGGACGACCTCTACCAATGGTAGACACGAGTGTATCAGCGCAAGTACCAACTTCTGCACCTAGCATCAAGGCAATACCAGCAGGGAGGGAAACTAAACCAGAACCTGCCAAGGTAATTACGATCGCTACAGTGGCTGAAGAAGACTGAATCAATACAGTAAACAATGCCCCAATTGCAGCACCCAAAATTGGGTTTTTACCTAAAGTTGCCATCAAATTAATAAAGGGCTGGTACTCGCGAAATGGTTTCATTGCTTCGTCAATAACGTCCAAACCAAAGAACAGCAAGCCGATGCCCAGCAGAATCAAGCCGAGGCTCTTTTGATTTTCTGTCCTACCCGCAAATTGCAATACTGCCCCGACAAGCATCGCTATCGGTGCGTAGAGGTTAATGTTAAGCGAAATTAGTTGAGCGCCAATCGTCGTACCAATATTAGAACCCAGAACTACACCAAGCGACTGAGCAAATGTCAGTAATCCTGCACTCACCATAGCGATCACCATTATTATGGTGACTGACGACGATTCCAATAAAGTTGTAGCAACTGTACCAGTAGCCACACCTGCAAAGCGATTGGTAGTAAATTTGCTGACGAGATTTTTCATGCGATCGCCAGCAAGATGTTCCAGTCCTTCAGCTAGCCGCGTCACACCATAGATAAACAGCACTAGACCCGCTAGCGCACCCATCGTCATTCTAAAAGCATCTATCTTCGCTTCTGACGACACTTCAGGCACAGGAACCTGAGCCTGAACGCTGTCGCCTAAAAACGGTAAACTAAGGAAATTAAATTCTAACAGCGAGGGGATAACTATCAATGCTGTTACTAAAAGGCTTAAACCTAGTAAGTTAAAAAGTTTTCTGGTTGAAATTTTTGAAAAAAGCATGAGATCCCTCCTCAAAACAACGGCAATGCACAACCCCAAACTCTACCCTGTGTAGAATAAGTACCAAAGCAATTCGGAGCAATCATAATTGTGTTGCTAGCTTGCGTAAAAACCATAGAAACTTTTAAAGGAAACTAGCCTACTTTGGCGTTGCCAAAGGTGAAACTCAGTAAAGCTTTATTTATCCACGTAGCTTAGACATTAAACATAATCTATGACTCAATATTTAGAGGCTTGTATCTTGAGAAATAGATTTTTGAAATCACTACATTATTTATCCCAAGTTTAAATTTATTTTAAGGAATACTTAACTTTTTCCTAACCTAAAAAATATATTTGGTTGTGTAAATATGTTGTGATTTTACTTCTTGAAATAGTTTTATAACCTGTTAACATTTGCTACCCCTCTAGCACAATTGGGTAAGCCTTATAGAAGTTTTCGATAAAGTTCTTGATATAGCTAGACGAGTTACCAGAATAGGAAGTTTGGGACTTGAGCGGTACATGATCCTGATTGCGGGTAAAGGTTCACTCAAAAATAATTATCTTTTAGACCTAAAAAAGGGGCGGGAGTTTTGGCTAGAAGCTTACTTAAGTTTTTCCCACGCAGAATGTAATAGCCAAGTAGAACGAGCAATCTTAAGTCAATAAAGTATCAAGGCTAGATCACCTTTTTTGCTCTAACAAGTAAAAATTAAGGATGAATATTATCTTATCAAAAATATCAACCTACTAATAATAAGTTAGTTTTAAACTCTCATAATCATAGTTAAAACTAGACAGATTAATGATAATTATTGGTTAGGTATTGGCTTAGTCACAACTTGATAGTATCAGCAGACGCAAAGCCGATTTGTGAAGACGAAAATTCCCCAAGTAAATTCTAAAAATATTGGTAACATCTACGAAATGAAAGCTTGAGTAGAGTACGGATTTAAGCAAACTTTTCCAATTTCTCAACTTTCATTTAGGGTTTTCGAGACTAATTGCGTTTATGAATGAGTTTGATTGCCTTCGCTATCTTGTCTATCTTTAGGAATAACTTTTGCTATTTTTCTACCTAGACTGACAAAAGAAAGCTAATATCTAAACTCCAACTTTGTAATGTCTCTTTAGTCAGTTGCAGTATTTAGAGTTCCAGTTCTACTAAGAGCTATACACGCAGCTGCTACTAAAAAAGCGATCGCCGCTAGGAGAATAGCAGCGTTAGGTGCAATCATGTTTGATGGATTTAACCCCAACTTGAATAAACTTACTGCCAACGCTCCACCACCAAAGTACATACCGATTCCTAATCCTGGATTATTTAGAGGAGCTAATGTTAAAGCAAAGGGAATTGCACCGTTAGAGACTAAACTAAAAGATATACCTAAGGCAATTCCTATTCCCATTGCTGTAGCCATGCCATGCGCCAATAAAGACAGCCCTGAGAAACCAATCATTGCTCCAAGACCAATGAGCATTGCGCGTCTATTGCCTATTCGTACTGCTAGTACACCAGCAGGAATCGCTGCTAGAAACAAAGTTACCAAAATTTTTCCTGTCATCAGTCCCACATTTGCCCCTGGCAGTTGGGGTATTAACACCTTTGGTAAAGCATTTACTAGCACCCGAAAGCCTAATGTTATGCTTGCACCAGTAACAAAAATTAATCCTAGTCTTAGAACTGAGAGCCGCCTAGACGCGGTGGAAATTGTTAGTTCTTTTGATGAATTTATACTAGCTTGTGGATTGGTAAAGCGCAGCATTGCTGCTGCTCCAAGTAACAGAATTGACCCTGTAGAAAAGGTAATAACTGGTCCTAAGCTAAGAATAAATTGACTAGCCAAGGGTTCCGTTGCTCCTGCCATACCACCTATCAAGGTCAACACGCTGGCAGCTCGTGGTAGGTTTGGTGCTGAAGCATACCGTCCCAGCAAACACAGAGCTGGACTCCGAAAAATTGCCATTGCCAACGCCCAAGCTACCATCACCCCTGGTAGCAGCCAGCGTATCCCACTGCCTAAACTACCAAAGGCAACTACAGTAGGAATCGCAATGGACAAAGCGGATGCTAGCACTACCCCTACAGAGATAAAAGGAAACCGACTGCCGCTCCACCTCTGAGCCTCGTCTGACAACCCTCCAAATATGGGTTCTAACACGACTGTTAATCCAGCTTCAATAATTATCAACGTTGTAGCTAGTTCTTGCGGGAAGCCAAATTGAATTAGGAGTTTTGGTAAGTACAAGTTGTAGGCAACCCATGTTAGGGTAATTGCCCCTTGCATAGCGGCTAGACCGCAGACTTGTAGCCATAGAATTGATGACTGAGGTTTGGAGGCGTTCATAGGTAGCTGCATTCATCAGGTACTTTTTAGAGTTGTGTTGCAAAACATATTTAAATTGATAAAATCCTCTAGAACTAAAATTGTTTATGCAAGAACTCCGAAGATGTCTGCAACGGTAGTCCTAAAGATGTAAGGATGCATTGTAGTGGTGGACAAAGTACCACACTGCACCAATATGATTCTCCAATTTCTTAGAGAACGATAACGTCTTTCTGACTAAACGAGATACTCGTTGACGTAAGGTGCAATTGAACCGCTCAATTAAGCTTGTTTGACCACTATCCTTAGCGACACTCTGGTGCCGCTTGCTGGGGAAAATCTTGTCGTAGGCGGACCAAAAATCGGTGTAGGAGACGGCACACTGTCGATACACCGCTGGTAAAGCAGCCCATAATCCTTGTGCACCATCCCGACTGCGGTCACCGATATACACCCCGACAATTTCTCGTGTGCTGACTTCGATTGCCAGCCAAATCCACTGCTGGTTGCCAATGCCAGTCCACAAATGACCACAACTCGTCGCACTGGATTGTTAAGTGCCCCTTTTTTTAGCGCTCACGCTCACATATCGCGGCACAGCAGCATATTTAGCGTTCACGTAGCGTTGCCGCCATAGTTCAGAAACCCCAGTTACTCTCGCTATTCCTGCCAACGACAGACGTTCCAATAAGTACAACGACATAAATAAACAGCGAACCGTGTGTTGGTGGATCTGTCACTGGGTATGGATAGTCGTAGTTGACGGTTCGCTGTTTATTTAAGAGTTCCCACTTAGCAGTTTATCAATCAAGTCTTTGCTTGCCTGGCTAATCGGTTTGTTCTGTGGGTCTTGCACGAATTGTCTGCCACAGTGCCGACATCGATAGTTCTGTTTGCCGTTATGAATTCTGCCATTTTTGACGATGTGTTTTGACTTGCATCTGGGACAAAGAATCATAACTGCAACACCAGGAAAACCTAAACATCCCCTTTCATTCTATCCTTACATCTTTAGGACTACCTCTGCAACAAATTCTACTTGACCTACAATATCTTCTTTACTTACTCCTTAAAGCTTACCTTTACGAATCATATTTATAGTTTCGTAGCCTTAAATAAGTAAAAACTACCCAACACTAGATGAGCAGCACTATCAATCACGAAATAAATCACTTCACTACTATTTCAAAGATGAGTAATGCCTCAAGTTGCTGTCATCGTTCAGGTTTCGACGCTTTCTTGGCGTATTCTTCTATCAGTCCTGCATAGTCTTCGTAAGTAGGTAGGGTCTCGAAGCTATGAATTGCAAGGGTCGTCGCCCATGCTAGCTTTTCCCTCGTCCAAGTTTCGATGAAAGGGGTGAACCATGACGCTTCGTCCAGCATTGTTGGACGGAGATTGACAAACTCGTCTATTCCTTCCGGCAGAGTGAATATCCAACTCATGCAGTGCGGGCAGAAGTAATGGCGCGCCGAGCCGTGCAACCCACCGATGGTCGGCTGACCTTTCAGTACCGAGAATCCAACGCTGGGGAGCGCAATGCTTAAAGAAAAAGCGCTAGCGGTCAAACGCTTGCAACCCGTACAGTGGCAAGCCATCGTAAGCAGAGGCGGGACACTCACCTTAAACCGTAGCTGTCCGCAACGGCATCCGCCTTCCCAAGGCAAATTCCAGTCGTTCATGATCTGCCGTCTTCGTTCTGTATTTATAATACCGTGCGGTTCTCCAGAAAGGTTGAATGGTTTAAGCGCATCCAATGACAAAGGTAATAATATTTCACTTCTATATATCTTTGGCGATCGCCTCTCCCTAGACCGTTTCACACTGCTTGGCTAAGTCTGCGATCCAACTGGAATTGTCTAGGCTTATAGACACAAGATATCTAAATTTTACTGATTACTAAGAAGCCTGCACGAGCGTGTATGCTTACTTCTGCTTCATGTGTAGCTAGCAAAAAAAGGTTATGACCCTCAATGCTCAATATCAATATGTTCAGTTGCTGTTTCCCACAACGTTACTTTTAGAATATACCTGACTCTAACTGATCTAAATATATGAATTTAGGAGCTTTAACTCCTGCCTTCTCTCTAATTTTAACCAACTCTGGCGACTCAAAGAATACTTTTGCATGACCTTTAAAAGCTTTAATATTACTCCCAATTTAAAGTTTGTAGGTGTGACGGCTGCTTACCTTCTAAGGACGAAAGCGGCTAAACTAATTTTCAGCTAAAAGTCAGAGTAAGCTAGCTGAATCTGGATCTAGAAACAATGTTGCCTGATTTTGAGTTCGTAGTATCGAAGCAGGGGAACCTGTAGAGATTGGTTCTTGTAACATCTTTTTTACTGCTAAAGCCTTACGCTTTTCCGGCGCAAAACAAAGTATTTTTTTAGCAGAGCAGATTAGCGGGATTGTTAGTGTGAAAGCATATTGTGGTACAGCGTCAAGAACAGGGAAATGCCTCTCGCTCACCTGTTGCTGGCGTGTTGCTAATTCCAGCCTCACCAGTTTGACAGGATAAGGGTCATTGAAATCCACTACAGATGGCTCATTAAAAGCCAGGTGTCCATTTTCACCCAACCCAAGGCAACACAAATCAATTTGTTGCGTCTGCAAAAGTCGGGTGTAACGCTCACATTCAGCTAATGGTTGCATGGCATCGCCTTGGATGTAATGAAAAACAGCAGGATTCACCTGCTTTTCCACTCGCTCCTGTAAGTAGTGACGGAAACTAGCCCGATGGTTGGCTTCAATTCCCAAATATTCATCAAGATGAAAAAGGACGCTGCGTGACCAATCAACACCTTCTAAAGCAATCAGAGCCTCTAGGAATTTGATTTGTGAGTTGCCCGTTGCCAGAATTACAGTAATGGTACTTTGCTCTGTAAGCAGATGCTGTAAATACTGTTGCGCTATCTTCGCCGCATCCTGGGTAAGCCTAGCTTCTTGGTTGTAGAGGCGCACTGTTAAGGCATCGACTTGAAATGATGTAATCACCGAGTCTAGTTGTGAGGTATCCGATAGATTAGACATAGCTTGATTTTATCGCTAAAGGTGTCGAAAGGCAGCGCCACGCCTTTGAATCCTAATGACGACAATAAAACCTGTTCGCTATATGCCACTTAAGTGCCGACCTTAGCTCTGAAAAGCGATCGCCTTGTGCAATAGGGCGATCGCTTCCAACAGTTCAAATTTTTAAACCTTCATCTATGATTACCTTTTCAGGTACTACGCTTTTTTGTGCTTTGTTGGGTCAACTAGCTTATAGAAATGGTTAGCAAGACTTGTTGGGGGTAGGGGTTTGCCCTGGGTTGAAGTTACTTCCATTCCTGTGCCTTCCCCATTAGAGTTAATCAATTCGTACTGTCCGCTTTGGGGAGTTCGCTCACCTGGGCTGTACAACATGATGTCCGGTTCAGATGAAGATGAGAATTGTGTTTTTACTGCATCTTTTACTCCTGCAATATCATGACTGTATACAAGATTGAATTTGAGGGTAAGTAAAAACCCTGGAAGATAGCCGCCATGATATCGCACTTCTTCCAAGTTACCGAACGAAGCAATAATTTCTGAGATCGGCGATCGCAATTGTTGACTATTCTTGCTCCATTCAACCAGAAAAGCCTCTAAAATCTCTTGCAATTCAAGTGCAAGTATTGTTGCCTCTTCTGGCTCAATTTCCTTATGCAGAAACATTAAAAACTGTAGGGAAATTGACAAAGCGGTTTGTAATTCACTTGATCGCTCATCTTGCCCCAATTGAGTTTTTGACTCATGTGCCTGAAAACTGAGTTGCGCTTCAAATTTGGAAAACTCCTCAGTTTGAAGGAGTCCACGAAGATAGGGTAATAATCCTACGGGATCATCTGAGAGAATTTGACGAGCAGTTGACGTTTTAGCCATGAATTTTTACTGGATACTTCTTGAACTTTAATCAAAAGAATGTGACAAAGTAAACAGGCACAACATCTTCCAAATAAAAAATTTTGAGGGATAGCCTAAAAAATTAACTATTAATTAACAAAATATAACCACTACTAAAAATGTATAAGAAATTTTAATGTCTATCTTAAACTAAATATTAAATAAAAATTATGTTTATTCTGAGTATCTGTAAATGAGTTTCTTTCACTCATCAAAATTATACGTAAATTTAGTATAAAAATAGTTAATAAATGCAGTAGCTTATGATCTTATAAAAGTTGTATTTATAATTAATATCTTGGATATATGTAATGTTAAAATTTAGTTAACAAACCAATAAAAACAATTTTAACTAAGTATATAAAAACTTATAAATTTAAAACAATAAGATTTCGTTTTTACAATACTCAAGTAAAATAAATTACTAATACAGAAATATAAATTTATCCAATAATTAATAATAGATAATCACCTCACACTTTCGCCGGAAGAGGGCTATTTTTTTGGATGAGTATTCTGTCCATCAATAACAGCAATTAAAATTGAGCCAAACATATTTGAGTACAGACGAGCTTCATCGTGTCGTCTATACTTTTTTCTGGATATTGAGGTCTTATACCAAATTAATTATCAATTCTCCATTGATAATCTCTTTAGCTTTAATTCTACATAATTTAATCTAAAGATAGAATTTTCTTAATGTTGGGATGAGATATTAAAAGATCGAGAAATATAAAGTCAAGCTTGGTTATAAGCCGATAAAAAATATGCTGAAAAATTTGTTAGAGCAGAAAGTAAAAGGTCAGGTTTAGTTATGTAGTTAAGAAATTGAGCTTCTACTATTTGAGTGTGTTTCCTAATTAAATCCTGCATTTAAAAACAAATAGTATTCAACGCAATTTAATACTTTTATTAACTTGATGGAGACTTTAATGGCAGACTTATTTTTCTCAGAATACATCGAGGGTAGCAGTAACAATAAAGCACTCGAAATGTATAACAACACTGGCTCTGCAATTGATTTAGCAGCAGCAGGCTACGTTGTACAGATGTATTTTAATGGCAGTACCATTCCTGGTTTAACGATTCCTTTAACTGGCACTGTAGCAAATGGTGATGTTTTTGTTCTTGCTCAAAGTCTAGCCAACGCAGCTATTCTCGCCCAAGCTGATCAAGCAAGTAGCGCCTCATGGTTCAACGGCGACGATGCGATCGCCCTGCGTAAAGGTGGAGCAAGTGGCACAATTGTTGATGTCATCGGTCAAGTTGGCTTCGATCCAGGTACGGAATGGGGTACAGGAGTTATTAGTACAGCAGATAATACACTGCGGCGGAAAAGTAGTGTGGCGGCTGGAGAGCCGAACCCTAGTGATGCCTTCGCTCCAAGCGCTCAATGGGATGGATTTGCCACTGATACTTTCAATAATTTGGGAACCCACACAACAGATGGCGGTGCAACTGCTGGCATAACAATTACCCAATCAGGTGGCAGCACGGATGTAAAAGAGGCAGGGGAGACAAGCGACACTTACACGATCGCTCTCAATACAACGCCAACTGGAACCGTTAATATTGCGATCGCTACTGATGGAGAAACTCAGATTAGCAAAGATGGCACTAACTTCTTTAACTCGCTCACATTGGATCTAAACAATACAAATCCGCAAACAATTACGGTTAGAGCGGTTAACGACTTTGAGGCAGAAGGCTCTCCGCATCCAGGCGTAATCAGCCACACCAGTACCAGTAGTGACCCCGCCTACTCCAACACATCAATTCCTAATGTCAGCGCTAATATTACCGATAACGATGTTGTACTCACTTCTATATACAACATTCAGGGGAATGGCGCGGCTAGTCCCTTTGTTGGCAATACTGTTCTTACCAAAGGTGTCGTTGTTGGTGACTTCCAAGGCAGCACTAATCTAAACGGTTTCTACATCCAAGACGAAACAGGAGATGCCAATTCATCAACCTCCGATGGCATCTTTGTATTTGCGCCTAACAGTGTGAATGTCAATATTGGCGATGTAGTACAGCTAACGGGAATCGTCTCCGAATTTGGCAACCAGACCCAAATCGGCAATCTCAGTAACTTAAGCGTTATCGGTTCTGGAGTAGTTACCCCCACTGCCATTGACCTACCCATAACCACAGTAGAAAACCTCGAAAGCTTTGAGGGAATGCTAGTCAACTTTCCAGAAACCCTAACTGTTACGGAGAACTTTAACTTAGCTCGTTTTGGCGAAGTCTCGCTTGCGGCTGATGGACGGTTATTTAACCCTACTAACTTCATCGATCCTACAGATATTCCTGCATCTGAAACCGAGAACGATGAAAACAATGTTGGTGCTGTAACCGATCAGCAAAATTTCAACGATCGCAATCAAATTTTGCTAGATGATGGCAGAAGTAGTCAAAACCCGACGACAATTCCCTTCCTGCGTGAAGGCAACACACTCAGAGTTGGCGACACAACTACAGACCTTACAGGAGTTCTTGGCTATGGCTTTAGCAGTTACCGCATTCAGCCGACAGCAGACCCTAATTTTGCGGCAACAAACCCGCGCACAGCTACACCAGAAGATGTTGGCGGTAACGTCAAAGTTGCCAGTTTCAACGTGCTTAACTACTTCAACGGCGATGGCATGGGTGGCGGATTTCCCACGTCTCGTGGCGCAAGTTCTCCAGTAGAATTTGAGCGCCAAAGTGCCAAAATTGTCAGTGCGATCGCGGCGATTGATGCCGATGTCGTTGGCTTGATTGAGATGGAGAACGATGGTGATGGTGCTAACTCGGCGATCGCTGATTTAGTCAATCGTCTGAATAACTTTGTGGGTGCAGGAACTTATGATTACATTCGCGATCCAGCATCAGGAGTCGGAACTGATGAAATTAAAGTAGCTTTTATCTACAAACCAGATAACGTCACACCTGTTGGTCAAGCGATCAGCGATACTGACGCAATCTACAGCCGTTTACCAGTAGCGCAGACATTCGCCCTCAACTCCAACGGTGAGACATTTACCCCCGTAGTAAATCACTTCAAATCCAAGGGGGGAACAGGTACTGGCTTAGATGCAGATCAAGGCGATGGGCAAGGTGCTTTTAATGCCCAGCGTGTTCAGCAAGCAGAAGCGCTGGTTGGTTTTGTAAACGAGCTTAAAACCTCATCAACTGACAGTGATGTGTTAGTTATCGGTGACTTGAATGCCTACGGAGAGGAAGACCCCATCGACGTTCTACGTGATGGTGGATTAGTGGATCAACTAGCTCGATTTGTTCCTGATCCTTATTCATTCGTCTTCGATGGACAATCAGGACGTTTGGATCATGCCCTTGCCTCATCTAGCCTAAATTCTCAAGTTACAGATGTTACCGAGTGGCATATCAACGCTGATGAACCCAGAATTCTTGATTACAACCTTGAGTTTAAAGGTGCAGGTCAATCGCCAGACCTATATACGCCAACACCCTACCGTTCATCTGACCACGACCCAGTTATTGTTGGCATGAATTTGTTTAGTCCCCTGACAGTAACCAACGGTGGCAATAACAACGATACGCTCAAGGGTGCATCCGGCAGAGATCAAATTAATGGCGGTAACGGCAACGATAGCCTTAGTGGTGGCAATGGTAACGATATTCTCAACGGCGGTAATGGCAACGATATCCTGCTAGGGCAAGTTAGCAACGATAGTCTGATTGGCGATAACGGTGATGACCTGCTATATGGCGGTTTAGGTAATGACACTCTCCTTGGTGGTAGAGGGATTGACCGCTTCATGGTAGCTCCTAGTGATGGAACTGACACTATCAGCGACTTTACAAGTCAAGACTTGATTTGTCTACCAGAAGGTCTGAGTTTTGGACAACTAAGCATTACTCAAGGCACTGGAATTAATGCAAATAACACTGCAATTGGTGTTCAAAATAGCGATGAGATTCTCGCAATTTTAACTAGAGTACAAGCCAGCACAATTACGTCTGCTGATTTCATACCTTGCTAACACCTTAACTGAACTAGGGATTTTTATATTCTCTAGTTCTGGTTCTGGCAGTTATTTAGATTGGAGTCGAGGCAGACTCGAAGATTCAACGCTGAGGTTCCGATACTAAACGTTGAGATTCAAACACTCAATTATCAAGCTCAAAGGTTCAATCATCAAGCTTAAAGGCTCATTGATGGAGTTCAAAGCCTCAATCATCAAGCTTAAACCCTCACCGATGGAGTTCAAACACTCAATCATCAAGCCCAAAGGTTCAATCGTCAGGCTTAAAGCCTCAACGATGGAGTTCAAAGCCTCAATCATCAAGCTTAAAACCTCACCGATGGAGTTCAAAGCCCCAACGATGAATTACTGAAGTGGACACTTGCCCACCCTACAACTGTTTTCTAATCCCTGACCCCTGACCCTAATCCCTGACCCCTGACCCTAATCCCTGACCCCTGATAAGGAAGCTTTTATGCCAAGTATTCAAGAACCTATCCGCTTTGCAACATTTAACGCTTCACTAAACCGTAACAGCGAAGGTGAACTAATAACTGATCTGTCAACTGAGAACAACACTCAAATACAAAATGTAGCTGAAATTATCCAGCGCAGTAATCCAGATGTAATTCTAATCAACGAATTTGACTTTGATGCAGAAGGTACAGCTGCACAGCTTTTTCAAGAAAATTACTTATCCCAAAGCCAAAACGGTGCTGCATCTATTAACTACTCCTATCGCTATGTTGCTCCTTCTAACACAGGAATTGTCTCTGGCTTTGACCTGGATAATGACGGCACTGCGGTAACAAATCCCGACGAATTTGGATATGGCAACGATGCCTTTGGATTTGGTGCTTTCCCAGGACAATTTGGCATGGTGCTGTATTCCAAGTATGAGATTGATACTGAGAATATTCGTACTTTCCAAAACTTCCTTTGGAAAGATATGCCAGGTGCGCTACTACCCGACGATCCAAATACACCCGCAGCCAACGATTGGTACTCACCAGCAGAACTTGAGGCATTTCGCCTTTCTTCTAAAAGTCACTGGGATATACCGATAAATGTTGATGGCAAAATTATTCATGCTTTAGTTAGTCACCCAACGCCGCCTGTATTTGACGGTGATGAAGACCGCAACGGCAAGCGAAATCACGATGAAATTCGCTTCTGGTCAGATTATATAACACCTGGTGAAGGCGATTATATCTACGACGACAACAAGCAATTTGGTGCACTTACCACCGGAGCAAGCTTTGTAATTATGGGGGATCAGAATGCTGATCCGTTTGATGGAGACAGTACCAATAATCCAATTCAGCAATTACTAAATAATCCCCTAATTAACATTAGCGTTACCCCAGATAGCGATGGTGGCACAGACGCAGCAGTCCGCCAGAATGCAGCTAATGACACCCACTTAGGAAACCCAGTATTTGATACCGCAGACTTTCAAGATACACCGGGACCTGGTAACTTGCGGGTAGATTATGTTCTACCATCTCAAAGCTTAGATATTAGTGACGCGGCTGTGTTCTGGCCAAAAAGTGATGACTCTTTATTTCCCCTGGTTGGTGATTTCCCTTTTCCCAGTTCCGATCATCGGCTGGTTTGGACAGATGTAGAGGTTCCTGATCTCAATCGTCAGACGGTTAGCGATATAGACTTCTTGGGAGAAGTCACATTCCAAACAGGACTTTTATTTGACGGCACTCAAGTAGGCGGACTATCTGGTCTTACTTACGATCCGTCTAAAAATGTCTATTACAGTATTTCCGATGATCGCAGCCAAATTAATTCAGCTCGATTTTACACCCTCGATATTAATCTTAGTGACGGTGAACTTAACACCGGAGATGTCACATTTGAGGACGTGACCACGCTGTTGAATGCTAGCGGTCAACCATTCGCGCCTACAAGCCTCGATCCAGAAGCAATTAGGTTGACTGACGATGGTACTGTTTTTATCTCTTCTGAAGGAGATGTGGAAGCTAGTCCGCAAGTGAATCCTTTTGTTAACGAATTCTCACTCACAGGAGAACAACTGCGGGAATTGCCAATTCCGCAAAAGTTTTTACCGACAACAGGCGATCGCGGTATCCGCAATAATTTAGCTTTTGAAAGTCTAGCAATCACTCCTGACCAAAAATTCTTGTATACAGCTACAGAAAATGCTTTAGCGCAAGATGGCGCGATCGCTACTCCTGAAAATGGCAGTCCTTCGCGGATCTTGAAATACAACTTAGCTACAGGTAAACCAGAAGCAGAATTTATATATGAAACCGATCCAGTTGCTGCGCCGCCAATTCCGGCTGATGAATTTAGTACAAATGGTTTAGTTGAATTACTTGCTCTAGATAATAGTGGTACTTTACTTGCTTTGGAGCGCTCTTTTTCTGTTGGCGTAGGCAATAACATCAAGCTGTATGAAGTGCGCCTCCAAGGAGCAACAGATATTAGTGATTTTAATAGTGTTGACGGACTTGAAGTAGAGGCAGTAGCTCAAAAAAGGCTGCTGCTGGACTTTGCTCAATTAGGAGTGCCATTAGACAATATTGAGGGCATTACTTTAGGAGAGACATTACCAGATGGACGGCAATCCTTGATCGTTGTTAGTGATAACAATTTCAGTCCAACTCAAGTTACCCAGGTTTTAGCCTTTGCGATTGATACAAACACTATTCCTGGAGTCTCTCCAGTATTAGAGACACCCCCAGTTATTGACCTAAATGATCCTCTTAGAAATCAGCAACCCGGCGACGCAGATGATCCGGCTATCTACGTTCACCCCACTGATGCGGCAAAAAGCTTAGTAATTGGGACACTCAAAGACGGCGGGTTATCAGTGTATGACCTCAATGGTAAGGTGACACAAACAATTTCACCTGGGGAACCTGGTGAGGTACGCTATAACAACGTCGATCTAGTTTATGGCTTCAAGCTTGGTAATCAAAGTGTCGATCTGGCGATCGCTTCTGACCGCGAAAACGATACTTTAGCTATTTTCAAAATTGACCCGACAACCCGCCAACTTACCAATGTCACTGACAATAATATTACTGGCTCAATCTTTGGGGTAGACGATGGCGAACAGACAGCTTACGGCTTGACGACTTATACAAGTCCAGTTTCCGGTAAGTCCTACGTCTTTGTCAGCCAGCGAGAAGGCAATCAAGTTGCTCAATTAGAGTTAGTAAATGATGGTGGGAAAATTAGCACCAAACTAGTGCGATCGCTAACTGTACCGATTCCGGGTGGCGGTAATCTGGAAGATGCTCAAGTAGAAGGGATGGTGGCAGACCGCGAACTAGGCTACCTTTATGTAGGTCAAGAAAAAGGAGGTATTTTTAAGTTCTCGGCTGAACCGAGTGGTGGCAATACAGGTAACTTAATTGAGGCAGTCAAGCCTGATGGTAGCAACTTAGCAGCTGATGTGGAAGGATTGACGATCTACTACGCTGCTGATGGTAAAGGCTATTTGCTTGCCTCTAGTCAAGGCGACAGCACTTATGCAGTCTTCACACGCGCAGGTAATAACGATTACTTGGGCAATTTTGCGATCGGTGCAGCTGGCGGTGTCGACTCTGTCGAGGAATCTGATGGCGCTGATGTGATCAACGTACCACTAGGATCGCAGTTTCCCTCTGGATTGTTGGTTGTGCAAGATGGCTCAAATGATCCTGCCGTTGTAGTTAATGATGACGGCGAAATAGAAAACATTAGCAGTAATTTTAAGTTTGTACCTTGGGAGAACGTCGCCAACGCCTTCCCCAATCCCTTAGAAATTGATCCTATCAGTTTTAACCCCCGTGACCCGCTATTCAACACAATTAATGGTACAGCCGCAGACGATAACTTAACTGGGACTTTCAGAAGCGATCGCCTTAACGGCTTGCAAGGTGATGACACAATTACAGGTCTAATGGGTAACGATCTCCTAACAGGTGGTGGCGACAACGATACTTTCGTAATCAATCGTGGCGATGGTATTGATACTATTACAGACTTTGGTGGCATTGGCACTGGTAGCAGACCAACACCGGATGCGATCGCCGAAATTGATCCGATTAAATTTCAGGGTGAGGAGCTAATTGCTAAAAATATGCTCTTAACTCAGACTGAAAGCGATTTAGTGATTTCGTTTGAGAATGTTGATGAGCCTAAAGTTATCCTCAAGAATTTCAGTCTCGAAAACCTAGATAACCTCAATTCAAAAGGCAACATCCTATTTAACGAACAAAATCAAATTCAAGACAGCTTTGATGTGTTCAACGCAGACTGGCAACGGCAGCAGATATTCAACTCCAACAGCGTTACGTTCCTCAATGATTTAGATAACACTACTAAAGGCTTTAATAATTCCCAAGACGTAATCAACGGTCAAGGCGGCGATGATAACCTAAATGGCTTAAGCGGTAATGATTTGCTGCGGGGAGATACAGGTAACGATACTCTCGTTGGTGGCAAGGGTAGCGATCGCCTTTGGGGTGGAGAAGGTGATGATTTATTAAAGGGCGGTAATGGCAATGACATCTTACAAGGTGGAGTAGGTCAAGATCAATTAATTGGTGGTAAAGGCAGCGATTTATTTGTGTTGAGTCAGGGATTTGACATGATCGCTGACTTCAAAATCAGTCAGGAAGACCGTATTGGCTTGGCAGCTGGTCTAACATTTGACCAGTTGGCGATCGCTCAGGGTACTGGTAGTAATGCGAATAACACCTTAATTAGTGTTCTTGGTGAAAATAATTGTTGCCCTTACAAGTATTCAAGCTAGTAGCCTAGACAGCAACAATTTCATTCTTACTTATTAACGAGCAATGTGAGAGTAAGCACGATAAGAGGGAATTGATAGCATTGAGAGATGAACAAACAAGGACAGGCTCGATTTCTAGTTCTGTTGCCAAAAATATGTGAAGTGATCAAATTTTTTAGGGTTAAGACCAATTTATGCAAAACCAGTGTGTTGAACAAGAATACAGGTATTCCCCTAGAAACGGTGGCTGAGATGCGCGATCGCTTAAAATTAAGCAGCAGTAACTCAGAAATCATTGTTCATCCAAATGCACCCACGCTTTTTTTGTGGACTACCGCGATCCAGAAGCTCATCTTGGCTGGCAACGTCTCCAAGCGTGGTTTAAGGATTACGGGGTCTGAATTGAATCTGAACTTAAAAATAAGCAAACAAAGGCAGAGATGCGGAATAAACATAATTTTTATTTAATATTTAGTTTAAGATAGACATTAAAATTTCTTATACATTTTTAGTAGTGGTTATATTTTGTTAATTAATAGTTAATTTTTTAGGCTATCCCT
>Ga0115851_100068_pt1 | contig 28931 bp, 22 predicted proteins | sample InSIn2gowninarea_FD_83865 | JGI IMG/M metagenome (GOLD analysis project Ga0115851, IMG submission 83865)
AGTTGGTCGTTTCTCCTTGATTTTTGTAGGCCCTACTAGTTCTTGTGTAAGAGTAGGGCATTCCGCTTTGATTGCAGAAGACGTGGATGTAGGGGAGGCTCCAGGCAGTGGAATTTCAACTACTTTATACCCTATTTGATGATAAATATTATTGCATTGGCTGCACATATATTCCTTGTACTGGTCTTTCTCTGTACTTTTCTCGGTCGTGGATGCTACATGGGCTAAAGTGTAGAAATTAAGCTCTTTGTCATAGGCTTCCCTTGCCGTTACTAATTCTTGCTTATAGGCTTCAAGTTCTGACTTTAGAAACTCATTTTCCTGTAAAAGGGAAGCCAAGGTGACTGGGCTTTGTGTATCAGTCACGGTCTCAGTAGTTGGTTCTTGTGTGGCAGCTATTCCATGTGCAACATCGTGAGCATCCAGGTTTTGTATATCAACAGTTGGTTCTTGTGTGGCAGTTGTTGAATGAGTAGCTGGTTCTTGTGTGGCAGCTACATCATGTACAACATCCTGAGCATCCAGGTTTTGTATATCAGCAGCTGGTTCTTGTGTAGCAGCTACATGTTGTGGAACATCTTGGGCATCCGGATTATGTGAATCAGCAGCTAGTTCTTGTGTGGCAGCTGCTGAATGAGTAGCTGGTTCTTGTGTGACAGCTACTTGTTCTGAAATAAATGATGTCGTAAAATCTTGGGCATCTGGTTCTTGTGTTTCAGTGCCCGAGGGTGAGACAGGTAAAGATTTGGGGACTTGGGACTGCGGTGGGGTATGGGGTTTTAGATGAATAGGTGGGGAATTTAGGATGGTGGCAACATTTGTCGCTTCAGTCGACGCCCTCATTCATCTTCGAGGTAAAAAGGTAGGGAGAGCAGTAATTTTCCTTTTACGAGTGGGTTTCTTCTGAGGGGGAGGGCTATGAGAAATGGTAGCTTCTTTGGTTGAGGCCCTCGTTCACCTTTTTGGTAGGAAAGCGGTCTTACTTTGCCTTTTTCTCTTTATTATAGCGATGGGAAGGTTATCTTCAGAATCATCACTAGGAATATGAACGGTAGGATTAGATGATTCTGCTAAATTGTGGGATGGAGTTGATGCGGTGGGAGGGTCAATTGGATTGACTGATTCTGCTGGTGGGATTTCTTGGGGATCAAGAATGTTCTTGGGTTGCTGCTTGTGGGGATTTTCAAGAACTTCTTGAGGATTTTCAACAGCTTGCTGAGAAATTTTAGCAGCTTGCTCAGGGTCTAGGGGTGGATTATTAAGAGGGGGAACTTGTCGAGCAAAACCCCTCTGAATTAGTAGTTGGACAAGACAGTGATGGGTGAGGGAAAGGAGTGGGAATTTTGCTTGTCTACAGTAATGTGACATATTCTTTAGACACCCAAGTAAATAATACGGAATATTCAATTGTCGACCATGTCTCAAATGATTTAACAAGACAAAGTCATGCTAATAGACTAACTAGTAGCAACCTTCACAAGTGAGATAATGCTTGACGAATTTAGCAACCATTGGCCATGGAGGTGGTAATGAGTGAAGTCGACACCCCGGCCTTTGGGCTCAACCTGTTCTCCTAGCAGGAGAAAATCCATTTGTGCATTCAGAATGATATGCTTACGACTGAACCATCGAATGCCAGTGACCGACAGGCCTGAAACCTATGCTATGTCATGCTCTGTGACTGGAATTCGAACTCCCTAAACAGTAGAATGGCCCTCCTGTAAATTACGTGCAAATTCAAGGACCTGTTGTGGATCGAATCCCTGAAGCCTCTGAAAATAATCTACCCAACCTACCCACTGAAAAATCTGATATACCTCTGGATGTAATTCAAGTAGAGCTATCGAGTCGGGCTCATGTCAAATAGCAGGTCCTCCAATAGTTAACCAACTTCGGTAAAATGCACAGTCAAAAGCCGAGTTACCGCACTTCGGACAGAGTAAATTTTGCAAATGAGAACATGGAGTAACAGCGCAGAGGCGAGGTGATAAGACGCGATAGTGGGTAAAACACTGACGGTAATTGGCTTGATGTGAAATGATGGCGTATAATCTTGGTATTCCCCCCCAACTACGGCTAAAATAATAGCTTTAAATGTAAGGGGATCATGGTAATTATGACATAATCTTCTCATTTAACTATAGTTTAATAGTATTTACACATAATATTTACATACCTCATGTTTACCTTTAATCCATATTTCGAAAAATACAGTGCTTGTTGACAATAGATCATCAATAGTCATGGAAGAAGCTTTTGGAGTATGAGGGTGATTTTGTTAAAGGTCTGTGTAGTTATAAGAGAAGGCAGTGAAAGGACAGAATTAGCATAAAAATAGAAGAAGTGATTTTCATGATGGAAAGTGTTGTGTGACTACAGCTTTTGAAAAAGAAATGGTGTTTCAGCAACGGGAAAATGAGTAAAGGATAGTGTTTCAGCAACAGGAAAATGGGTAAAGGATGGTGTTTCAACAATGAGAAAGATAGGGAAAATGTTGCTGAAAAATACTATTCCAAGGATGGGAAAAATAGGGAAAATGTTGCTGAAAGGTACTATTTCATTGATGAGGAAAATAGGAAAAATGTTGCTGAAAAATGATGGGAACATGGGAAAGAGAAAGGAGGGGAAATAATGGAAATGTTACTGAAAGTTGGGGAAATGAACTATGGATGGATTGAAATGAGATGACAGTGCTTCAAGATGAAGATTGGATCTGCTTGTAGTAGGATCGTCCTTTCCAATCATCCTTTCCTAAATCTGGAATCTATAGAATAATCAATTGCAACATGCCAACCCTTGACAGGGATTATTAGTTCAGAAATCTAATCTAATGCTAAAAATACAACGCAGAAATTAATGGCAATAAGGAGCAGCAGACTGTCCTAAAAAGAGACAATGTGAATCTGCCATGCAAGTGGCCTTAAAATCCTCTTTGGAAATGGGTCGCTGGTACAGACGGAGCCAATGACCATTTACTAATAATGGTGTTCTAGAATCATCAATTGTTAGGAGCCTTACTATTCCATTGGGAAAAACTGTATCTATTTCATAAGGTCCCAGCCATCTTGTATGTAGTTTCCCTTGAAAATTTTCAAACCGAGAATCATGCAATAAAGCCCAATTACCTTTTTGGAACTGTTTATGCTTGATGGTTTTATCATGCCACCTTTTCCTTTGTTGTTGGATAATAGTTGTTTGATGAATGGCATCTAACCTCTTTTCATCCAATTCCTGAAGCTGCTGCAGCCTGGCTGTCTATGCATCAGTCAAATCAAGGTTAACAGCTAAAGCAGTTTTTAAGATTTTAATTTCAAATTCCACAGGAAAAACAACACTTTTACCATAAACCAATTCATAGGGAGAAAATCCTGTAGTATTCCTCCATGTAGTTCTGTAAGCCCATAGTGCTTCAAGGAGCCTTTGAGACCAATCCTTCCTGTTTTCCTTCACTATTTTTGTTAGAATGGCTTCTATGACTTTGTTTGTACTCTCCACCTGCCCATTGGCTTGGGGGTGGTATGGTGTAGTCATTCTATGATGAATATGATATTTTTGAAGGGTGGCTTTAAAACAATGAGAATTGAAAGGAGGTCTTCCATCTGTAACTAGCTTTCTAGGCACTCCAAATCTAACAAAGATTTCTTCAAATAGAAAAGCTAAAACAGATTCTTCATTAGCTCTAATGAGTGTTTTAGCCTCCACCCATTTAGTCATATAATCTGTACAAACCAGTATGTAAACTTTTTGATTGGATGGAGGATTAATGGGCCCTACAAAGTCTAGAGCCCATATTTCAAAGGGTTCAAGTATTACCTGGGGATTCAATAGAATTTCATCTCTATGATTCGGTTGACCCATTCTCTGACAGCTATCACAAGCCTAAACATATTTCTTTGTATCCTTGAAGAGTGAGGGCCAATAATAACCTATCTTGAGAATTTTATGTGCCATTCTCTTATCAGCAAAATGCCCTCCACAAGGGCCATCATGACAAGCTTTCAGTATATCATAAACCTCATCTTCTCTAATGCATCTCTGGATTTCATGATCAAGTCCTGTGTAGAAAGGACACCCACTTATCTAGCTATATCGAGCACTTTGTTGAACGATCTTTCTTTTCTCTCGATGTGATAGGTGTGATGGTAACTTTCATGCAACCAGATAATTGGCAATGTCTACATACCAAGGTGAGTGAGCAAATACTGCAAATAAATATTCATCAGGAAAGGAATCATCTACTGGAGTATTATCTGTTGAAAATGCAACAAGATGATGGATCTTAGTGGAAAGGAGTCACCTTCACTAGGTGGGCCCGCAGGTATTTTTGGCGCAAAGTCTATTTTTAGACATATGGATCATGGTCTATGAGTTGCAGGATGTTGTTTATGGATGATTGGTCATGTTGGGAAAAATAGATGGACTTCTATTTTTGGTTCACAGCGGAGTGATCAGAGTCTATTTTTAGACTGCCAGGCTAAAAATAGAAACAGTCAAATATTATTAGCCCTTAGTAATATTTGGACTCTAAACATTATCTTATTCTCTTGGAGCACTTCAGTTCGAGCTATGGATGTGGCACATGCAGCTGACAAAAGGAATCACGTGGTTTCTTATGTGTTAGTTGAGCTATTGCATGGAGGACTTCAGTTAGAACTCATGCATGTGAGTTCTGTGGAGTTGGATATGGAGTTGTGTTCAGTTTGACTTAGTTGAACTAGTTGTATTTAGTCTAACTAAAGAATACACTAGTGATGAGTTGTGTGAATTGATTGTTAATTAATTCACTAATTATTAACTCATAAAGAAACTAAAGAATACATCAGTTAACTCAGTGCATGGACAATTCAACAGAGACAGGTGTTAGAGGTAAGTGAAAGGGTGAGTTGTGACTATTAGTTATGCATGAGATCTTGCACAATCAATGGGATTGAGTTATGCCAATTAGGACTGCACAGTGTGGGCCAATACCAAGTGAATTGTAGCTTGTGCTCACGTGATTTTGGGTCATCCAAGGTAAATATGAGTTTGGATCAGCCATTCTCATCTATTCTCATGCAGGATTGTGCAGTGGAGGCAGGCAAAGCAGCGGGGTAGATTTGGAGATCAGATCTGAGCTGTATTGTGTGTAATAGGTGGAGATAATACTGAGTACTTTTGAGGAGTATTGTATTATGTATTTTTACATGTTCTTAATCATTATAATATGCATATAGTGTGGGGTTTTCAACTGTATGCTTTCCCCGGGTTACATATTGTGTTAATGTGTGCATGCGATTGATGTTTCATTGTTTTTGATGCTGCTAAATTGATGATCAACATAAAGGAGGTTATGTATTATGCATGTATTCTGCAATAGTGTATAATTGGGATAATCTCTGTGAATAAGTGTCATATTATTCAAAATTTCTACATGGTATCAGAGTTATTTGATTTGTAGAAAAAGTTCTACATGAGATCAGAGCGGGATTGATCATCAGATCTATTATTCAGAAAGTGTTTACATTTTATTTCTTCAGGCAGAGTCTGTAATCGGGCCAGGTAGCCTCTGGATTCATCCTTCTTTTGGAAGGTGAGATATCCGGTGAATGCCCATACAATCAATCTCTATAGAAGAAATACTTTGTTCTCACAAATTCTAGATCAGAAGCGGTTGAGTTTTGAGCTGGTGGAATGGCGCTCAAGGATAAACTCAGAAACATCAAGGCTGAGGGGAAGGAGAAGGCTTCTCTTTCTGAATCCAATTCTTCCAATGATGGGAAGAAGATTGACAAGTCGAAGGTGAGATGCTTTTGTTGTCATGAGTTGGGCCATTATGCCACTAATTGCCCAAAGAAGAAATCCAAGAAGGGATCCGAGGAAGGATCTGAAGGTGAGGCACTTGCTTCACAATTCGAGTTGGATTTCACACTCTTCGCATGCATGGTTTCATCCATGGTGGGAAATGGTCGGTTCCTTGACAGTGGAGCTTCTTTCCACATGACTGGTGACAAAAGTTTGTTTAGTACTTTGGAGGAGAAAGATCTCCAGATACTCATAGCGATGGGTAATGATGAGAAGTATAATGTCTCAGGTGTAGGCATGGTTATTTTTCAGAGGGAGCATGGAGCTTGCCTTACCTTGACCGACGTCAAGTATGTGCCAAGACTGAAGAGAAAATTGGTGTTGATCAGGATGCTGGAAGACAGAGGCTTTGATGTAGTCTTCAGTAAGGGAAAGGTTTTCCTTAGACACATCATCACTAGACAGGTGAAGCAGATTGGTTCACGGGTCAAGAACCTGTATGCTCTTGAGGTTCAAGATGCATGCAAAGCCTTGAGCAGCGAGGCAACTGATGGAGACTTGGCAGTTGAGAGGGAGCATATATTACCTCTCAACATGCAGAGCTAGAAGAAGTCTCAGACGATTGTGGAGGAACCATGATTGGTGCAGCAACTTCAGGAGGTTGTGGAGCAGCCACAACAAGGGAAGCTGAGAGGAGATTGAGTAGAGACATCTACTCATGCAGATACCTCTAGTAGGGGGAAACTTTGAGCCAGGTGGGCTGAGGGATCACATGCAGCCATATCTCTAGGTAGGAGGTGGGGTGATATAGAGTGATCGTCCCTAGGAGGAGGGACATGATCCTTGAGGTACCCAACCTCTTGGATGAGACCTTGCTACGGGACCCTGATCTGGAGTAGCAGGAACTGACTGATTTGGTAGAGACTGATGTGGATGGAGCGTAGAGAGAGCAACAGTGTAGGGAATCCCAGGACATCGCATAACTAGCAGGCTGCATCAATGTGAGCGGCACAAGTGTTTTGCACAGTGCTAGGTGGCACAGAGAGGTGTGCAATGGTGTGAGATGCATGGAGATGTTGTAATAGCACAGATGTCAGAGAGGGAGCACTTGTCAGCAGTAGGTAGAGCTTCAGCATCAGAGTATGTTCCTAGCCCAATAGAGTGGTCAGTTGGGAGTGTTTTTGTTCCAAGTGTTGTTGGAGCAAGTGGACCGGGCAAATGTGTTGCATGCAGAACATTCCAGAGTTGCAAGATAGGGGTTGCAGATAATCCATAGCTTGTTGAGAGGGAGTGTTGAAAATGCAACAAGATGATGGATCTTAGTGAAAAGGAATCGCGTTCACTAAGTGGGCCCATAGGCTATTTTTGGCGCAAAGTCTATTTTTAGACATATGGATCATGGTCTATGAGTTACAGGATGCTATTTGTGGATGATTGGTCATGTTGGGAAAAATAGATGGACTTCTACTTTTGGATCACAACGGAGTGATCAGAGTCTATTTTTAGACTGCCAGTTCAAAAATAGAAAAGTTAAATATTATTAGCCCTTAGTAATACTTGGACTCTAAACATTATCTTATTCTCTTGGAGCACTTTAGTTCGAGCTATGGACGTGGCACATGCAGCTGACAAAAGGAATCACGTGGTTTCTTATGTGTTAGTTGAGCTATTGCATGGAGGACTTCAGTTAGAACTCATGCATGTGAGTTCTGTGGAGTTGGATATGGAGTTGATGGAGTTGTTTTCAGTTGAACTAGTTGTATTTAGTCTAACTAAAGAATACACTAGTGATGAGTTGTGTGAATTTATTGTTAATTAATTCACTAATTATTAACTCATAAAGAAACTAAAGAATACATCAGTTAACTCAATGCATGGACAGTTCAATAGAGACAGGTGTTAGAGGTAAGTGAAAGGGTGAGTTGTGACTATCAATTGTGCATGAGATCTTGCACAATCAATGGGATTGAGTTATGCCAATGAGGACTGCGCAGTGTGGGCCAATACCAAGTGAATTGTAGCTTGTGCTCACATGATTTTGGGTCAGCCAAGGTAAATATGAGTTTGGATCAGCCATTCTCATCTATTCTCATGCAGGATTGTGCAGTGGAGGCAGGCAAAGTAGCGGGGGAGATTTGGAGATCAGATCTTAGTTGTATTGTGTGTAATAGGTGGAGATAGTACTGAGTACTTTTAAGGAGTATTGTACTATGTATTTTTACATGTTCTCAATCATTATAATATACAGATAGTGTGGGGTTTTCAACTGTATGCTTTCCCCTGGTTACATATTGTGTTAATGTGCGCATGCGATTGGTGTTTCATTGTTTTTGATGCTGCTAAATTGATGATCAACATAAAGGAGGTTATGTATTATGCATGTATTTCGTAATAGTGTATAATCGGGATAATCTCTATGAATAAGTGTCATATTATTCAAAATTTCTACAAATTTCTTGTTAACTTTTAGCTTTGAGGATGGGTTTGAGTGTATTTATGAAGCCCTCCAGGAGATTAAGGCCGCAATCTTGAGGATGCCTGAGGATGCAATAGAATGGGTTCAGCTGGATTGGAATATACAACTGCACCATATGCTAGAATGCTACAATGTGACTGTAGAAGAAGAAGAGGATCCACAAAATATAAACATTCAAGAGACCGAAGGACAACATGAGGTTGAAGGACCCAAAGCAGTGAACCCTGATATAACAAAACCTCTGAAAACTAGGTAAGTAAACACTGGATCCTATGCACAGCCTAAGTTTGCAAAGATAGGAAATTATTGGGATGAAGATACAATTGATAAAGTTGTGGAACTATTGCACAAATACTAGGACTTGTTTCCTACCAAGTTCTCGGACCTGAAAGGAATAGTAGGGGATCTAAGTGTTATCAAGATAACCTTAAAGCCTGATGTGAAGCCTGTGAAACAAAGACCTTACCTTATAAATCCCAAGTATAAGGACAAGATGCGAAAAGAGTTGGACAAAATGTTGGAGACTGGAATCATTGAGCCAGTACAAGAGTTTGATTGGGTAAGCCCTATGGTTGTTTAGGAAAAGAAGCAACAAGATGAAATCAGGATATGCGTAGATCTGCGAAAGCTCAATGATACGTTTGTTCATGACCAATTTCCAATGCCATTTACAAATGAAGTTTTGGAGAATGTTGGAGGGTAGGAAGCCTATTTATTCATTAATGGGTTATCAGGGTACCATCACATTAAGATCACGTCGGAGGATCGTAGCAAGACTACCTTCATGACAAAGTGGGGATGCTTCCAGTACATAGTGATGTCATTTAGGTTGAAGAATGTGCCCACGATCTTCTCTAGGGTTGTAATCAAAATGTTTAAAGAGTTCATATGTAAATTATTAGAATTTTATTTTGATGGTTGGACTGTGTTTGGGTTGGTAAAGTGCCACATTGCCAGTCTACGCCTTATGTTGGATACTTGTTGCATATACCAAATTTCTCTGAATTTGAAGAAATTCATCTTTTGTGTGCCTTATGGGATCTTATTAGGCCATGTGGTATGTAAACAAGGATTAATGGTAGACCCTGCAAATACAGTTGTTATTGTCAATTTAAAAGCTCCAAAGAATGTAAAGTAGTTGTGCACAACGCTGGGCCACATCGACTTCTATAGAAAGTTTATCAAAGATTATGTGCAGATAACTGTGCCAATGGATAAATTACTAAAGAAGGAGGTGACTTTCTATTGGGATGAGGAGTGTTAGCACAGTCTAGATGTGTTAAAGGAAAAGATGGTGACTGAGCCAATTTTGGTGTTCCCAGATTGGAAGAAGGCATTTCATGTACATGTGGATGCCTTGTGTATTGTGTTGGGTGTGGTATTGACCCATCCAGGAGAAGGTGAGATTGATCATCCTATAGCCTTCATGAGAAGGAAATTATCAAAGGCCTAGAAGAACTACTCAAGTGAAAAGCATGAAGTGTTGGAGATGGTGTACGCGCTCCAAAAATTTTGACATTACCTGTTGGGCACACACTTCAAAATGTATACAGATCACTCCACTCTCAAGTACCTGGTCAACAAGCCTGTGGTGGGGGAGAAGATCTATAGGTGGTTATTTCTCTTTCAAGAATATGATTTTGAGGTGATTGTGAAGCTCGGTAGATTGAACGCAGGACCCGACCATCTATCTAGAAATGTGACAGGCGAGGAGCCCACTAGCTTGAAAGAAGGGTTGTCGGATGTGCAGCTCTTTGTTTTACGAGTTGCAGATAATAAATTTGCTGACATCATCCAATTTTTAACCACTGGTACAGCCCCGGAGGGATATTATACACAATAGAAATAAGAATTGGTGGTCTATGCAGTTGATTTTTTTGAAATAGATGGCCACTTGTATAAAATGGGAAATGATGAAATATTGTGCTAATATGTTCTGGAATTTGAACGATCTACCATCCTCACCGAAGTAGATGGAGGAGTGGTGGGAGGACACTATGCAGGCAGAGAAACCACGCATAATATTTTGTGCACAGGATTGTGGTGGCCAATGGTGCATATGGATTCCAAGGCATATTGCAAGGCTTGTGATGCTTGTCAGAGGACGGGGAAGTCATCGCAAAGGGATGAACTGCCCTTAAACACACAAATTTCATTGTGAGTGTTTGACAACTAGGAGATTGAATTTGTAGGTCAGATACAACCACTAGGGAAAAATATGGGTGTGCGGTACATTATTACTGTGACTGAGTATTTGATGAGATGGGAGGGTAGCACTTCTATAGCTACGAAGTTCCTCTAAATGTCTTGACGTGGTTTGGATGTCTTAAGATATTGATGAACGATAGAGGTCCACATTTCCTAAATGAAACAATTACCACAATGCTCTAAGAATTCCAGGTTTATCATTAGAAGGGTACACCCTATCATCCTCAAGCTAATGGTACAGTTAAAGTGTTCAATAAGCTCCTAGAGAGCGCACTGATGAAGGTGTACAACGTGAAAAGGAATGATTGGGATGTACGCATGCCAACAGTCCCATGGGAATATAGGACAACTTGAAAATAGTTGACGGGCCAAACTCTGTTCAAGTTGGTCTATGGGAAAGAGGTTGTGATTCCCCTGGAGTATATTGTGTTGAACTTGTGGATTATACTATTGACTGCTATCGCTGATCATGAGACTATGGAGGAATTCCTCACACAGTTCCTAAAATTAGAAGAAGACCGTTTTTTAGCAGGATTTCACCAAGAGGTGCAAAAGGAGCACGAGAAGGCCTGACATGATTGACATATTACGTTGTGCACCTTCAAGGTGAATGATTTAGTGTTACTTTATGATAGAAAACTCACAAAATTTCCTGGGAAGTTTCAAATGCATTGGCTAGGTCCCTATGTAGTTAAGGAAATTATAGATGGTGGCGCAGTTTAGGTCATGAAGCTTAATGGAGAATTATTTCCATGTAGAGTTAATGGAAGTCACTTGAAGTTGTATAAAGGGGACCCTACCCCTGCACAATGACTACATGATGGAGGGGTAGTCTTAGTACTCTAGGCAGCTACAAGGAAGTATGGGACTATAAACTACACTGCCCAACAAGTGGATGAACGAAGTAAGGGGGCTGCGTGATGGAAGATAAAAGTGTGCCAGGAGGAGATGCAAAAGGATGGCTGCGCCATGGAGGTTGGTGCCACACAGAAGAGTCGCAAAATAGCCATTAGGTGCACTGTAGATGATTGGGTGTAGTTTTTGTGTAGATCTTGGCTTGTAAGGTCATGAGGAAGTGTCGCACGAATGAGGTTCCGACGCTAGTAATTTATCTTGCAGCCCAATGTGCTAAGGGAATGCAGTACAATTGGATGCAATACCTTTGTAAATAATTTTTGTTCAATTGTTGTGAAGCGTCAGATGAGAGAAAGACATTCCATTATACCTAGCTACTATTGTTGATTTCCCTAGTCATGTGGAGCCTTCTAGAAGATAGTCAATTCCCTCCAAAGGCTGATGACTTACCCGAAGTTGTGAAGTTCGCTTCGCTATGGGCTACAAATGACCCTGTGAGGGTCATGGAGACAAGGATGTTATGGGTATTGGTCGAGATGGATCTCTACATGGTGATCAACCAGAGGTTGAGGCTGTCACCAACTATTTTTGAGAAATTGGAGGCCTATGTAGAGTTCAAGGTGAATTTTCACAGTGTGTCTATCTGCGTGAGGAAGGATCCAAAGAAAACATGGTACAAGTTGTCGTACTTGGTGAGTGAGGTGGATCCATAGGATATTTTGGGGAAATGAGTAGGAGAGTGGCTTCAACCATCAGATCTTAGCGTAGGTACAAGCAAAGCTAGGGAAAGTTCCTCCGCGAAGACCACAACAACACAAAATAAGGAGGCTGAGTAGGCCATAGTTAGAGAGAAAGCTATACAACAGAAGAAGGAATCCACTGGAAAAGCAGTTGCTGCTAAGGAAACTGTTGAGAATGACTGGGTGGCTAAGGAGACCACTATTAATTTCGAGGAGTCCACTTCTAATTACATTGAGGAAAAAGGGGAATCTAATGTCAAAGGAGGTGGGGGCGAGGAGAAAAGAACTCCCTTTACACTATAGAAGTGGACCAAGGAGAGAATTTTCGGACCAAGAAAGAAGCAGAAATATGACAAGCACATAAACATTTATCCAATGGTCCTCATTGACGGGTCCTTGGATGAAATTAGAGATAAGTTCCGCGACACCACAATGGAACTGTTTGGTAAATTTAGTGTTCTCTAAATTGCTCTCATTAATTGTCAACCCGAGGCTCGTAAGCTGATGAAGTGAAGGTGTACTATATGTACTTAAGCAACCTCTTAAATCTTTTTGTCGTTTGGGGGTGTTGTTTGTGGTCAATTTTATCTTCCTAAGATGGAATGGAGGTTTTATAAACAGATGAGTGATGGTGTGTGTAAGGTGATTTCTAAATGAGTGAGTGTGTGTCAATGGTGATTTCTAACTGAGTGAGTGTGTGTCAATGGTGATTTCTAACTACCTTTTGAGCTTGCAAGGAAAGAGCTTGAAAGAAATAACTTGAAATGAAACTAAAAGCAAAGCATAAAAACCACTTTCTAATGGCACTAGTCACTACTCATGCTGCTGCAAAAGAAAAGGTAAGAAAAACCACTTTAAAGACCAATTATAATGTTCATCTCTTCTTAACACTCTGCTTCCAACATATAGTACTATGTGAAGCACGATTAAGAAGTAGCTAGAGATAAGTCTGAAAAGTAATCAAGCTCTAAAATGACAAATTATAACACCACTTTGCCTCTCTCCAACATTCTGCTTCCTACATACATTGTAATGTGTAACAAGTGAAGAAAGAGTTAGTGATATAAGTCAAAAACTACTCAAAGCAAGCTGTGATTTATTAGTATTCTGATCTCTTAAAGATGAATAACTTATGAGAAGGAGACCATAAACAAGTTAGCACACAACTTGAGAAACTAGACTAGTCACTAATGCTAGAAAAACAGAGTAAAGGCAGCAACTATGAATATGACAACTGAAAATACCATTAGAGATAAAGCAAATACAACAAACACACACAATCCCGGGCTAACACCTGCAGAAAACAATCCTGATCAGTTGAAGTAAATGCTGGAAATGAAATGACAGTGGAAATAAATCAAAACTGTACATGCATTAAAAAAAAGAGGAAAATTGCTGAATTCAAAATAAGGAAATGGCAAGAACATAAAGGTAAATTTACTGTACAAAGGCTGTTATGAATGGGGGCCCTCCATCCACAAAACCCAAAGAAAGATCAGCTACTTGAAGGAGTCAAAACAACACAGTCTTCTATTAATTAATTTGCAGAAAATACAGTAAAAATTGCTGTAACAGCAGCGTCAAAACAGAGTTTCTATGTAAACTAAAATTGCAGCAATTACATAAATAGAACAACTAAAAACTAATCTTTATGCGTGCGCAGACACTGGATTTTATAGGTGTTTGAACAACTGCCTAATGCGTAAAACATGTAACTGGAAATTAACTGAGAGTCATGCTAATTAAAGGTACAACAACACATCATCAAGTCCGTGCGTTAGCTGGAGGTCTCGGTCATCATGGAGGATGAATCCAAGGCTGGATCCTGTCTCCCATCACCTGCATAGCGTAGAGGAACTGCCATCTGGAGTGACGTGACCTTTCAGCTCACACAACACCGTTTGAGCTGACTTTGTTGACCGAGGAGTGATCCACGTTGATCAGGGGTATTCGTGGTGTTGCTGACTGAGCCAATAGCATAGGAACCATTAACACCTTCATTCCCACGTGCCCATGTGATTCGTTTCCCAGAATGACACATGGAACATGGAGATCAATGAAAAGGCTGCGGAATGACTAGATAGCTGCGGAATTGCTGAATGGCTGCGGAATTGCCAGACAGCTGCGGAATCTCTGTGCATATGTCAAAAATCTAGACAAACCGTCAAACATTAGCAAAGTTAACTAATCATGCTTAAAGACATCAAATGTAATGATCTGGATAGGTTTATGAGGAAAATAGAGGCAAAAGAGAGAGATAAGTGAGGAAAAGCTGTAGGTAATGATAGGTAATCAGGTGCAAGTTAGAGGCTCTACATACCCCCACTACGAGGGTGTTGCATGTCCTCATGCAACCAAAACATTGTTTAATCCACTTGCTGAGATGCCTCTGCTAGGACATCTAATCTTCTCCTCTTCCTCTGTGTAGCCACATTGACTCTTGGCTTCCTCACCAAGCATCTGAATTTTAAATTGACCAAGGCTCTGCTTAGCTTCCTGCATTTCTTCTTTAGCTTTCTGTTTTTCCTTTGCCAAAGGCCCAGATGAAGCATGGTATTATTGTGGACCATCTTGTCCACTTTAGCTTGCTCCTTCAATGCTTCATTCTCTTGTATGATGTGGTGATTTAAAACTTCAAGCTCAAAAACTTCCTGTTTGAGTGAGTGAACTTGCTGCTCAAGAGGTAGAACAGTGCTTGGACCAGCAGCAGCTTGTTCTAATGTCTCCAGGTAGTTATAAACTTTTTGCTGATCCGGGTCAATCTCTGGTGACCTCTTTGGACTAGGCTCAGGCTCAAATTCAGTTTCATGCTCTTGTTGAAAAGGGCTTTCCTCATGTGGAGGAGTAACCTCAACATGTGGTGGACTTGCCTCAAAGTCAAGTCTTGTGGCAACCTTTTCAGGTGTGCTTAAGTCAATAAAGAGTGACTCTTTGTCCTTTGTGGCCCCCACTTTGTCTTGTAACCTGCTCCTCCTCCTCACGGTGGTGATGCTCTGTCTCTCCTCCTTGTTCCATCTCATTTCGCCCACTTCATTCACCATCTCATTCATCCAATCATTCTCACTCCACCTCATTTCTTTTCCATCCATCCATCCATTACATTCCATCTCACCAATAAAGTCATTGTCAGATTTATTTTACACAGCTAAAGTTGTTTTTGTGCAGACAGAGGGTATCACTGCAGTTTCCGCAGCTGAGGAGCAATTCCGCAGCCAACATCACAATTCCGCAGCCGATACACTCTCTGTGCCTGCATAAAAAACACAGTCTGTTTTAAGAAGGAATCTGCAGTCCAAAAATCATCAGCTATAATTAAAAAAAAAGTCATGTAGCAGCAATAAAACAATAAAGGGTTAGTGGCATGCAAGCAAAAGAAATTAAAGCGTGAATATCTAAGGTATGATCTAAATCCAACTTACGGTTATAACATTTGCAAAGTTTCCGGATTATGTTTTTTGCCATTCAATGTAATGATTACCAATCCTTTCCATTTCTCGATCGGAAATCCATGTACCCTCAGCTATGAACGGTCCATATTCATCACGATTTTAAACTCAACACGGCTGCTCTTCCATTAAATCTCTTGTACTTGAGTGACGTAGACAATTGTACTACGACTCTTGAAGATATAATTCCGCAGCCAACTGTGTATTCATGACCGATGTCTACGGATCTAACCATTTCTTCCCATCATGCATAACCACCATACGCATGTATAACCTCACTCACCTGTTGATTCACCTCCGCATTCCCATTTTCTTCCACCGTTCTGCCTTTCTACTACTCTGTCCACCGTAACCATACCCTGTTTTCATTTCCGTAGCCATACTTTGTTTTATTTCTCCACCACTGTGTGAGTGATTACGGCTGTGTGTTGAGACCGTAAAGGCCACTGTTGAAGCCGTAAAGACCATTGTTGAAGCCGCGAAGACTACTGTTGAAGCCGTATAGTCCCTTCTCCAAACCATTCAAACAGTGCTGTAAAATCTGATGGGTAAACTTCTGAGGGTAGAACCTGAGGGTTCCAAATTTCTGGAGGGATATCCCCAAGTCAAAGACGCGTTGCAAAAGGCAAATTGGCTCTAGTGCATCCAAAAATTCAAGGGCTATCACCGAGAGGTTACAAAAGCTTTTGCACGTTCCTTCAAAGACAATCAAGTGGAGATAGGAGATCTCAAATTTACAGTCACCGAGAGCAGTCTAGCACAGGCCACTTCACTACCACAAACTGGAGAGAGATGGTTCAAAAACCGGTCAGTAGAGGATCAGCAATGGAAGCAAATTCTAGAGAATCTAGGTATGGATACAAGCATATTTACAAAAGGAATCCCTGTTAATCTTGTTAAAGAGGAATGGAAAGCTCTGCTCTTACTAGTACAAAAAATTTTCACATGTGAGGGAAGGTTTGGGATTCTATATGTTTATCATGCCAAAGTTATGATGCATTTTCTAGGAGAGCATGATATTAACCTTCCATATTTCCTACTCTCAAGCCTTAGGAAAATGTGTTCAATAGTTCAAAGAAACCCAAGAAACATTGAGCCTCATTTGTATCATCACGAGCTTGTCAAGATACTAGTTGAAGAACAGTTGAAAGCAAAAAGAGACACATGGGAAAGATTTCTCATAAGGAATCATTTCCAAGAGATAGGGGAAGCCTCTGGAGGATCACCTCAAGTGCCTAAAAGGAGTAGAAGGAAAAGAAGAAAGGAAATTACCCCAGAAGTTGATGTCCAATTAGAAACTGCTGTCCCTGAAACTGTCCAAGAAGAAACTGTCCAAGAACTGATTGAGGAAGAAATTGCTGCACATCATTCTGAACATGAAAATGATCCTGAGCCTGCTATAAACATTGACCAAGAAGCCCAAGAGATGATCTCAGAAACCCTGCAAGAAATAGTTAAAGAAGCTGCTCAAAAGAAAAATAAAACCAAAAAGAAACAAAAGGTAGATAAGGGGAAGGCAATAGCTCAAGAAACTGAACTGACCCCTGAAATCTACATTACTCCTGAGAATTCTAGTGAGGAGGATACTCAGCCATTGGCAAGTAGGTTGGCCCAATTACATGAGGCTGCACTTTCAAAGAAGTTGCAAAAACAAAGGCAAAAGAAACAAAAAGAAAAACAGAGCATTACAACTTTAAGAAGGAGCAGCAGATTACAAAGCAAGGAGGGGACCACCAAGGACAGAGAATCACTCTTCATAGACCTGAGCACACCAGAAAAGGGGGCCACAAAACTTGATTTTGAGGAAAGCCCTCTACACGTTGAGTATGTTGAGACTAGTCCTCCACGTGAGGAAAGTCCTTTTGAGCAGGAACCTGAATATGAGCATGAGCCTAGTTCCAAGAGGTCACCAGAGGTTGACCCGGACCAGCAAAAAGTTTATAACTACCTGGAAACGCTGGAACAAGCTGCTGCTGGTCCAAGCACTGTTCTACCTCCTGAGCAGCAGGTTCACTCACTCAAACATGAGGTTTTTGAGCTTGAAGTGTTAAATCGCCATATCATACAAGAAAATGAAGCATTGAAGGAGCAAGCTAAAGTGGACAAGATGGTCCATGATAATACCATGCTTCACCTGGGCCTTTGGCAAAGGAAAAATAGAAAACTAAAGAAGAAATGCAAGAAGCTAAGCAGAGCTTTGGTTAATTTAAAATTCAGGTGCTTGGTGAGGAAACCAAGAGTCAATGTGGCTACACAGAGGAAGAGGAGAAGATTAGATGTCCTAGCAGAGGCATCTCAGCAGATGGATTAAACAATGTTTTGGTTGCATGAGGACATGCAACACCCTCGTAGTGGGGGTATGTAGAGCCTCTAACTTGCACCTGATTACCTATCATTACCCACAGCTTTTCCTCACTTGTCACTCTCTTTTGTCTCTATTCTCCTCATAAACCTACCCAGATCATTACATTTGATGTCTTTAAGCATGATTAGTTAACTTTGCTAATGTTTGCCTGTTTGTTTAGATTTTTGACAAATACACAGAGATTCCGCAGCCGTTCAACGATTCCGCAGCCATCTAGTGATTCCGCAGCCCTTTCATTGATTTCTATGTTCCACGTGTCAGCTTGCCAAACGAATCACATGGCCACGTGGGAATTAAAGTGTTCAAGGTTCTTGTGCCGTTGGTTTGGCCAGAAACTCCACGCATACCTCCGGTCAACGAGGAGCAACTCTCGGTCAACTCAACCAGCTCAAACAGCGTTGCGTAAGCTGCTAGGTCACGTCATCCAAACGGTGGTTTCTCCACGTTGTGCGAGTGATGGGCGACAAGATCCTTCATTGGATTCACTCCCCAGGACGACAGAACACCTCCAGATCACCCACGGCTGAATGACGTGTTTTCTGCTCTTTAATTAGCATGTTTAGCAGTTAATTTTCAGTTTCTTTCTTTACGCATTAGGTAGTTGTTTGAACGCCTATAAAAACAAGCGTCTGCGTACGCATATAGATTAGTCTTCAGTTGATATACTTCTGTACTCATTGCAAATTTAGTGTGAACGAAAACTCTGTTTTTAGAGCTGTTGCTACAACACTTTTACTGTATTTTCTGAACATGAATTAATTGAAGACAGAGCTGTTTTGACTCTTTCCAGAAGCTGATTTGCCTTCGGGTTTTGTGGATGGAGGGCCCCCATTCATATTAGCCCTTGTACAGTAATCTTCTCTTTATGTTTTTGTCATTTCTTTATTTCTAATTCAGCAAGTTTTCTTTTCCTTAATGCATGTACAGATTTACTTTCACTGCCATTTCATTTCAGCATTTTACTTCAACTGATCAGAATTGCTTTTTGCAGGTTTTACCCCGGGATTGTGTGTGTGTTTATGTATTTGCTTTAATCTCTGATAGTATTTTCAGTTGTCATACTCATAAGTTGTTGCCTTTACTCTGTTTTCTAGCTTAGTGACTAGTCTAGTTTTTCAAGATGTGTGCTAACTTGTTTATGGTCTCTTTGACATGAGTTATTTATCTTTTAGAGATCAGAATACTAATAAATCACAGCTTGCTTTGAGTAGCCTTTGAATTGTAATACTAACTCTTTCTTCACTCGTGACACATTACAATGTATGTAGGAAGCGGAATGTTGAAGAAAGGCAAAGTAGTGTTATAATTTGTCATTTTTAGAGCTTGACTACTTTTTAGACTATCTTTAGCTACTTCCTAATCGTGCTCCACATAATTCTAAATGTTGAGGGCAGAGTGTTAGGAAGAGATTAACATTATCATTGGTCTTTAAAGTGAATTTTAAAAGCTTGATTACTTTCTAGACTTATCTTTAGCTACTTCCTAATCGTGCTCCACATAATCCTAAATGTTGAGGGCAGAGTGTTAGGAAGAGATTAACATTATCATTGGTCTTTAAAGTGATTTTTCTTACCTTTTTGCAGCAGCATGAGTAGTGACTAGTGCTATTAGAAAGTGGTTTTTTATGCTTTGCTTTCAATTTCATTTCAAGTTATTTCTTTCAAGTTCTTTCTTTGCAAGTTTAGAAGGTAATTAGAAACCACCAGTAACACACACTCACTCAGTTAGAAATCACCTTACACACACTATCACTCATCTGTTTATAAATCTCCATTCCATCTTAGGAAGATAAATTGACCGCAAACAACACCCCCAAACGACAAAAAGATCTAAGAGGTTGCTTAAGTACATATAGTACACCTTCACTTCATCAGTTTACGAGCCCCGGGTTGACAATTAATGAGAGAAATTTAGGAACACTAAATTGACTAAACAGTAGTGTAAAAAGGTGGCTAATAGGATCACTCATCATAATTATTCCTCAAAAGGGGTAAACAATCAAATGGAGGTGAATGATCGGAAAAAACAGAGTGGAGGTGATGGTAACAACATGACCAAGGCTCAAAAGTCGATGAAAATGCATTCACAATGGTTATTTACTGGAGATGGGTTCATTTTTTAATGAGCTTAAACTCTGGTGGAACATATTCTCATTGCTAGGTTTAATTTTTAACGAGCTTGAACTTGGCGTAAAACTGCTCGTGTCAATCGTATAATAAGGATGTCTCATCGATAGGTTCATTTTTTAGGGAGTTTGCACCATTCGAAATTATGCTCCGAGTCCTTTTATTATGTAAGCTAGGAATGACCAATCCCACGAGTTTAAAGGGTTAAGAACCTACAACTAAGAAAATAAATGGTCGCTTTTCACTTTCACGCAAAAAGTTTGCATGCCCCTAGGTATAACGAAGTAGATTTTTCCAGGTTACCTCTCAATTTGCAGACAAAACACTTGTTCTATCGGGAAAGGCCTACCTTCTCCAGGTTACCCTTCAATTTGCAGACAAAACATTTGTTATATCGGGAAAGGCTTACCTTCTAATAGAGGTATTTTATTATGGTATAATCCCATTTTCCTAAACGGACGGGTGTGTTAGATCAGTCATATATCCTCTGCGGAAACCTACCCTATACCTAAAGTTTCCCTGCCAAAGCAGACCAGGGTGCATGCCCCCTGGGTTTCAGTCACAACCACTAAATCACTCGTGTTCCTCAGGTGGACGAACTAGAGATTTATGAGACATTACTTGTGTAGAAAGACCTGTTAGGGATGGCATTTGACTATTAGCTATGTGTGAACCAGGGAATGAAAGCTGGTCTATAAGCTGGACCACTCTGCCTTCATGCGGAAAACACATTACTCGAAAGAGTGAGGAGATGATGGCTCCCATGCTATAAATGTAGTCACACCAAAGGAGTAGATTGTAATCTAAAGGTCCTTGGACTACCATTACATTCAGATAAACGATTTTCCTTCTCAAAGTTATAGGCAAACTTGGAAGGATCCCTAACAACTGACTAGTTCCTTTATCGAAGCCTGTCAGATATTGCATCTCAGGCAAAAGCAATGGCATACCAAGCACTTTCTAAGTAGTTGAGGAAAGGATACTCACAGAAGCCCCTTCATCTATGATGGTACCAACCATGACCATTTTGTAAGTTTGCACTATGATTCAAAATGGTACATTAGATGGTAAATGGGGTCTGCCTAGTAGATTCCCATTGAAGGAAATGACTAGGTTGCTTGGAGATGGGACCGAATAAACAGTCAGATACAAATCTAATGAATTTCCTTCCTGCGGTAAAGGAATAGACAGAGTGTCCCCATGTTCATCGGAGTTTGTGTTTACGAAAAGAATTTGAATGGTGTCGTTCTCATTCTCTTTGGTGACTGTATCATTTGAAGGTAAATCTTCTGAAGTCAAGATGGGGTTGACTACCGTCTTGACCTGTTGAATTTGGTCGATGTAGACTCAGAGGGTTTATCTTCAATGATAGGTGCTTCAACCAACTCCAAAGGTGGGTCAGTGGGATTTTCAACTAACAATGGATTCGACAAGAGTTTCTTGTACCTAGGAGGGAGTCGCTACGGCGATACATGACGATTATCCAAGACTCTTTTAGCTTCGTCCAGGAAGGGACAATGGTGGAGGCCATGATTGCCTTCACACAGTCTACAAGGAAATTTAAATTTCCCTTTCTGTCTAGTGACTTCTCTTTCACTAGTTGACGATGTACTTTCAACATGATCGTCAGAGGTTGACAACACCGGATTGTGCAAGCGGGGAGACCAGTTCCTTAGGATCCTTGGGATGCAAGGACAATCTCAGTGATAGTGGTATCCTTTGCAGATGACACATGGAGATTTAGGTTTGGATGGTGCAGTGTGTGGATTTTCGCTAGACGATGCATGGTTGCCCCCTTTTGCCGTTGGCTCCTTCTTCTTCTTCTTCTTCTTAGTTACTTGGTTTTTAGTTTTACTATCTTTACCATGTGAAGAGGAAAATGGAGAGGGAGAGACAAATGAAGTAGAAGGTTGGGGGAAAACTCTAGTATCATCTAGTTGCTGATTCGATTGTTCAAGAATTGTGGTGCTTTGAATGAAAGAGATCGAGAAAAGCCATATCGGCAGGCCAATTGTCAATCCTGGAAGGGACAATGTGGCCATATGAGGTGCACCAACATCTCCCCAATAATAGAAAGGAGTAGGACTTCCCCCAAGGGGAAATCCTTGGTTGGTGGACTCCATTTTCTCAACCTAAGACCAACGAGGGAACATTGACGTTATTCTGATTAAAATAAATTTTAGATGCTTTGACACAACTTGCTTTTTCACTTTTTCAGAGTCGAGAAAAAGCTAAAGATGACTTTAGTCGCCTTCGATTTTTAATGAGCCTCAAGTGACAAGTGATTAAATGGACCTTTTCCTTTAAGGAGTCTGAAAAGGAATGAAAGAGACTACTCTGGAAATCTAGACAGAGGGATTACCAAACCAATTGCAAAACTGCAGAATACTTTTTATGGTACCGCGGTCAATCTTCCTGAATGCTGTGTTCAGTGTATTGCGATCGATAGGGTGGCATACATAGCTTCCTAAGGATAAAGGATATAGCCTATTGTGGTCTCCCGATATATACTCGACGGTATGTGGGAGCACAAGTTCGTACTGGCACTTATCATCTCAAAGAGGAGGAATCACCCAACCTATGATGCAAGCAACAATTACCATTTACAACACCAGAATATGTCTCTAGCCTAGACTTATAGATGTTGTGCATTACGTTCTAAAGCATTTTTATGTTCAATGAATTTATTTTACAGTTGATCTTTCTTAAGAAGTTTGCCTTTAAGGTTCACCACGTGATGTAGATATACAATTCCTAAAACACAATCTAAGATGATAAACAGTCATTTAATCTTCTTTTTGCAATGAAAATCCTAGCTACTAAGAAAAGAGAAATGAAATTCTTTCGACATAGAGCAGAGAGCACACATTAGATGCACTGTCCTAAATCATAATCAACAAGCAGTCTAAATGCAAATGCATGTGCATGTATTTGTTTTCCACTTTCTTAATGTGTGAATAACAAAAAGAATGCTAAATACAAATCTGAATTATTTCTTCTTTCAAAGCGATAGTACTAACGATTTTCTTTTCAAAAAACGACAAGAAGGAAAGACGACACTTTGCGATTTTGAATTGAAAACTTCTTTCGAAACTTGAAATACTTATAAATTTAGATCAAATACAAGAGTAATAGTGTAATCAACTATCAAAAAGAGAAGTATTCTTTTCTTTTACTAAAAACGACACTTGCGACACTTCCAAATCAAAAGACGACAGTTCAATTAAGCTACTATTTTGTAAAAGAGAACTATAAATGGCACACAATACATAAAAACATTAACAATTCTTTATACAATAGAGGTTGAATGATGCAAAGAAGGAGGTTTCAACAGTGGTTTACTGATCACAGACAGCAAAACTCCTGAATAAAATTGAAGACAGTGAAGAAAAAACCAAAATTTAGAGGCAGATCTAGTCTTGTCTGATCATCGCACCTGTAACACAGGGAAACAGGGATGCATCCCACCTACTACACACGGGAGGTGCGATGCATCTAGATTTCCAAGAAGATAAGGTGTGATGGTCCAGGGACAAGACTTTAGCTTGGTTTTTGGTCACAATTTTCAGTTTAGTTTAGGGATTTAGGCCGAACAAATGATAGTCAGTAACTAGAAAGTAAGGGCTGATCTAATGAGGTTACTCAAGCTACCTCTAGGGCATTTAGGATGTTTGCAAGATAATTGTTTAGTTCATAAACAAACTCAGAGATTGACTGAAGCAGCGTTGATCTACTTTGCACTTGCATAGCAAATGCAGTTCAAAGGCTAGCTGGCTTAACTTCAGACTCCATCTGTGGTTTATGAATCAAACAAATAGAGACAAGCAATCAAACTAATAGCTCCCCAGCAGAGTTGCCATTTTGTTATTGGGAAATCTAGTGTCTATTCAGAGCTGCTAGTCCCACTAAGACGCGTAGCTATCTTAGAAACAAACAGATTAAAGTCACTTGTTTTTCCTTTATGAGAGAGAGATGGGAAAGAAGCAGAGAGTACCAATCTCAGTCTTCCGCTTGGCTCCTTGCTTGTTTCCTTTCCTTTTGACAGAATCTTGCCACTACTTCCTTACTTGTCTAGTTTCAAAGAGCATCTGTAGATTCATAGTAGCATAATACCATCAAAGCATAAAGATCTTTCACTATAAACAATATAGGATCTATTATATATTAACCATATAAATGCATTTAACAACACAATATTTAGAGATACACAAGAATATGGAGGAAAACTCGAATAGCTTTATTAGTAAAAGTCATAGAAGAGAGGATTACAACCACTTGGTCTGACCTAGCCACCATCCTCCCAGCTTGAAAGCCCTCTTCACCTCACACAAAAGCAAGATTAACCAACAATGTTTTCAAAGAGAAACCAGCAACACCTCTTCGCAAATTACCCCATTCCAACCTTTAGATCTCTTGGATCAGTGATCCATTTATAGATATTTGCAGGGGGTGAGTTAGCTTCTAGGATTTTGATTAGTGTCATCTCTCTGATAGTTCTTAGTTCCACATGGAGATTTTAGATCTCTTACTAATCCCTGGGCGAACTCAGAGAGGCAAGTGTCAAATGAGCAGTTTCTAGAATATTCTCTGGGTTTCTACCTAGAAAACTACTTGTGCCATTTGTCTGCTCTCACTCATCGCACCCTATAGAAGGGCTTTCCAATATGCATCACACTTTTTGCATGCAGTAAGGCATGAGAAGTTTAGAGGAAATCCTAAGAACATACAAGGAGAAGGGAGAAAACCTCCAATTGGGGTGTGAAAGACAGTGTGGAGTAAACGAAGGAGAGGTAGGCCATAGGACATGGTGGGGCGAGGGCAGATCAGCCACGCAGCTGGCTCGGAGGGCAAAGGGCAAAGAGGCCGGCCAGGGTCCATGAGAGCAGGTAAATGGCAGTGGGCTAGTGGGAAGTACATGGGAGAGACAACTATGCAAGAGGTCAGAGGGGAGAGAAGATGGTCAAGTGTCAATTTTGGCACAGGGAGGAAGGAAATGGTAGCTAACAAGTGGTGAAGTAGCTAGAGTAAATTTGCGGTAAGAGTAGTTGGCGGTAGGAGAGAATTAGTGAAGGGAAATAATGGGTAAGTCAGGGAAACCCCATTGTGAGACAATCATATGGGAGAAAGGGCGACAAATGGAGGAAGAAGGCATGTGGTGAGTCCTTTGGGTGGTAGGCGAGGCAGGTGGACAAAAAGACAAAAAGGGAAGAAAGTTAGGCAAAGAGGCATTTGCATCCAGCGGGATAAGTGAGGATGTGCAGCTGAAGGTGGTGGAAGTCGAGGGATGGAGGACATCGAGCTGCGACCGGTTTTCATCTACAAGAACTGGTATGTGCTCTCATCTCTCACTCACGACTGTCTGGCAAACATGATTTTAGAAGATGAACTCTAGCTAATGGAAATGATACCCCCCAGATGTGGCCACTATTGAGGCCTTTCGTTTCTCTTGGGGTTGTAGCTTATTATCCTGGGGAGAATTTGTCAAGATTGTGACTTGGGGAAAGGGGTTTGGGAACCCTAGTCTTGGTCTTAGGGTAGATAGGTCTTAGGGCAAGGAAAGAAATCATAGTTGTATTTCGGCCTGTTGAGACATCCATTGGGGCTTCCACGATGGTGGTAAGAATAATCCTATCAAGATATTTTGGTTGAGAATGTGACTCGAGAAGGAAGGTGTCTTATTAATGTGCGAAGGGTTAGAAGCATCCTTTGAATTATTGACAAGGCTGATAATCCTCCATCCTAAGCCAATCTTGGACCTAGATAAGGGTCGTGGGAACAGAGGCATTAATTGGGGTTGCAACTGGGGTAGGGAAATAGCTCTGAGAAAATTCTTGCTCAACTCCTTTGTTGGGACCCAGGGTAGGGTTGCAATTATAATTATCCCCCCTAAGAAGCATTCCCTTGGCCACTGGGGTGGCAATACCCAAGGTAGGGCTGCAATTACAGTTAGGAGGAGATGCAAAGAAGCCTCATGGGTGTTGGGTAACTGGGCTCTTCAAATTCCAATGGGAAACCACCGAAACGTTGGGGAGGTCATTAGTCTCCAATTATCTGAGGAGGGAGGGGCGAATTAGGTTGTTTATGGGGGTTATCATAATTCTCTGGGCATGGAGCGATTGAGAAAGCTCACGCATGATAAACTCCACTCGGAATGGGGGAAGCTTTAGGCCACTTTGTTTAATATGATGTTGACTTACAAGGTTGTTTTCCTGGTTTCTGTTTTAGGTAATATAACAAGAAGAGTGCAAAGAAATTTGGAGCCTCAAAACTCAAACTGTGCTCTAGCCCAGGTACAGGTGAATTGCTCGAAAAGGGAGGAAGAAAGCCAAAAGGAGAATAGGATGGCAAAGGAATGGAACCAACCAGGAAAGAAAGTAAATAAAGGAATGGTAAAGGACGAAAAAAAGATGAAAGGATTGGAATTGACTTCTAACAAAGGACAGAGAAAAGGAGGCAGGAAAATAGGGAAGGAGAGTATGCATAACCTGATCAATGCATACTTCGTAGGAACACCGCCTGAGGTGAAAGCAGTAATTTCCGAATGGGAAAGAGAACTAAACAATAACATAGAAAATCAAGAAATCGAGGCAAAGGAATGGGAAACAATGGTTAAAGACACCGAGAATACCATAGGACTCCAAACATTGTTCCACCAAACAATTCAACAATATTGCGTCATGCAAAACATCCTGGCCCACACAATGACAACCTATAAGGAAAGAGAAGAACATGAGGAAGATAGACCAGTTGAGCCAAGCATGAAGGACCTGCAAAGGGAGATCCAATCTGACCAATTACAGCTGTATCACAACAACCTCACTGTGAACAGGATTGAACAGAGCCTTCAAGATATGAAGAGAAGTGAAATTTCAGGTTCAAGCGTGAAATTTCCAGCCCTGGTGGACTCATCAAATGATTAAAGCAGCCCTTTCAGTGTAATTCTGTCTATATGACAGTTATCATTTATTGTTTTAATAATAATTATATAGTAGTAAAGTTTCCAATGTAGCATGGATGGTAAGGAAAACTCCTTTTAAATTTGGATAGCATTTGATGCAGATAGGTGGCCAACAGTTCAGGTTTTCACGGGTAGGTTGAGACTACCTGCAATTTTGTTGAAAACATACTTATTTTCATGAAATATTAACAATTTTTACTGAGTTAAAAATAATTCAAACTCAAACTTAGTAAGTAATCTGAATTTGGTTTTCCATTCCAATCTTATTTGATATACATACTAAAATCTCCACTAGCATTGTGCCAAATTTCCCTGCCATAGGGCTTGGTAATGGTTCTAATTCAAAATCCTTTGCTTCATACATGAAGAGTGTTAATATAATCAACCCACTTCGACATGTAAAAATCTCATGTTCCCTTATTTAATTTTGACCAATGAACATTCAATTACATAGAGCATCTAATGTCTTATCTTGAATATTACATGGCTCACTATAATAGTGGGTTTGCCTTACATCTACTACAAGACAAAACTCAACATACAAAACACTAAATGCCAAATCATTGGGTTTGCCTTACATCTATTACAAGACAAAACTCATCATACAAAACGCTAAATGCAAATCATTAAATGCCTTGTGGAATCAAACATACAAATCATTAAATACGTGTAAGGGTACTCTATTTAAAATCTTCCTTCGTAATATTTCAGAATCCCATAATTACCCCCCGTGCATAGTCTCCTGCTAAAGGGTGTGGTGACTGGTCCCATCTGACAAGTTTCAACGCAATGGCTATTGCTTCCATGTTAATGGATGATGAAATGACATCCTACAATCCCAATCCATGCAACACCAATGTGTCAAATTCTTTTTTTAGTTTCGCTGTTGAGGGTAGTCTTAGCTGTGTTCTTGGACTAAGTTATAAAGTGCATTGGCTTACTATTGTTCCACCATAATTAATCTTTAAATGTTGAAAACTGTAAAGTTTGACACTTTTGGAGACACTCAAAGGCATCCTAGGAATTTCAACTAAACCAAGTGATATCTCTGGTTAAGATGATGATCTGGTTTACTTCTTTTCTATAAACTTTTATTTGAATTAGAATATGTAATTGTCACTTCAATTTAAAGTTTATCTCCTCGAGTTATGTTCTTTTTCATCTCTCGCTAGCCATACTAGCCAATACTCTTCATTATGGTTGTGTCATATTTTCCAATCAACTTTAAAATAGCCAATACTCTTCATTATGATTGTGTGATATTTTCCAATCAACTTTAAAATAATTCAGAATGTAGAAAAATAAAATAAAAATATATTTCATAAAAATTACATTGTAAGAATTGAAGTAAAAACTATGAGAAATGAAAATAAAAGTGTAAAAAAAATGTGTTGTAATTGAAATAACTAGCCTAAATATACTGTCTATGATGGTTTGTCTCAAGGGCTGCTAAATAGTTTGAATGTTAAACATGCAACTTCCCAAGTGGTTGAACTTCTTTTGTAGTTTTTTTCATTTGAATTTAATTGGTAGCAAAGATGGACATGGATTACAATGATTTCATTTTGAATGCGTGATCTGGATTTAATTGAATGTGATCCAATGGCTAAGAATTTTTTTGTTTTGTTGATCCATGTGCTTTGATATGTTTTAATGGGAAATAGAATGGGTTGGTTGTCATTCATTGAAGTTATTGGGTTGGATGTCATGTATTGAACATAGTAGCTTTAAATGTTGAACAACACAATAATTATGAGTGGCATGCATTCACTTTTATTATGTGTAAATATGGATATTTATTTGGGATACATAGCTTCAGTTCCAATGAGTGGGGGTTGAAGTGGTTGTAACTGCTACTCTGTACTTCTGAAATATTACGAAGGAAGATTTTAAATAGAGTACCCTTACACGTATTTAATGATTTGTATGTTTGATTCCACAAGGCATTTAATGATTTGCATTTAGCGTTTTGTATG